>Ga0105239_10000459_pt1 | contig 59582 bp, 69 predicted proteins | sample KBSC44metaG_FD_92761 | JGI IMG/M metagenome (GOLD analysis project Ga0105239, IMG submission 92761) | Corn rhizosphere microbial communities from Kellogg Biological Station, Michigan, USA - KBS C4-4 metaG | ecosystem: Host-associated > Plants > Roots > Rhizosphere > Soil | place: Michigan, USA...
ACATCTCACAGACGCACTCTGAACATACAACAATGCCACTTGACTTCCTGAGGGGGTGGAATTGGACAATGAATGCGCTTCGACAAAAACGGGTTCTTGCCCATGCCCACGCGCGAGTTGACGGCAGTTGAGTGATGTCACCTGGAGCGAATTCAAGAGCGGTTCGCTGAACTCTGACGAATCCACCGTTTGGGATTCCGGTAATAATCCCAAGGCAAAATAACTCCAAATGACCCCCGGCCAAGGGGCTTGACGCGGCGTGCTCAAGAAGGGGACGTAGTGCCATCAGGAGAGAGAGGAGACAGCGGCGACAGTGAAGAATGCATTCTCATAGGACTTGCGCCATGCGCGAGGACTTCCATATCCCGGTCATCTTGGCTGTCCTGAATCATGCATATGGAATCAATCCATATGTGGCGAACTCGAAATCCGCCCGGGTCACGTCGTAGATCGCGTCCTGGAAGGTTTCGGATCAATCTTCCCAGTCAATGCCTCTCCATTCGTGCCGGCAAGGTCGATGTGGTCGTTTGTAAATAAGCAGGCCGTCCGATCCCCAGCCGCGGCTTCGCGACCACGTACAATCAGTCATTTTCAATATGTTGGGAATCGACCAGACGCATTTTCGGGGGGATCTTGAGAGTCTCCCACGTCGACCAGTCGCTTCGGTAAGTATCATACCTGGGATTTCAATAAAGTTGTACAGCGTAGGCTTTGGGCTATGGGTGGCTATTTCTGTGGCGAAGTATGAGAAAGAAGGAAATACGCTCATGGGATGGCTTGCCGAAGTACCATTCGCGATAATCTCGAGGGCCTTCAATTTGGTATGAGACATTAGAATCCATGGCCAATGGACGACGGTGCTGTAAAGCAGTGAAAGCCAACCTCAGAGTGGCGCAAGGAGGTCAGGGGTATCACCAGGCCACAATCCAAATCTGTCGCGTATACTGTAAGTGTAATATTTTCACCCCGTATCCATCAGAGAGTTAAAGATGGAACTGCTGAGTTCTTCCCTTCCTTCAGCTGAAGCCTGACCTCGCGACTGAGAGACGTAGATTTCAGATCCGGATTATCCTGCTAATCCGCACGCAAATGCAATTTGTGCTATCAAGGGCCCGACGCAAAGTATTACTACACAGCCCTCAGGAGCTAATTAAGCTGATTCCCCGAATCATCACTATTGTATTCTTTTTATTCTGAGGGCACATACGCATGGTCTCTCTGGTGAGACGTGCCTTTGCTTTCCATGGTACAAACAAGGACGATCTGCGCCGAACGTTTGCCATAAGGACCGTGTGCCTTGGTATCGCATCCCATCCCATCCATGAGTAGTCTATTCTCCCACGCCACGACTCCAGCCGGCCATCTAGGTATACAATTGAAAACGAAAAAGGGGAAATGAGCGAACTCGTGTTGGTTCGTCTGTTCCGCGCCGTTGCGCCGATAACCCACCGTCCCATGCAGGTCCAGGTCCCCAGTTGTGCCTAAAACACCAGTCGCTAATTACAGGAAAAGAAAAACCGTCTTTTGCGTGATCCGAGAGTTCCGAGTCATGATTTTGATCATGGCAATTCGTCAAGTTCTGACATGAACAACGTTGAATGGTGCTCCCGCTCGGAGGGGATCCGCGTGGTTGCTAAGCCGACATGATCATTTGACTCAGGCTAGAGGCCAACTATGACAGACTGATGCAGTCCACAAGCTGTCCGATCATTGTTGTTGTCGTTTAGGGGTCTTACCATCCGAGCCTAGGATGGAGTTCTTGAGTCTCGCCCACGCTGTTTGGAGAGAACTTTTGATCTGGTCGCCCATTGGTTGATTGAGTTTGTTGCTGAGCTCTCGGTATGAGTACATTTCCGCCCAGCAGTCACGGCCCCATTCGCATCCTGCCATATTGACGAGGAAGTCGCGCTCGTCCTCATTATAATGAAAACGAGGATTAAGGAGAGGGTTCCCTCCGGGATTGGCTTCCCCGCCACAAGCTCCAGGGGGGAAAGAATTAATCTTTCGTTGTGGAATGAAAGCAAAATGCGTTCTCATGTATGGTTGAGACGCATAGAGGTGTTCAAGAGCGTCCTGCTCCTTGTGTTCCCAGTCCATATGCATTTGTTCATACAGCACCGGGTCCCACCACATGTCCAGCAAACGATCCGTGAATGGTGATCTTCGAACGAAGAAGGATCCGAGATTAAATCCACTGCAATCTTGGGGGATGATGATGTCGATCGAAGACGTGAGGTTGTCTCCAGTTGGCGATCTGGCCACGACATCGAGAAATTCCGTTTGTGGAGGATGTGTGAGGTTGAGCGGGTTGTACACATTAATGTCTCGGTAGACGTTGTTGGCGAGGTCGGCGAAGATGTGCGACTGCAATGAATATGATGGCTCCATGATGAATGTATTCAAATCGAGCCACCAGAACCTGGAGTCCGAGGGTTAGCACTTTGGTTGTTTGGCAAAGTTTCGGTTTCTCGTCTGATCTCACCATTCAGCCTTGGGATATCTTGCCATCGCATTGCGAACCAGGTCAACCTTCTCCCAACTCTCTCTCCATTCATGGGCATATCTCTTCTTGGTGCTCATGTCGCTGACCTCCAGATGGTAGCCCCAGCGATCGGCATACTTCTTCTTATTCTTGATACTGTCTCGCTCGATCGCCCACTCTCTCGGGCCTTTCCATTCCATTACGCCACCGCCTTCGTTGGCCCCCAGGACAATGACGAATTTACTTCCACCGCCCAGCCGAGAATTACTGCGGTATATGCCTCGTACATCTGTGGTCATAAATCAGCGGGAGGGCATAGACAAATTCTGAAGTAGGGCCCTACTGGTTTTTGACATGATCAGAGTGGTCAAAGTGACGACCGAGAGAATGATCAAAAGAAACTTGAATTTCCGCAGAACGTTGCCGATGAAGGTCTTCAGCTTCGACAAGGAACCGCCTCCTCGTGGGGTCCACCGGCTCCGGCCCAGCTTCTCGGGATCTTTCCAGTTCGACGACAAAGGTGTGTACGGACTGTTGAAAACGGGCAACGTGGATATCTTTCTTTTGGATCTCTGAAAGAACCCTTCATTTTTGGTTTGGATACTCGGATACCCTCGAACTTGTGCACTTCTCGCTTTGGCGGCGGCCCACTGGTCATCACTATTGCTGAAGCCGTTGGATCTGCCATAGAGACTATTGGGGGTCGAAGAGCGGTCGGTCAACCCTCTCGAAGTCCATCCTCCGTTGGGCAGTGGGGACGGGGACCTGGAGAGGGACATTGGTGTTTCCGGAGGCAGGTGTTGAAGGGGGTTAGGGAGATATCGGAGAGAAACACATTCAGAGGATTCTCAGGAAGGGGGTGGAGGGTGACACTTGTACACACGTTGACAGCGGAGAAAGAAAATTAAAACACAAGTGTCCGTTGAGAGTGAAGTGGAGAAGCATGTGTCGATGAAACAGATCAGCGATCCATTGTCGGGATCATGCAGGAAGAAGGACGACGGAATGACGGGGATGATTCAGACGCAACTGATGAAGTGGTCTGGATCCAATCCACATGCCCGACAGTAACGGCGTGGCCTTGGTTTGAGGAACAAAGGGAGATGTTGATATCTCGTGGAATTCGATGAGCGGAGGTTCAGCGCAGGTGCGAGACACTCAAAAGGCAAGACGCAGGCGGAAATCCCCATGCGACCAAGGCCGTCGCCTCTTTTGGAGGCTGACTCGGCGCTAGTCGCTTTGAGACAAATATCACGCCGCCTTAAGGACCTCCGTGGTCGAACGTGACCCACCTTATTTGCACTTCCATATCACAGAGGCCACTTTGACAGCACGGATGGAGGACATACTTGGCCAGAGATCTGGTGCCGTTGGAATTGCCTCTCCCAAATGTTGAATCTGTCCCCAGTGACCATGTCCCATGAGGAGGATTCTTGAAACAGAGACCGTCTTGTCTGAAGCATCCTCTGGTGGAGAAAACACGAGCAAGTCTGGACACTGGAGCATGCGAACGTGGTCCACCGGCAGGGATGGCACTGCGGCTGTAATGGCTATTAGAAATAAATGTTTAAAAATGGTAGGAAATGGTGACCTGGAATTTCAGCTCCAGAATCTGCGTGAGCAATGAAGACCTCTTCACAAAATTGGGTAGCGAGTGCTGGGGCAATCCACCGCAGATGAAATCTATCGCTCATGGTCTTTGTTCGCAATGCCTAGTGCCATGATCTCATCACTAGAGCGAGGACACCACGCCACGTTCTGCCAAAAATTCTCTTAGTTGGTCATAATTAAGCATGGCGAGATGCTTCGAAATCTGGTGCTGCCTCGCTCGGTTGCGCTTTAGCTCGAAGCAACGCCTCGCTAAAGGCAATGATACTCTGGAGACCAAGTTAGAGCTGTGAGCCACGCATATTAGGCGCGGGCACTTTGAATTGTTGCCTCTGGGCGTAATCTGTACGGGGTACGGAGGACTCGGTACTTGGATGTAGAATGGCGATCTGCAACCGTCTGAGGGACAAGGCTCATCCTATCATACGAGTGCGTCCGTGGTTGTGCTGATCAGTGATGTTATGGCACTACACGTACGGCGTACGGAGTACTTGTCATCGTGATGGGTGTACTCCGTCTGGCAGCTCAACCCTGGGAAGCTCAGCCACAACAATGGGGCCGAGGGACCACTTCCACCATCGTACGGCGTGTGTCTGGTACCTGCCAAGGGTTGGGGAAGAAGCGCCTAGTGCGTGCAGGGATTGACGCTCTCTTGAATCCTCCCCGTAACCTCCAGGTACGAGTACCCTTTCCTCCGTATCCTTGCCTGTGGGTGCTGGTACTGTAGCCCATGGGTGACTGAGATCCACTTGGGCGACTAGGGCATGGCCAGCTCCCAGCCTCCTGCCCGGACTGGCATTCCTCAAGATCGGAGATCAACCCCTCGTGCTCTTTCCAGGCCAGAGCTACGTCGTGCAAGACATGGCTCACGAAGCGACCTTGAGCATTCTCAGCTTGCCGTATCCATACACGAGGAGGAACAATCACAATCAAACTTGGTTCTATCGACGGGCCGTCTGGGCTTTCGATCCGATATCATACTGAACGGTGTTGCCCTCCCTAGGGAAGGCAAGAATGTCTATCAATACCCTGTGAAGCATAGCCTATGTCAATGTCCAATGTTAATGTCGTTTACCGAGCTCTTAGTCTCTCGAGATGGCTCATCTTACAATGACGAGCTCCACTTACCACGCCCTCTCCCAATCTTCCATTGACTTGGTTTCCAAGTCGATGGATCATTCGGCACAATGCCTGTCCACCGCGTGGCAGCTAGACGCGATCTCTCTTCTCGAGAATCGAGGGTTTGCATTGCACACATGTATATATATTGGGATGTCCTTCGACGGTAAACGACCCTTTCCTTCTCCATCTCCTCTTTCTCTTCCCACACGACTCCCGTTCTTGGATCATGTACGTCTTTTATCTTCTGGCAGCTGCCGCGGCGGCCTTTGCACTCCCTCAAGACTCAACCAGCTCGTTGGATTCAGTGGATTCGACGACGGCCAAGCTGCAGAACGTCAATTATGGTGCATTCACGCAAACGGCCACCTATTCAGTGGCCAATCAACTTGGGTTCTTCAAGGCGTACGGGCTCAACGTCACCTACCTCCAAGTTCCCAACTCGACATATGGTTACAACCAGCTGCTCAATGGCGGATACGACATCATGACGGGCACGATTGATAATGCCGTGAATCTACGTTTCAACCAGCAACAGCCCCTCACCGCAACTGGGCAACTTGACGGTGGGCCGGAGTTGACCATTGCCTCCATCCCTTCCATTACTTCCATTACCCAGCTGAAAGGAAAGCCACTCATGGTCGACTCGCCCATCAGTGGATATGCGTACATTCTTCGAAAGGTGCTCGCTCTCCACGGCCTGTATCTCGAGAACGGCGACTACACCTTCCAGGTAAGACTTGTGCACCGACCATCGTGTCACGCAGCTAAACATCATTAGGTCGTGGGTTCCACTGTCATTCGCTACGCAGACCTTGTGGCCGGAAAGCTCCCAGACGGGACTCCGGTCTACGCCACCATCCTCACATATCCATTCACTAGCCAGGCAGGCGATGTCCCAGCTGCTCAACGGCCCCAAATCCTCGCCAAGATCTCCGATTTCATCCAGCCCTTTTCTTCATCAGCATTCACCGTGCGTGAAGCGGCACTGAATAACAGCACGCAACGCACTCTCCTTCGGAAATTCATGTCTGCGATGTACGCCGCGAACAAATACCTGGCGGCATCGGCGAACAAGAAATGTTCCGTTACTGCCATCTCCAAGCAACTCAACGTTTCTACATCCGTCGCCACCTCGGCATACACCTCCGCCAATGACCCGATCACCGGTGAGACTTCGTCCCCGGGTTGTGACTTCACCATCAATCGACAAGGCCTTCTCAACGTGATCGACGTCCGAGGCCAATTTGGCGGCTTTGCATCAGTCCCTCCTAACTTCAATTATGCCGACGCCATTCTTCCCGGGAAAGGAAAACTCATTGATTATTCTCTGCGCGATGAAGCAGTGAAGAATCTCGTGTCGTTCACGGCGAAGTGTTAAATTCGGGGAGTGGCGTCATGTTTTAAGCTCACCACGAGCAGATGATCGACTGATAAAATACAAGACATAGAATATCGTGCTTAGGTGGCGCCCAGTGCCGTGCACAGTAATGATAATCCTAATACCTCATCCATCATCCATCATATTTCGACAGAAGGAACATGCGTTCATTTCTTGCAATTTCAATAGCCAGCAATTAGACCGACTCGTATGCAGGGGCGGCCGTGAGCCGTTGGATGAGCTAGTGCCACCAAGGTGAGCAAGGGGAGGCACGTTGCATGGAGTCCTCGTCCACGACATGCCCAAAATTCCCCGAACACGGTCCTCCTTTCTCCGTTTTAGCCTCCAGGTCCCTGTGCCATCCATCTACTGAACTTCGGGCGAAACACCGAACTTGAACGTCCGCCACAACTTTGACCAAGATTAGCGTTGGCCTTACAAGGTCATCCCTGATTCAATCTACATTCGGTTGCTTCAAAGGCCCCCCCCCCCATCCGCCCTGATTTGGGCCGCCCTCATCCTCAGGATGCTGTGTTTCTTCACGTGCCCAACTTTACCATCAACTCCTAGATCAAGTTGAAAATGTCACTTTGGTCAGCAGAGAGGATCAGCCGAGCCCCTTCATCGTCCCAGATCCCGCGATCTCTAAGTCATCCATGTGGAATATCTGCGTTGGCGGGACCCGCAATCGAAGTTGGTGGAAGCTTCTGCTCCGATCAACCCACATGACTTTGTGAATCCCTTTAGCTGAGGTCCAGGTTACATTCTCTGGGAAGGACGGAAAGCCACCTGGCGGATCTTGGCCTCGGGAACAAAACTTTGACAAGCCTCCTCTCAAGTCCTCAAGCACGGAATCAAGCGCCACCTAGATGCACATCTAGATCCTTGGTCAATCTTAATTCACTCCGTACGAGGAAGAGTGACTCCTCTGATTAAAGTTTCTGTCAGGACCGGTGGAGCGACGGCGCTCCCTAGGTGAGACCGCGGTGTGGCGCTATAAGCGGCAAACCAAGCATTGTGCCCCAGGATACGTAATGATCGGCTCAACGGTCTTGAGGAGACGCCAACCCAGAGTTCCGGTACGGACTACTCTGTACGTCGGCCTGGGTTTTGTTGCTACCTAATACCATTGAGACAATGCTCCGTATTGAGTGACCCTCCTAATAGAATTTTGGCACGTTTCTTCAACGGCGGGCCAGAAGGTTCGCACGAGGGATGACAATGCCATCCGAAGGTCGACATCCGAGCACACCAGGACCATGGACGGTACTCATTGAAATGCTGTGAGCCGACTCATGATTTCCCAGAGGGATGATCCTTGTGCCACGATCGTTTAGTGGATATGTTAGGCAATGGAAAAATGGCTTTGTGAAAAGCAGGCGTCCTGCCATCAGCCGAGCACACACGGAGTAGGAAGTACACTATCCTGTTTTGTGTTATCATCCATTTCTGCGATCTGCAGGGGCTTGGAATCGGACCTGAAGATTGTCTATCCTACGCGAGTTCAAAATACGCCTTCCTTCATCGAGATCCTTTAGTGTGATACTCCGTACCTTTCCAAGGCACCACTCAGCGAAAACAAGACCGAATCCAGATGACTCCGGCGAGAGGCTCTGGCCATTGCCGGTGGACATCATCGGCATGATTTACGCCTGCTGAGTCTATTTCACCCTCCTCTCACACTGCGGGACTCTGTCTTGGGATATTCCGTCCTAAGAGCAGGGATGTTGTAGGCTGTCTGTGATTGCAGATTCATGCCGTCTGCGTGAATTCCTGCCTGCAGGACAAGGAACCCCCGTACCGTACCACGCCCGTCTTTTAGGCCTTTGCGGAAAGCCGAAAGAGGTTATTCGGCTTCTTGCACAGCGGCCGTCGTGCAATTAGCGTAACCGCTATTGTTAGATCGTCCTAGGTCTGTAACTTTGGTTCTTTTTCCCAAACTGAGAGCGTTGCCGTTGGCCCACCACGAGAACGCACGCACCGACCAAGCGGCCTTTGGGCTGTGCAATACGGAGCACTCTGAACGGAGCACCTCTGTACCTCGATCTGTGGTCCCTGCATGGAGAGCCCCCAGACTGCAGACAAATGGTGTGCGACCCCAGTCATGAATTGGCAGACGTGCTCGGATACAGCGGCGCTGGTTGATGTTTATTATTCAATCGTCGAGGGTACGGAGTACATAGGTGCTCGTTCCTCTCGAGGGATCCGAGAGAGAGGAAAGCGTGTTTCAACCTTTGCAATTCCTGGGTAGCGGGTCTCAGCGAAACTGCCTTGTTCTTGCATACGGAGTACTCGTAGGAAGCGCAACGTGACTCTCTGAGGACACCGAGATCACGATCAGGTCCCACCAGGGTTGGGTTTCTCGAACCACTGGCGTATTGAAGGACGACTTAGTGTGCAACGGACTGAATTCTCCCCAATCTGGTACCTGGCAACTGGCTCCCTCCCCAGTAGCCCGACTTTAATCCTGGCTGGCGCATTCGTACTCTAGCCAGGGGACACAATGAGGATCTAGGCCATCAACCGCACATCTCTCGCGAATGTGACAAAAGCACGAACTTGCCCCAGCGCCGTCTGAGATAGCCTGGCGTTTTCACCTCGCACAACCCTCGAAAATTTGATACCGTTCGCGTTGTGGTGTTCGCGATGATCGAACCACGGGCCGCCGCGGGAGTACCGCCCAATCCTCATGGGCAGCAACTTGCAAATGTAAGTATCATCATGTGCGCTCTCGCTGGTGTCACGGTGGTCGCAAGGCTTTGTGTTCGGATTATCATGCAACGGAGTACTGGTTGGGATGATTATACTCTCATCGCATCCTTGGTGAGCCACGTTTTCTGTACACATTTTCCATCGTACTGACCATTCCAGGTCCTGGCCATTGGAATGACTATCTGCTTCAATTATGGTCGGTATTCGATCCTGCAACCATCCATTTCCCACTAACTTGGGTGTAGAGGTTTATTATGGCATGGGATTGCATTCGAAGGAACTCGACGCTGCCAACAAGGTCAAGGCATTTTTAGTGAGGAGCTCAAAGCAAGTGAATGCCGACTGAACCTACTGACCGCTCTCAGTGGCTGTGGATTGCTCAACTGCTGTACAAATTCGCCAATGGCATGACCAAGATTTCTCTTGTCTTGTTATATCTCCGAATCTTTCCAAGTAAGATATTCAAGATGATCTCATGGGGGGTCATCGCATTCGTGGTTTCCTACTGTACAGCCGCCGTATGCACAAGTATTTGGCAGTGCGAGTATGTTTCACGACACTGATCCCATCGATCCCGAAGACCCACTGACAACCTTCACAGCCCCATCGAGAAAGCCTGGCGAAAAACTCTCCCGGGTCAATGTATCAAGATCGGTATTCTGTGGTACGTGAACTCGGTGTTCACGTTGGTCGCCGATGTGATGCTCATCGCCCTCCCAATGAACCAAATCGTGCGCTTGAAATTGCCATTGTCTCAGAAGATCGGATTAGTATTCGTGTTCAGTCTGGGAATATTGTTGGTGATGCCCTCCCCGATCCATATCGAATGTGCTAACTAAATGGCAGTGTCATGGCCTGCACGATCATTAGATGTGTGGCCTTGGGCCCAACGGTCTCCCAAACCGACTCTGTTTGTACGTTGTCCATGGCACCCATGGTGCTTTCCTTCATCGCCATCAGTAAATTGACCATCACATCTCAGACTACCAAGCCAAGTCCAACAGTTGGACATTTCTCGAAGTCGACGTCTCCATAATTTGTACCGCACTGCCCATCCTCAAAGCGCCTTTGAGCAAACTCTTCCCACGCCTCTGGGGGAATCGAACGACGACGGCTGAAACCGGCGCCTCCGACGTCAAGGTAGGCCATGGAGGTCACAACATCGGTATGAAGAATTACGGGGATTCCCAGACTCGATCAGGCAACCGGCATTCACGAAATCTCACCAAGGACAACGACCCCGAGAGTGACGAGGAGGGTATGTTGGAGTCAGGGGCTATTCGCAAGACCACAATACACACATTCGACTACGAAGAGACGGAATCGATCAAGGGGTCAGAGAAGAGAGGTGCTGGAGGCTTCGATTTCGAACTTGGTAAAGGCATGTCGCGAGGTCGTTGATTTGAGCACTGGGCATCACAATACCGTTCCACATCCAGGTGGAACTCTATCTGCCATCCAAGGGTCGAACGGCACCAATATTACACGACAGCCAAGCAACTATCAGTTCGGATTTCGGCAATCCGTCAACGGGCGTGGGCCGCGCCGCCTCTTATACACATCCCCATGCCCACGGTCCCTGCCAAAGGACAATTCAAGGGTCCTCAAATGTTAATGTATCATGCACAGCCACGAAAAGCCACAAGGGAGCCATTTTTTTTGGGTCTCACATCCGATCAAACAGCTCCCACTGCACTGTATAATAGTATCTACATGCTAGTCCCGCGTCACGCACGCCCTATAACGTCTATCCAATATAGTCAGCATGCTGATAGCGCCACTTTGAATTCAAACCTGTCACGAAATACAAGAGACAAAAGCCATCAGTATGCATGCACTGGCTCACTCGTTCACAATTTTGGAGAAGTTGACTTGCGTCGCCTCCTCAGGGGCAGAGCGCAGCTTGGCTGGATCGCAGCTAGATCCTCTGCTCCCTGCCCTGTCCTCAGTAGACCCCGTACGGAGTACGGAGTATTTTGCCAGACACAAGCAATCTAGGGGATACGTACAATTACAATTCATACACCCTGCCAAGGTGCCAGCCCCATGTACGGAGTACCCCGGATTCAACATGCCCGGTCTTTGGTACCGCTCTACGAATTAAGGGGGCTATTATTTATGTGGGTGGTCCCGTCCCTCACCCAGAATGCCGGCCTTGGCGGAGGGATGGAGGACGGAGAGTCAGAGAGTCGAGGTATGCAAGAAGCAGGAGGACCGGTGATTTGAGATCCCCAGACGTTCATTTACGGAGGAGTCAGGACTAATCAGTAGTATTATTACTAGACGCATCGGTGACCTCGAATTTGTAATTATGTATGCATGTTGTTTGCTCGACTTCCTTTTCGGCGAAGACGGGGCTAATTATTTACCCTGGGCGAGAATACGAATGACTATTTCCCCTGTACAGTAGATATGTAGCCTTGTCACCCACTCTTCGTACGGTCCCCTCACACACCTCGGTCCAAGTATTACCGAGACAGGCTATACGAGGCCTCACCTTGCACATTTGATACCGTCCAGGATGGTGATGTGGCGGTTGTAGACAAACGGGCACGTCGTTCGCATTGACTTACATGTCATCGTTGAGCACGAGGGGAGAACGCTCAGGCTCAGACCTAGACCTTCTGAAGATGTCCTCCCATGAGCTGAGCCGTCGCGTCGGCCGTAGAGTCCGGCGGTCGTCCCGTTAGAACTCCTACCTACCTACCTACCTGGGACTCATGGCCTGCCCAGGCGAGACATCCTGCTCCGGCTCCACGTCAACAGGGACGCTCGTGCTGCTGCGCGTGAGCTCTGGGAGAAGGCTGGGCTCTAGCTAGGCCGCGCGGATCGGTGGACTGATTGGGGCGCCCCTTGCAGTGGCCGCTCTCGATCCACGGCGAGGTCTTATGTTCAGGGTGCGCATGAGGGCTGACGGGGGACGGACCCGGCAAGGAGGAGTCGTCGTCGTCGCCGTTGGCCGTGAGTCTGGGATCCTGACATGCATCCGTGTTTGTTCTGAGCCACGTGGGACGAGGTTTGGGGTGAGAGGAACCGCCGATGGCCTGCTCGTGTGGACTTGTACCAGTGGCGCCCTTCGGCGTGCAGTGCTCATGGCTTTTGAGGATTTGAGAAAGTTTGTGGAGAGTGGAAACGATAAAAAGTCATGATCATGCTGATGCTGATGCTGCTAATGCTAATCAAAGACACTCCGACGCGACGCTGTGCTTGTTCCGTCGTCAATGTTAATTTTCTCTCTCTCTCAAATATATACACATTCATCCATCTCTGTTGAACCCTCGTCATCGACATCCGTACTTATCCATCCGAGGCCTGCCGTATTCGATCGTCATTTGTTGGTGCTGGAGGCGTCTTCGATCTAGGAAGCCGGCTCGGGGGCTAAGAATGTTGACCCAGGACATCGAACTTATCTGCGCCCGTGCATGTGGATTACCGAAGCCAACATCTGCAGGTTGGTGATAAAGACACCAATTCCCCTTTGTACGAATTCGCAGATCTGCCGCCATCGAAGCGTTGATGCACCTCACGGCTTCGGCGCGCTCTCCCCCGCCGTCGTCGGTTCACGGGATTGTTTCTGGTAGGACATCGCCGACTGGCCGTGATAGGCGTCACGACCCGCGGGGCGACCGATAATCTTTCCAGGGGTGGGTTTATTGCGCATATGATACTCCTCCGCCTCGTCTTTCATGCCTGACGAGACATTCCTTAGACAGCACCAGCGGCACATCCACGACAAGGGGAACCCTCCTTCGTTCACGTACTGCGAGGCCGAGTAACTGTGTGACTGCTTCATCGTGTGTTCGGATGTCCTGCCGCCGCGAGCTGGATGCCGTAGATCACCATCGATCGACAGAGATGCGACAGAGATGTTCGCGCGCGTAGTGGTGATAGGAGGATCGCAATGATGTCGCTTCGCGTGAGCGCGAAAAGAGGATGTGTCAGAGCCGCGAATCCCAGATTCTGGGTTGGGGCATACGGAGTACATAACTCTTCCTCGGGTGTCACCTGATCCGAAACCGATGGGTCTCCTGGAACGCACCCGCCGAGCCTCGTTTTCGTACTCGCTTACGGTCTGAAGTTGGCAGTGGAAGCACAGTGTGTCGTCTGGACGGAGCACCTCCAAGGCAAATCTGCTTTGGGACTACTTGACTATCTACTCGTGCGAAGCATCATGTTGTCAGTGCACCGCGCCTGCGAACGTGTAGTCCTAGGGCCGGTGGTCGATTACTATTTTAGAGGAGTGTCGCCTTCATGGCAACTGACGTTGAGCGATGGAATGGTTTAAAACACTCTGATCTGTAGCCATTCCTGGAATTGAAGAAATGCAGCGCTTTTCATCGCCCCCTTGAGATATCGCTTCAAGTGCCACCTCGTATGAATTGGAAATCCGACTACTTCTCACGTCGACCACTTAAACGAGGGCGATCCTGAGTTTTACGGGCGGCTTGCCGATCTCGCATGTTGGAAGACCACTGACCGGTCTCACGACAAGGGAGCATTCCACGTGCATCAACTTCGCCCAGATCTTGCGAAGATTCGCTTTACCCGGCCCAAAGTCGACGAGTTTTGGCGCAGGATATCGGCTATTTCTTTCCCTTCATGGTCTCCAAACATCCTTTCAACGACAAGGGCAAGGTCTTTGAGTTCGCTGGTATACGTTAGGCCCTTCCCTGCAACCACTTCCCTAGGTAGTTGAACTTGGCCTGTCGATCTGCGCGCCGCTCCATTCATGACGAATGCTCGTGCTATCCGTGCCCAGGCAGGCTCCAGTTGGCCGTGAGTGGAGCTTCGCACAGCTACAGAATCTAGGAAAGATCCCCAAATACTGTGCCCACTTCGGCCGGAGCATGGGGAGTTTGGATCTGCCCCGTTTTCAAGGAGAGCAAGTGTAGCAGCTTCGAGAGGGACCGATCGGAGAGAGTATTCGCCACCATCAAAAAGGCTATATCGGAGAGAGTAGTCGCCACCATCAAAAAGGCTATACTCGAGTAGTGTATAACGTCGGTACCCAAGGAGCGGATACCCCCACGTGGGCCGTAGATCCAAAGATCTGGCTCTGATCACTTCAATTGCGTAACGCTCAACCCTGTACATAAGTGCTAAAGCGACATATGATTCGGGTGTTTGTTGCCAGTCCGGACAGTGGTGTTTTAGAACCGTCGTAAAAGTCTCGAAGAGTTTGGGACGGGCCTCACGAGAAGATCGCTCCCACTGTCTCATGCAATCTAAGAAGAGCCCAGAAAGCTCGCGCACATCAACAGATTGAGACACGGCCATTTTCAGCTGCACAAGAGCCGCCTTACACAAAAACTCGTCCGCGTCAAAGTCCTCGGGAGAGCATTCGTTCAGAGTACTCTGCGTCTCCTTGGACAGCAGGAAATCTCGCACGCTGCGGTGAAGGAAATCTACGTAGTACTTGACTTGACCACCGCGGTTCAAGAAGCGGGATTGCTTATACGTCTTTGCTTCAAGTAAGCCTCTGCAGCGGCTCTCCAATCTCCGTTCCATCGTCCGCTGCCGAGCTTCAATGACCTGGGCATCGGCAGCCTCTAGTGGTGTTTTCTCGACGAAGTCCGGTTCCTCTTCAATGAAGAAGAGTGACAAGAGTGATGGCTGGATTTTAGCACTGAGCATTATTCTGAAATATCTCGCAGCGTATTTGCGCTGCTGACGGGGAATAGCATCGATTATGCGTTGGAAGTAGGTGTCCAAGTCGTCAGGAATCTCCTCCAGTCGTCGAGTCAGTGCTGCCATTGAATCACCGTCAATTACACCTTGGCGTAGTGACCGAACCACCAGATACACCCAAAGGAAAACTCCCTGCGCTTTCTGGACAACATTTGAGATCAGGTGAGTTGAAGCCTGCGGATGTACTTGCTGCAGTAATTTGAATTCTGATAGAGCTCCCAGCCTGTCCTCGACAACAGTTTTGATATCGTCGCGCGTCAAATCTTCCAGCCTTAGCCTCGGGAAACATTCAAAGGCATTTTGAAATTCCGGATAGTGCCGACTGGAAACGCATATCTTGACGGTCTCGGATTTTGATAATGACATCAGGAATGTGAGGAGTTCGTTCTGTTGGTCTTTCCCACCATCAAACTCATCCAGTCCGTCGATGAGAATAAACAAGCGGTGTTCATGGCTTGTGATTTCGACAAACTCTTAAAAGGCCTTCAGCAACTCAGAATTTGTCCACGGGGGAAGTTGAGAGCCAAAATCCGCGGCTCGCCAGCGCCAGGGCGCGACCTCGGGGATTATCGCCGTACTTGCATGAGCAAATCGTGCAGAAGTGACCTGAGTAAGCCGTTCAAGGATTTCTGGACCTCGGTCCCGGCCAGCCAGAAGAAGCAACTCGCGTGGAGTATGGATTTCGAAGCGGCCCGGACAGAAAGGGCGGCCTCGGTCCGTTCATCTTCCGCCAAATACCGCATTAGCGTTGACTTCCCTGAACCTGGCTTTCCAGAGATCCAGTAGAGACTCTGTGAGGACGTCCCTTCAAGCCATTCCACGAAATTGGAGAACGTTTGAGGTTGCGAGGTTGGTTCCGATCTCTGGAAGATCCAATCACATGTTTTTCGATGAGCAGGATGAATCTGGGTTCGTCGTTCCCGAATTTGCGCAAAGTAGAGGGTATGTAAAATGTACTCCCTCATGCGCTTGGGCTTATCGGCATCGATGCGGCCCTGAATGTCAAGTGAAAGGGAGTCGATGGCTTGCCTGTTTCCAGATATATAATGGTCTCGGCCCGCTTGAAGCCTGTCCACTTTATATTGCCTGGGATTTTCGGCCAGTTGCCGGGCAAAATCAGTGAGAGTCGACTGTAGTTCCGAGTTCGATTGGCGGATGGCATCTAAGATGCTAGCCTCCACGTGTTGGCCCACCTTGTGGAGATCCGTCAATATTTTGTTCTGAGAATCACTGGAAGTTATTTGAGTGAGTAGATCTGCGTCGCGGCACAGACGGGAGGCTACATACCTCATCACTACCAGCATACTGAGGGACAGTCGCTGTCTTTGGTCATTCAACCGTTGCCTCATAGCCTCGATGCCTTCCTTTCTCCATGCGGCCTTGAAAGCCGTTCGAAAGCTCTTGAATGAATTATCTCCAGGGTTTACAGAGTACATGTCCAACGTCCGAATGAATTCTGCCGCCATGTCTCTGCATTCTTGTGAAATGTTTCGCAAGGCTTCCTCCGCTTCCGACAACTTCATATTTTTGGCAGGGAAGAGGGAGAGTGACTCCTGGAGGAGAATATCCAGGTCCACGAGCTGTTTGGAGGCCGTGATCATCTCTGTATGCTCGACCAGGGCCCCGGTTGAGCTCCTTGACAGTTCCCAGCTCTTTGATATCAATTTTGCGCCGAAGTCGACAAATTGAACGACGCTTGCCGCGACACTGAGTGCACTGAGAGGATCGAGGGCCATGGCGGAGGAGAGAACCGAATTAGACCTAAATCGGTCAAGGTACAGATTTGACAATCCATGTGGAAGAGGGAAGGAAGATTGACATAAGTCTGGCGCAGAGGCGCAATTGTACGTTCTGAGGCTGTCTATTCTGCCTTACCGTTCCTCACATTGCGATTTGCTCGGCTGCTTCAGGTCAAATCGCAACTTGTGTTCTCCACACCTACCGATCATCCATTGCATGCGCGGCGATAGCATGGTAGCTGGTGTGCATGCACGTAGAATCTTCACGTATACCCTTGGAATACTCCTGGGTGAGGTTCGTGTCCACCGCGCCGCCAGTTTGAGGAGTTGATACCTGTGTGGGAGCTGGTGATGATGGAGAATACTCCGTACTGTCTGTGCTAAGCTTGCGATGGGGCTTCGCGATCAACCGCGGTGAGAGGCTGAGAATAGGGCGGCGTTATATTACTCCCCAAACGGGGTGAGTTGCGTGGCCGAACTAATACCTGTCCTGGATCTTGGGTCTGCAACCATTTTCGATATCAATTACCTACAGTAGACTCCCAATTTAAAGGTTGTCAGGACCAGAAGTTAAATGAAAACTTATTGGTCAATTGCGGCGCTTCCAGCGGTAAGGAATACAATCCACCACCCTGCCGTTTTTCCAGGGTTTCCACAATATACCTCACACCAACAGGAAGCGCCAGCCATTTTCAATCATAACATCCATCCAGAAGACCTCAGGAGTCTCATGATCACCGATATCCCAGGTTTTGAACACAAGTTCTTGAACGATCTCGAGCGATCGGTATGGCAGGATGGTGCGGATCGATTGCAGGCGCTCACTGACCGTCCTGCGAGCCTTCGCGACGCAGTCTGCCACTGAAGAGTCGCGCAATGCGCCGTCGATGGCATTTCGGAGCGGTTCATAGCCCGAGAAGCCGTGTCGATCCTCAAGTTGGTCAAGATCATCTCCTGCGAGGGGTGAAGGTGGATCCAATCCTTCAATTGAACACTCAAAGGTCGAACGGTCGCTTTCCTCCCTGACGCACGGAGTCTGCGAGCGTGTCCGGTTTTGTAGCTCCCCACCAATGATGACCAACAGAATTTGCTCGATACTGCGGGTCCCAGACCCCGGTGTATTCTGGCACAGGACGTCGAGGGCGTGGATGGCCAGTGATGTCACCCACATCAATCTTCGCGCTTTTGCGGATTGACCGCCATCGAAAGCATCTTCATCAAGCTGCAGTCTGCCGTTGAGCAGATCTGGAAATGCCCGATACAGCAATATGAGAGCGGCACAACGATACACCTCTGCCGTGTTGACGAGGTCTTGTATGGGGGTTACCATGTCATCGCTGTCGATAAATTCGTCGGCTTGTGGCAGCTGCAGCGAGAGCGCCTCCTCTTCCAGGGTCCGCGCCTGTTGTAATGACTCGTATTCCTCGTGCAGCATGGGCATGCTTGTGAAAGGCTTTCCCCGGCACCTTAGCCTCTGTGCATAAATCAATGAGCCCACCCGGCCCAGGAGCCTTTGCGACTCGGGAGACACTCCAGCCAGGGGATGAGGGATCCTTTTGGCCGAACCGAAGGTCTTGCGGCCGTCACGAATACTGGTCTCCAGAGGTGGGGAGTCTAATAGACATTCTTTGCTGGTGTCTGTGACAAAGGCAAGACCCATCCACCAGTACACTAGTGAATAAAGAAAGAGCTCCTGATGTTCGGTCTGTCGCGAATGTGGCGTGCCAGTTCCATTGGCATGTAGATATAACCGGACTGCTGCATTGTAGTGGAAACTGCTCGGGCTATTGGATCCGTCCCAATTGGTCGTGAGGCCGAACATAATAATTGCCATCAAGACATCCTCAATGTTTGTCCTCGTCGGCAAGGCCAGCTGTGCCACCTCATGGTGCAGTCGATACAACATTTCGGTCTGCGCGGTCTGCACCACTAGAGCGCCGCCAGTGTCCAGAGCACCGGAGTTCAGAAAAGCCGCCGTGATGTAGCGAATCAAGGAGAAAAACAACAACGACTCCCTCGTGCGTGATATTGCTCTCCTGATCAATGCGTTGTGCTTGGAATCGAACGCCGTCAAGGATTTGCATACCGTTTGTGTGAAGAAATCCATTTGGAGCTCTGGGTTACTGAGCAAGGTGTCCAGGGATTGTCCGAGACATTGATCAATGGCCAGGGTGCGGGAGCCAGATGTTACCCGAGGGTTCAACCTGGAGCAACTTTGGGGGGTGGACGCCTGCAACCTAGGTCGCGAGCCATGATCCCACGCTTTGTTCAACAACCAGGCTCGCTCTGCATGAGAATCGGAGTCGTCGTTTTGACCGGGACTGCCAAACTCTGGGTGATGGGTGATGGGCATCGCATGTTGGATATGGTCGACATTCCCTGTTCCCGCCCTCTCTTGTTGATGAGGGCCTGGCGAGGACCGAAGCTGTGCAGAGGTTTCGGAAAACAACGGTGTAGACCTTGTTGCTTTTGAAATACGAGCTGGTTGAACTTGGAGACTGGACTGCGATTCATGTTTGGTCGACCACTTCCATCGAGTCGTATATCCTGGACAATCTAGGTGTTGGCGAGTGCACTGCTTGCACGACGGCTTGGCTTCGTCGCATTTGACCTGGCTCTAAAGTGAGCACGTGCATCACCTGATAGTTTGAGAGGACCTACCCTTCGTTGTTTGCACGTCTTGCAACCAGATCGGGATTTTGTGGCCTTGGGCGAAGCAGACATGGCGACCAAAAGCAGGTGGGGCTAAGCATGCGCCAAGTCATGGCTCCCGACGAGTTGGATTCGAAGTGGGATTCGAGCCATCAATTATCGTAGGTCCGGCTCTCGTCTATGGCTCCTATGCTGTCAAAGGCAAACGAAGATCAAAACTTCAGCTGGGTGGCTGCAAGAGGTAAGAATCTGTGGCCAGACCCCCTCCAGACCCACCAATTCCGCCTGGCTGTACCCCACGAAAGCATATTTGTTGCCACTACCTGAAGCCTTACTGGATTCGGAGAAGAAGTGCGATTGGTTGAAATAAGACGGCCAGACGGCCCTCTATGCAATGGTCATCATCAGCCATTGATTTACGGCGCCATCGCCAACTGTCTCCCCTTATCTGCGCGGTACACACCCCTTCCCTGCCATTCCGTCGTCTACATTCGAGCCATCAATCTAGATCCGCACTTGAAAGCAATTCCGTAATCGCTGGACGAGAAAGCCACTGTACTCCCTCGGTGAATGACAAATGTTTGGCCAGCCGTAAGTGTCTCGTTGGTCCCTCCTTCATCCTCCAAGGTGATGGTTCCTGGGGCTTTTGTCAATGTCCATTCACATTCCGGTTCAGCGAGCATAAGCCACGTCATTCACCTTCAAAAACAACACCAACCTCGTCGTACTCGTACTTGGGCGGCGTAGCTGGAGGTCCCCTTTCGATGCGAAACCAAGAGCCCGTTATAGGGTTGGGAACCTTCTCGTCACGACTTCCCAAGAAATCGGCTGTCCACGAGTTAGATGATGATATTTTCTTCGACGCCCCAGGCTGTGTCGGCGAGACATCTCGCTGGTTTCCACTCACTGAAGAACACATGCTCCGGCACCCCCTCGATGTTCTGGACCTTGAAAATGTCGGTTCTAGGCTTGACTTCGAACGCCATTGTGACTTGTAGTAAAGGATTCAAAGCTTCTGGTACTTGAAGATGATCCCACGTCCTTCTAGAGTGGGCTTATAAAGGTTTTCTTCTCACTCCTGGCCTCAGAATGTCCCAGCAGGGAAATGAAGTGCATCGGAAGGGATTCCGCTCTCAGACCCATGATTGTGCATTTGGGGCAGGAGACGCAAGATTTCCTTCGAGCCGTGGTTGCCCCGAGGCATCGGAGAGTCTCGTGGTAGGGGGTATTAGTATGTAGTTGCTCCCTGACTTTGAACGCGGCCATTCATTCTTTGACCTACAATCTCACCATCACAGGGCAAAATCGATTCCTCATAGATTTCCCACTTCACATCAGTATCGCCACAAACCTGCCATGTCGAGATCACGCGAGGGATATCTCTGGACGAAACTCCATCTCACCGAGGGCCTCCCCACCCAATCAGTGATCTCGAGCACGGCGAACCTCAAACGCAGTTACGATGTGATCATCATCGGCGCTGGGTTTGCCGGGCTACGGGCCGCTCGGGAGCTCGCTCGCCATGACGCGTTGAGCGTGTTGATCATCGAGGGCCGAGACCGTATTGGCGGCCGAACGTGGACCGCTCAGGCGTTTGGAGAGGATTTTGAAATGGGGGGAACATGGGTATGAAGTTCTTTCTGTGAAGTACTTCCCAGTCCTCCAGAGTCTAAGGTATTCAGGTACATTGGAATCAGCCTCATGTCTATGCCGAACTACACAGGTACAACCTCCACAAAAATCTGAAATCAACCGCCGGCAACATTGCAGCCCAGAACACATATTACAAGGGCCCTGGAAGCCAAGTGCAAGAAATGGATGGAAAGACTCTTGCTGAAATCAACCAGGGTGTCGCCGACAAGTTCTTCACCATCGATGGTCTGTCTAGCCGGGAGCTAATACCGTACCCTCATGATCCTTTCCGAGAGCCGGCTCCGTGGAAACAGTACGACCATCTCACGGCGCGGCAGCGCCTTGACGAGCTGGACATCCCCACTCTCCATAAAGGTTACTTTGAAAGCATCATCGGCACGTTCGGTAGCGCGCCCAGTACGGATATCGGATTTGTCGAAGCGCTTCGCTGGTACGCCTTGGGTGGTCACAACCTGGCCCAGCTCTTCGAAATCGCCGGGACCTACAAGCTGGGCAAGGGTGGCATGACTTCATTCGTTCGTGCCATCCTCGCAGACGCGAGGTGTGACATTCTCTTCAACACGGTCGTCGCTGAGATCGTTCAAAACGACGCTTCTGGTGTGGGGGTCAAATCCAAGAATGGACGCAGCTTCAAAGCGAAACAGGTCATCAGCACCATCCCACTGAATTGTCTGAGTAACGTCGAGTTCTTCCCCCCGCTAAGTCCATTGAAATGTGAAGCCATCGCCAAGGGTCATATCAACCAAGGTGCGAAGATCCACTTCAAGCTGGCGTCGACTGAACCAGGCTGGTTCGCGTCGTGCGCTGATCCCGCCAAGTCGTCGTTCTGTTTCTCCTTCTCCGACCACAACGGTACAGGTCCGGCTGGGCCGCGAGGCACCTACGCCATTGGCTTTGGATACAATGGGTGTCTGCAAGACCCCCGTGACAGCGAACACATCATCGAGCAGTTCAAGAAGGACGTGCGCCCCGACGCCGACGTCGAGGGCTATCTCACCCACGACTGGATGAATGACCCGCTGGCCAAGGGTGTGTGGAGTTGTTGGGGGAGCAAATCGATGACGATGTATCTCCAGGAGCTGCAAAAGGCACACGGAAATGTCTTCTTTGCCAGCGCCGACTGGGCTGATGCTTGGCGAGGCTTCGTCGATGGTGCACTCGAAAGTGGCCTGAAGACAGCGCAAGAGGTGGCGGAGAAGTTGAACGTGGATCCAGAACCCAAGTTGTAGCTACATACCGGTGACAATTTCCAAAATTTCCTACGGCAACCCATGAAGACCTTCGAGTTGGAAGTTGATGATGACATTTTGAAGCTGCCCATTGCTAACGAAAGAAGGAGCTTCCCCCGTCGTACCGCATGATTTCTTGTTTGGAGCGGATCTAATACAAGACTCAAGGGGAGTGTCACCTTGCACACCGAGTTTTCGACTGATTCAACCTCCACTTTCCCTCGTATGTTCCCTATTCACGCATTGTTCATGTTTGTTTCGAGACTGTGCGTCTGGCCCGGTATAGATCTTTCTTCCCTGATGGCACCAGTGGGCCGTCCTGTCGTACTCAAAATCAGGACGCCATCAAGCACAACAGATGCATAATTGCAATTCTGCGCATTGTGCGGTCTATATGGTGGGAAAATCATGAAAGCGCAGGAGAAGACTGTTTAATTAATGGGAAGGACATTGAACATGATTCACCAACTTCCCAGTTTGAAGAGTTCTCACCCCAACATCTCGGGCTTCTTGATACCTCGCCGCGGGATGACGGCTAGGGAGAGAATCAGATTTGAACGCGGAGTTGGCAGCAGTGTTTAGAAGCCCGAGAGCACGACAGATGGTGTCTTCGTCGAGCCAGGTCGTCATGGTTTTGGCATGAGTTAATTAATGTCCCCCAACTGAGAAGCAGTATCCCATCTTCATTCTCTCAATCCAGTGTGCTGGAGTCGCGGGAAATTTGGATCGGGCAGAGGTTGGCCCTCTCTTCCACTATCTTCTCTCGGCTTTGGAAGGAACGCGATGTGCATAGGGCATATACTCGAACATACCAAGGAACAGAGAAGACACTGAGTCTATTCCGCAAGGCTTCAATAGTATCGCACGCCGGCCGAGACTGGTCTTCAAGTGATGGTCGCTTCCTAGGTTGAAAGAGACAGTATGTTGAGGGATAAGAAGAGTCGATTTGTGTTGGGCTCCATCTAATATAAATAATAAGTCAGTTACACTGCCTCAGCACTACCTCACAACTGCCCAAGGGCTGCGCAAAGACTGCCTCAGCGAAGACTGCCTCGGGGTTCCGTGCGAATATTGAACTCTTACGGACGAACCTCTAAATTCCCCCGGACTCACTGCACTGCCTGCTCAACTGCCCCAGGCGGATGGAACCACGAGTGGGGGGGGGAGGAGGAGGAGGGGAAGACCGGCTACGCCGAGATCTTGACCGGGGACCATGGCCTCGAAGAACAGTATTGATACTTATAAGTCGCGGTGTAACGTAACTATCGAGGTAGGCTGAATAGCTGTTTGGAAGGATTAAGGAAGACTGCCCAGGATTTGCCTACGCATATGACTGGCAGGAGCTCCCTATATAGAGACTTGCAAGGCACCACTTATGCCCACAGGTAGGAATGATAGTGGAACTGCCAGTGTCCGCTCGATTGTATATCTCCATTCCAAGTACAAGCAGTACCTTGAACTATTAATGCAGTACCTTGAGCTATTAATGCATTAGTTCTGGAGTGCAGTGATGAATGAAAGAGACAACCTCTGAGGAGGTTTGCCAACCAGAAAAAGGAAAGAGGAAGAATAACGGCGGGGGAGAGGCGAAACCGCCTGGCTTGACCCCAGCTCAGTACACATAGGATGATGAGCCAATATAATGAAGTCATTTACAGATAAACAGGTGGGCGAGATTGTCCTGCAAATGAAACACTGCATCAAATGCGGCAATATCAGAAGAGAATATTTCGCCTGAATACAACAGCATTGTTTCAACTTCCTACTCACTCGCAATTTCCTCGCAGATCTGGTGCTGAAGATATCTGAAAATAGGCCCTGTGTTCATCCAGACTCCTGCCGCACAATATCGGGCATCCGGTTGTTTAATCGGCCCACTTACAGACCTTACAAGGGCACATCAATCCGTAATAAATCGCCATCCACCAAAGCTAACGAGTTCTATGGCGCTGGAATAATCGTTGATGACCATAGTCGTATCAAGCAAAGAAGTTTCCATAACTATATGCAGGTAACGTATAAGCCTAGGGAGCTCCGCTATATCACACGTAAAGAAAGTACAGTGGAAGATCCCGCAACGATTGCAGCTCGGCGTGTATTTATTGCCAAATATCCACTGAGAAGAAAGATTACAATCAGGAGCCCGGAATGGCTCCAGGACAACGCCGTCAATCTGCATCTTTTGGTTCCGTCTCGAGTCATAGTATAGTTGGCACAGATAACAGGCAAAAACGATGCCGACTATAGTACAAAGTTGAAAACCACGAGGAAAGTCGCATGCTTCTAGAGAAGGCACACTACGTGAGAAGTTCAGGATGAGTTCCTTTGGCACGGGCGGGTGGCTGTGATTCAGCGAGGACTATACTGCTCCGCTAAATACCCCCCAAAGCTTAGGATAACTGCTAACTACCTAGGTCAGCAGTTATCTTGGTATTGTACAGTTATATATATCACAGGATATAGTTATGTGGCCGTATACGTGATCACTATAATTATATGGCCAGCACTAGGTTTAATCCGTGACTATAACTCTCACCTTACTCTGAGCCACATGAGCAGGTCTCGATAAATTTAAAAAGCCGCTACACCACTATTCGTCAATGGAATTGCTTGAAACCTTAGGGAATGACTTATTTACTCGTATAATTTAGGTATAGGTAGTTTACTTAAAACTGGGATCGCCTGGGGAGCCACTTGCAAAAAGTGAGTTGGGGGGAAAAGTTTTCAAATTTTTATCAAAAATCATCAAAAAAAAATCATTGTTTCGGAATCGAGCCGAAGGCGAGGCTCGAACTCGCGACCTTGAGGTTTCCTAGACTACTAAGAGCCACACGCTCTACCGATTGAGCCGAAAATGGAAGTTAGCATTTTTTGTCATTAAATGTCAGACGAGTTTATACTCACTACCCCGGCAACTTGGCAATGAAGTCGTTGATGGGGATATTTGGCGCATATAAATATATATATATATCATTTCTAATTTTTGCGCTAGCCTAAATAGGTAGAGTTTATGCACTATGACATCACTACTCACTGCGACTGTGTTTAGCTAGCTTGCTTAGTAGGTCGTTCGGCGGGGGCTACCGTTCTATCAACTTACATGCAGGTACCTATATGTGCTTACCTAACTTTAGATCTGTGAGAAAACAAGAGACGGGTACGGAGTACAGGGCTCAAGCAATACCGGCCTGCTACTTAGTATTCGTAGATAAGTGGCAAGCGAGCACGATACTATGTACTTGGGAGGAACCCGCTGCTTCAACCAAGCTTCCTGTACCCAGTCCGGGATGTGCATATGCAACTGAATCGCGTTGGACATTGCATCATGATTCCTAACGACCGAACGGACCGTCCTTACTCTCAAAATTGATTCCTTGCACTGATCTAAGTGTGCATTCTTTCCACCAAAATCCCCACACCTCTTGCGGGAGCCACCGTGGCTCTTCCTCTTCCGCACAGTTTGCTTGTGCCGGTGCCATTCGCTGAGATCCACGACGGAAACCTGGAGGCCAGGTGTCTGTATCAAATCTACTATTTCACAATCCTGACAGGGTTAATGTGAGCAGAGGGGGGCATCCCTTCCTCCCAGTCCATGGTGGCCCGCCAAATCATGTGATTTATTTCCAAAAGGCTGACACGTGATCTGGGAATACGACTCGGCACATTTGCTGTATTGGGTTACGCGTTGTGCACCAGGCTGCTCTGAGGGAGATTTGCCCTCCTCAAGCTATCTCATTATTAAATCCTACACGTGTTTGATATGCGTGATTGGCTTGAACTATTCGAACTGTGGCAGCGTGGGTTCTACTTCTTCGCAATGCCAACTATCCTACTGATGGACGGACACCTATCAGCCTCCGCGTGGATTGCACCTCCGGATCTACAAAGACATCTAAGCGGTGCCAACTGAGGCACACTAGAAGTAAGGACTAGGTAAGCATGATGCGTTGCGTACGTCAAACCAGGCTGCGATATCATTTTGCGCAGGCATCGAGTACTGGTTTCTAAAACAAATAACTTTTAATGATTCCATGAGGCTGATTGCGCCTGAAACCACTCCGAAGAGCGTGGACTCACTAACCCGGTCGTTTCATGGCCGTCCGAGTACATATTGCGGTCGGGATGACTGTATCAAAGGAAGAGGGATATTCATCTTCACAGGACTTTCAGCGCGGGGGCTGGCTCATCTTCAGAGATGTCTGCATAGACAGGGAGTACCGCCATCTTTGCTCACCGGCGAAAGTCAATTGTGGGTCCCTTTTTGTGCCAGGACAGCACCCTTTTTGGGTTCAATGAGCTCCCGTATCGCTCGAGTTTTGGCCTCATTCTCTCTCTGAAGCAATGCTGCTCGAGAAAACAATGATCCTGCGGTAGCACATCCCCATGTGGCAGTCTGATGCGTCAATTGGTATGGCGCCACTGCATGATTGACACCACCGTCATTTCCACCGTGAAACCGAAACTCTTGGTAGAGATGGGCCCTTGGGGATGTCTGGTGCTCTACATTGCTCAAAACAGGCTTGAATATCATTTACCATGGGATCGAAGGGCGGTTTAACCCTGGAACAGTGACTTTGGGTGTTTGCGAGAGACCAGCAATGGACAAATTAATCTTCTGAATGGCAGAAATTCAGAGAACATGGTTTCTAACAACGAACTGTGCTTAAGGCGAACTACTCACCCACGTTCTTGGTGTAGGCTGCACGCGTGCAGCGCTTGTGGAGATCAACTCAACTACGTAGCTCTGGAAACCTGTTGCCTCGGTTTTATTGATGACTACCTACTAGAAACGACCAATGCTGGGTGGCCTATTGATCCCTTGGGGTTATCACGCAGAGGATAAACACTCTTGAGCCTTGACTCGGATGGTATTATGCGGAAGGAAAACTCCTGCCAACTACCGACATGTGATGAAACGCTCAGGTGGTTGTTCCGACCCTCAAATCCATCTACTTCCCCCTTTTCCGTCCGTATGTCTTCGCCTGCCTTGTATCCTGAGTGCCACTTCTGATCCCGTTCCATTCCACCATCCGGGTAGAGCACGATTTGGGGCCCCTAGATAAACCAAAGTTGCTCAACTACAGCGATTTCGTGCTCCCACATAGAGGGAGGAAGCTGGTGAGTCATCATCGCTCGTCGTGTACGTCGAGCGAAAAGGATTGTCCGGCTCAGAATCAGAACCAGGACCCCAAGAGTCGAGGAGGGCTTGCTCTTCCTTTTCGAGGTCGTCGCTTTCTGGTGTGAGGATTCGGACGTCCTCTCTTTCTCTCTTTTTCCCGTTCTTTTCTAGATCCTCTGCTTTGTTCGGGGGTGAGAATTTCACCATCTTTGATCACAAGCCAGTCGGATAGACCGGGAGGCAGAGCGGGCTCCATAATTCGCTGATTTTCGAGAGCTGGTCGTGTCACGACGAGGAATTAGGACTTCTAATGAACAGCAGCAAAGGAGGTGTGATACATTTAGGAACGGCACACAAGAGATAGGTTGAATGTAGGGTGAAGACGTAATGCCTTCACTAGATCGAGGCTGGAGGCTGAGTAGACTGGGGAGATTGAGGACTTGTCTTGACTTGATTGGACTTTGCCTGGTGACGTGTGATCTGAAATATCAGATGACAAGTGGCAGGTAGGGAGAGATTTTTGTTTTTAAAAGTTGAAGGACAAACCTCCTCTTTGTTTTTGCTAGACCAGAGCTTTTCTCTTTTATGCCGATGTCTTGGTGTTAGGATGAGTGACGGCCTGCTCACAAGATCGAGAGAAAATGAGAGCATAGATGTCATCTCAACAGGAAAAATCCAAGAGAATGATGATAATGCGGGCAAGAAGAAGAACCAACCAAGGAAAATTGGGGGCACGGGCGGGATGTCCTGCCACAAAAGGGAATGGGATGAGGTTGATGATAAGGAAAAAGAGAGGACAAAAGCTGGGGGAAAGGCAGGTTTATATAGCTGGGGTGGGTGGGTGAGAAGAGTGAAGCTAGGAACTTGAATTCACGTGGAAAGATAACAAGTAAGTGAATGGGAGAGTGAGATTTGACAACAATATCTCCGTGAATTATGAATGAATGGTATTCTTCTCAACTTCATGTGAGTCAGTCTCTATATCCCATTCACAATTGCCGGGGCCTGGCCTCGCTGAACATGTACGGAGTACTGAGAGGCCATTGAAAACTCAGTGACCAAAATAGTGGTGACTTACTACTCGTATGTGAACTGGACATGATTGCAATCTGATCATTCGGATTCTGGATGCTGATCAGGCCAAAACAATAACGCTCCGCTACACCAACATTTCACCTTGTGAGGCTAACAGTTGCGGTCTCTCATGCCATCTATCTCCTTGCCGCACGCGTGCTCTACTTCATCACCAGACCCACCAGTGCTGTTGAAGCTTGTTTATGGTGAGAACTCTTCGGAGTACAAGCCAGTCTCCAACGTCCAGTTGGCATTTCCTGCGGTTGAAAACGATGTCCAACTCCACAGCGTAAGTCAAAATGTCTTGCTTACGGGGAAGTTCCCACTGCAGCAACCATCTCCAGCCCTGTTGACCATCCCATTAATACTCTTGGTGTCACTTTGAGATCTAGCTAACCTCTACCTCAGCTAGGTCTCTATCTCATGTAGCTCTACTACGCGCGAGCCACCCACCGGATCTCCTTGAACAATGCGGCCCGATCATACCGACATTGCTTCTTCATCCCAGAGACCACTCTGCACGCGACCGATGGATCTGACTGAATCCATTCAACCTCCCTCCCAAACCACACAGGGTTCCCTTTGAAAATGGTCATCCCGAGGACAACACCAGTTTCGCTGCACATAGCTAGGGGTCTAGTGTTGGAATTGCGCGGCGGCTCACGTACACGAAAGAAGATTGGCTCCAGGATATCCAGGGCGGATGCAGTAGGAAAGGGCAAAGAGAGGTTGGTTTGACCGCCGCTTTTCGAACGTTATGATAACAGCCGGTACGCAATTGGCGAGCCAAGAATTGTTCGAGCTCTGAGTGAGCACTGGAACAGACCTACGCCCCATCACTCTCAATGCTGAGTTGATCCTCAATAGCTCTGCTCACATCAAACGGACAATCCATGACCAACACATCAAAATATTGAACAAGCTAAAGCATAGAAAGTTTCTCGAGCACGATGAAGCGGTAGTGGATGATCTTGGGACGTATCAAGTCCATGAGCAGTTTGGAAAAGAGAGAGCAACGCGAAGAAAGTTGCAACGCATGGCTGACAATACTCCGCAAACCACACTGTCTACTTGCATATACCGCTGAGGGTAAATGTTCTCGACTTCCGAGAAATTGCAATCCTCGTGGACAATTCCCTAATTGTGAAGAATTGGGAGATCACAAGGATAACAAACTATCTCAAGGGTGAAGAAGAGTTCTAACGTCTGGCTGACATACAACCTTTTATCAAGAACGAACGACTCGCGTTGCAAGCTGAGCGGGTTGCGGCGACAGAAAAATGTCTAAGAGGCGAATCGGTAGAGAGTATCTTGATATCGGAGCCATTGAGAGAGGGGGGAAGATCTTACTATGCATCCACCCAAGATAGGAATGAGGGGCGAGTCATTATGATATGGCCTTTGCACCCGGCCAGATCGCGCTGATCTCATGGGAAGGCATGAATCCCCGCTTTCTCAATACGAATGAGATACACCGAGACACCGGTCTTCCCATTGGTGATGTGGCACTGGAACATGGCATAAAGGTGAGCTGTTCAAGGCGCTCAGGTTCACGACAACACCCCCCAGGGGCTGAATATCGAGGAAGTTCCACTTGAATGCAGCAAGAACAACACTTGTCATCGGCACGGCAACAACAACTCATTGTACCGTGACTTATCTTGTGATATAAATCTACCAGCGTCGGCCAGGTCAAAACCAATTAATGTCCCTCCTGAACATTAAGGTGAAGACAGAAATATCTTCAGGGAGAGATGCCCAATCAGATGGCCATCGTGCCACTTTTATGACCCCTGCCAACGGTGTCGTAACTCGTTCGAGACCCCCGCGGGGGATCAAGACAAGGCACCGACGAGAGGAGATGAGGACTCCTCTCCTTCACCTCAATTAGAATCGAGCAGGTGTTGAACAATCCTCTCATCATGTCTAGTCCTGCTCAAAGTTACAACAACACACCCGGTGAGGTGATGTCTGCTAAGACAACGCTTTATGAGGCCCGGGCATTCCCAGCGAAGGCTGTAGGGTACCTGGGTTTGAAAGACAAGCGACTTTGATTGAGTTGTACAAGTCCGAGACATTCCAGACTATTTGGAACGACCATGTTAAAGAGCTTCAGTATTATAAGTGGACACTGAACTCCGTCAAAGTGGTGACGGAGCAGATTGAGTTCGGCAGACATCAACTACGCCTCGGCTCAGCAACCTGACCGGTCGGGTGGAACTGCCAGAGGTTGTATGCCCACACTTTCTGTAGACTCATTGCAACTGAGGCCACACTCCCTGGAAGCCCTCGATTTGGTCCATCGAGGTCCTGAGGAGCTGGAGAGTTGGGACCGTGCATACACACTGCGCTCAAATTACACCCCGGCGGGCAAGAATGTTGAGGAGGTTCCCATGGTGCGCAACGCAAATGGCTTGTCACCGGGATGATCGCCAGAACCATGGTCAAATCTTGCTAGGTCGATGTGAATGTCATCGGAGAGTGGGTGGTTGGGAATATCTGTGTCGCAGGTATCAGGGCACAAAGCCAAACCCATCGATGGGACGGGACGAGGATATCACGTTGGGGCCTTCCCTCCGTAGCGTCCCTTGTTAGAAAAAAACGCATCAGTTATCATGATTGGCTCCGAAACAGGGCCCGGATTCAATCTGCTTATTCCAGCCAGGGCTCGGACGGTCTTCATTGAACTAGAATGGGGATAGGCTCGATGTCTGTTCCACCCCACCCCTTCTACAACAGTGGACACGGAATTTCTTAAACGAACGCCTGATCCAGAAGAGGCATTGTTTTCTATGCCAGGATTCACCACTCCCAAGCGGGTTTGCGCCTAGGAGGGGTTCTAGTTCGAGTGTCAATTTCGGTAGTTGTTTCCCATCTGGTATCCCTTCGACAACTGCGTCCGCAGCTCAGCATATGGGAGCCTCATGATCCATCTCACCACTATGGGATGGAAATCATATCGTCTTGCCGGTTCATCACCAGCCTCAAAAAGCTCGAAGTCGCTACTCTTGAACTGCTCAGCCATGAGGGTCTGCTGCTATTCTGAATCGCTGTTGTGTTTCCACACGATGTCAAGCAAACTAAGCAAATCGATGCCTTCATTGAGTACCAGGCAGCCAATTTTACCAGCGCAGTGGCCGGAACACGGCAAGATTGGCTTACCATCTTCAGCATGGTCAATTATTTCTTGAGTTCTGGTGCGGTCGCGAAACTTCTGGTATGCGCTGATGATTACTGCTCGACGCGCATTGACATCTGAGGTGTCAAATATACAGCGGCACTTCTCTGGCACCTTCGAGATGTCTGGCAAGTGAACGAGGTCAGAGGTCGAGATCCTCATGCTGTCGTTGTTTGGAGGCGGAGTTGCTACCAATCAAGGAATTCTCTTTGTGAAGAGTGTTGGGATGGTCTCGATCACGCCAACACACGACTCAAAATTGGACCAGTTCAGCATAAGCCACGTTGCGATCGAGGATATCCTCAAATGCAATGTCTCCCTCATGAAGTGGTCGCCTGGATAGTGGAAATCTCGATATTATGTATGGAGGCTTCCTGAGGAAATGGTGCTTTGTCATGGTGGCGGGGAACGGTCCTGCAACGCACACCGTTCAAGTTATTGAGCGTAAAGGTGCCGACTCTGACTTCGACTTCGCGTAGTGGTATGCGCCACTACGCTCACAGTACGCTACGCAAGTTCACTGCCCTATGTAGTAAGCTCCCTTGGTCACGACTTCCGACTGCAGACAGGGCCATGCTCAACAACGTCACGCGCCTGAAATTTCTCGGAGATTCATGATTCACAATAATGAGATGTTGCTATTGATGGGAGTGTGCTTCCTATCCCCGCTAGAAACTCCTGGTTTAGGGCGATGGCACGTTCAATGGACGTACTACATCCTATCAGAAAATCTGGGCAGCGGCAACCTCACACTGTCACACACTTTTGGAAAACTCCACTTCACATAAACAACCACCAAAACCCAATGCACTGTATTCTACAGGGGCACGGAGTATCGCCTAGTGTCTATCAAGACGGCTGCTGACCAAGCTTCCAAGTCGGAATTGGACGCCTTCTGGTCTGCCCATAACCTCCCTGCCAGTACGAGCCACCAAGCAGCGAGAGCCCGCATCGTCATTCAATTGCTTCGAAACAAGCTGGAGATTCGATGCTTCGAACGCAGACACAACGCCCCCCCTTTCCCTGTGGAAGAACTAGCAGAGGACTCAAATCTCTCGGGAGGGACTTACCCCCTCTCCAAACACTTCCAAGACTTCTTCCAAATCTGTATCTGCCTGCCCAATATTTACGGAGTCAAAGACTGGACCATAGAGCAGACCCAGCCGTGCATAACTGGCCACACTGCCTGGGATCCACATATGAATCCATCTCTTCATCATCTGCGAGCGCAGTGAGATTGTAGCTGAGTTCAGTCATGCCGATAGTGGACTCCCAAGCCTCAATGGTGGAGGCTGTGATCGAAACCGGACTATGGGAGGCACAGTTCAACCTGCTCAAGATCCTTCCCTCATTTGCTTCAGCTGCATTGATTGGGGGTTGGTGCTTTACCACGGACGGGTGCCGCGGGTCCAGAATGAAGCGCAATGCAATGAGCACTACGCAGCTGCGGGCTGATTCTATTATGCCAAGTATGTACTCAAAAACCTCGATGATGGACGTTGTGTGTTTGAAACCGAGCCTTTCAAGGGTCATGGTAGTATGTGTTTTGACTGGCAGCGTGCATCGTGAATGGCGGTGGAACAAGGATAATATTGACGGCGTGGGAGATGAAATTGGGTTGCGCACGGAAGGGGTTTGGACGATGGCGGTGGTGATAATGTTGAAGAAACTTGAGAGCGAACCTTCTTAGGTGGTGGGGATCCACAGCAAGGAGTACTTTGCATTGGTTATAACTCAGGGAAACCATAATATCAACAGTGCGATTTTGAGTGCGCAAAGTAGTGTTATTATTAACTGGTATTATCACCATTTATTGGCCTATGGCATAACCACTATGGTTGCTAGCACCGCGACCAATATACAGATCGTCTTCGGCATCAGCTCCTACTAACCATCCTCCATCAACTGAGTACAGGCACAGAAATGGACGCCGAGGGGAGGACGGGGACAGAATCATGTCGAATGCCCAGCTCTTCCCTTATTTGATAGAGCAGCTTCCTTGCCACCACCGTCTGATCTTCCCTTGGACCTCTCCAGAGCGCGATCAACCGCAAGGGCCACAGCATGCGTGCACCATCGGTCCACATCCGCGGCCTCAATCGACCGGTGGCCCCCGGAGTGATCTCTGTGGAGAACAACACCGACGCACAGGCGAGGATCTCGTCTGCCGCATTCTGCAACTTCGCGATCCGGAACTGCAGCTGGCTTTGCAGGAGGACGGATGTAGAGTCAGAATCATGCGTCTCGACGCGCACTTTGTTCAGCAGCTCGACCAGAGTCAGCTGGAATTTGAGCTGGAAGGTGTAGAAAAATGTTCGACAGGCCAGTTGGCGATGGCCGTCGCCAGTCATGAAGCTTTGGGTGTCAAAATCTTCGCCGTCGTCCTCCCATGACTGCCTGGTCTCCATGTCAAGGTGATCGGCTTCAGCCAATAAGGCGGCTGCGGTATTGGAAGATCGGCTGGAGCCGTGGAGGAGAAACTGGCGGGCTTTCGCACAGAAGGTACTGGTCCGATGGCCATACACGCAGATACGGTATACGGCTGATTCTTGGGCCGCCAAGTCCTGGTGCAAGACATGGAACCAAGTCAAGGATTCGGAAGGCGATGCTATCCCAGCGATAAAACACCTGATTTGCTGGAGAAGCTGTTAGCGGCGAGCGTCGCTTGCTGGTCTCCCTGTGAATGGGTGGCCTACTTACCACTGTGTTGTACACCAGCCAGAACAGCCCCCGCCCTGTTGAGGAGGTGAAATGTGATGTACCCCGGAGTCGCAACAAGGTCGCCATCCCCTGGGTGTGCACCATCCACGAATCGACTCCATGGTTCTGGGGCGAGTACCCGCGGGGCGGCGAGCCTCCTGCGGGAGATACAATGAGCTATGCATCAGACCCCTTGTTAGTTATTGGGCTCGTACTCAGGGGAAAGACGCCAATCACCTCATATATTCCTAACAACCAGACGGCCGCCAGGGTGTGATCCTCTGTTTGCAAGGACGGGTCTTGGAGAGCTGCATTGGTGGTGGTCAACGCCCGCCCATATGCTGCTCTCCGCTTGGATCGAGCCTCTGGGGTACTGACTTTGCTGGTCAAGAAGGCGCTACCAATGGCCTGACAGGTGAGTATGACTGCAGAGTTTGGTGTGGCGTTGCGGATCATGTCTTGCAGTGAGACGGACAAGGCTTGGGCCTCAGTATGCCTCTGGACGCAGGAGACGGTACTGAAACCGAGCACCATCGCGTGGTCGTTCCAGCATTCGGCCAATTGAGTAGAACGGAAGAGGTACCACCCAAGAAAGTTGACGCTGTCTATTTCGAATTAGCTTGGCCATCCACTACCCCCGGGTGGGTTCAATACCTTCATCGAGGGTTTCCTTTGTCGGAGACCGTCGCGGGGTCCTGTTGGAGGAGGTGCTGGAGAGATCGTTGCTCGTCGTCCTCGTCGAGTCTGAGGCTGGACGACGAGAATTGGACTCGTCTGGAGGGGTGCTCCGTCGGCGCCGGCGGTCACGCTTTGCTCCATCGGCGAATGAGGATGGACTCTCGACGCGAAACAGGAGGTCAGACTCATCTCGGTAGCCTGGACACTTTCTTCCTATGCGTATGCACCTTGTGCATTCTGGTTGACCTAAGTCACACTGGCATCGATCATCAACGTGGTCCCTCTGTGTGCATGGGCCAAAGGGGTGTCTACCTTGACTCTCCTGTGGCGGCAAAGATAGCAGTCTCGGCTTGGTCGACCAACGTTGGGCATGGTTGACGCTAATCCCTTTGAATCCGGGTCACTGCCTGCTGCACGTCGAATCGACTACCATCTACGTCCGCAATCTTATTCTTCGTCTTGTCGCTCAACCGTCGAGCACACCTTTATTTCTGCACCGGCTGGCGAGGGGTACTTCAAATATCAACGTTTCAGGCCTCCAAAGCAGCGCTGGAACTCGAGGAGACCACCATGAAACTGAGCCTATTGACCTGGGCTGTGCCTCTGCGAATGAGGGCTTTATTCACACCAAAGAACCGTTTGGGGCCGAACTGGTGTGGCTGCAGAGCCCTCGCGTTCATGGAGCCAACTTTCAGCTGCCCGAGTGACGGCATATCGAGAAGCCGCCAGGGCTGATCCCCCCCTGGCAATCCGACTTAGCGAGCTACTTAAGCCCTGCCTAGTAACACAAAAGGACCACCCAACCAGAAGATCAACACTAAGCCACTCCCCGGCTTCCCCGCCGCGCCGATTGCCGTTGTTTGTGGTGGCGCCAGACGAGCCCCAAGTTAAGCTTCAAGGCTTCCCAGGCCCCACCACCTTAAAGGGTTCAAGCACTGGGTAGGTGCGTCGGGTGTGAGCTCATCGCGCAGCATTCTTGATCGAGAAACCCTCGCGAGGCGAGGCCAGATGACCCCTGCTAGACGGAGAATGCCCGCAATACTAATCTGTTCCAAGGGACCTCGTCTGATGATTACCACCGCTAAGCAAAACAATTAGATTACACTCCCCCTACCGCCATTGGCCCCAGCGCAACACCGCAGAGCACTGCTTAGTGTCGTGACGAGCATTGGGTTGTTTGCAATTTTGGTGGCTGAGGTCTCGAAATTCGCAAAATCGCAGTAAGATTTCATCATTGATGCACTCTGAAGGCTATCATGGGTCGTGATATCTTCAGGTCTCTTGTAGCGAGACGAACATCTGTCTTGGCAGTTATAGGTCCGCTGCCCGCATTGGTTTATGTACACCAAATAAGTCCTCATGGTTGACCGGGTATCTTCTGACTGTTTGTATGACTGTGTAGAAGCCTCCTCATCTAGTCCGCCTATCTTCTCAATATCTCAAAACAATCTGTTGCTCAATTGCTGCTGTTCCACCGAGCAGCCACAGGGCAATTGAAATGAGCAGTGAACTGTACCATGGCACTGGCAAGGAGAGCGTATATAGTAGGTAAACCACCGACCTGGCCATTTCACCGTCGACACCTCGAGGTTCTTATCGTACCCCGTGTAGAGATTCTCGAGTCCGGCCCATCCAGCCTCGTCGCACTTTTATGCCTGATTCTACTGCAAGGTTCAAAATTGATGCAATTGGTTATGTACGACGTTGAGTGACTTGCATCAAACGCTCGGTGCGAACTCTCCCAACGCCCCTAGCTCCAGGGGGTGACGTTCGCGCCCTTAATTTAGTGATTCGGGTCATTCCAAGAGATTCCACTGTGGCTCTAGCAAATGAAAGGAAAGGAGATATGGAGCGGGCGGGAGGAATGTATAAGGCGTAAGCAGGTTCAAACCCCTAACAGCTATGTATCTATGGCCCTCATCACTGGCCGCGGCGTAAGTTGACCTACGCCGTTGCACAGGAGTCAGGGGTAGTCTGCTTAATTATCTAACAAGGAAATCATAATACATGTGTTACCACCAACAGCAATTTCAGCTCCATCGTTGCGGCTACGAATGCTTGAAACTCCATTCTCTGGTAAACCTGCAACCCGCGCGCCGGGAATGGAAAGTCTTGCTAAAGGGGTTATGGAGAGGCCGGTGAGCCGATATCCCTCCTTCCCTTGCGATTGCTCTGAGGCCTCGGTCAGAACGATCTCCTGCCATACCGCCCTCGCCTGGTACTTTCGGTGGGCCACACCAGGAAACATTGGAATTTTGGTAGATCTTCCACACCAGGAAACACCAACGGCGCGATCGTCAACCGGACGGTCAAGTTTTGCTCACAGTTCCACCTGCCAGGAGGTCATCAGTCGACGCTCAGCACTCCCCGACCTCTTTGAAATACGGCCTCTCTTACACACGGTCGCTCACCCTCTCCTATCCACGATCTCCCCTCTGGGGGTCACCACGGAGCAGCTGTGTACTATCCAACTCTGCAAGGCCAAAGCCCCTGCCCTGACCCTCTTCCGACGCTCTTGGTGATCTGGGAGTGGACGGCAGCTCCGCGAGAGAGGCTCCAACATGCAGTTCTGCTACGGCGCCGTCGCCCAGAGCCGTGCTTGGTATCGATTGTGATCCCGGAGTATGGGGTCGTGGACACTCCTCGGGGACCCAGACCCATTTTCCGTGCACTGGGATCTCTGCGGGCTGACCAGCTGCCGACTCAGAGGAAGAGGGCGAGAGTGCCAAACTGTGGTTCGATGGAGAAGTCTGCGTGAGCAATGGTTGTGGACTGCCGGGAAACGAGAGCTGCGGTGTGCCTCTTGGCTCGTAGACTTCTCGTGGGGGTCCGTCCGACAAAGAAGTGGTGGATTTGGCTGACGAGGATGGATGCAATCTCCTCCATTGGGGCGACGTCAACGGCTCTTGTTCGATCCTCGAGTAGCTTGGTGGACGCTCTGGCTGCTGCGCTGGAGATTTGGCATCGCCAAGATCCTCGACGGCCGTCTTAAAGATCTCGTCTTGAGTAGCCACAATCAATTCCCCATGCTTGGTGTGCGCCGACGCATCTAGTTCCTCTTGCTTGGCTCGGTGTTTCTTGTACTTCTTGTATGCCCACCTCCCGGTGAGAATCATTGCGAGTTACTAGGAAGATGGAACGACAAGAGCTGGGCACGAGCTTGGCATGTTGGAAGTTGGAGAGATCAAGGGGTAGAATTTCAGGCAGAGAGCGACATGTGGATCAGTCCAACATTGATGTCTATACTGGGCGACGCTGCGGTGCCCGCTCACCTTTCTGCAATTTGCGTGCATGGCTAAGAGAAGCTGAACTGCGGATCATGCGTAAGTGGCTTTGGTTTGATCAGTAACAGCGTGATTGACGCATTCGTGCAATTTACCAGTCGTGGTAAGGCGATCGCGAAGATGCTTGCGTGTGTCCCCACATTAAGGCGCCCCGACTTGGCCCGATGAGGTAATCCATTCGACATTTGCCGATAAGGCCCCCTTTCATTTTCTACCGTTAGATATATCGTCCTCCAGTAGATGTTAATGAGGACCCCGCGTGAGTTTTAAATACCCTTGCCCGTCTCCACTGGTCATGACCATTTACTCCTCTCGCTTCCGTCTACCGCAGCAAGGCCAGGGTGGGTAAGCAACATCCAGCGTAGCGCCGGTCGTCCATGGACGACGGATATGATGTCCAAGGAGCTTGAGGATGCTTGACGAGGCTTGGGCCCGAACTATGTTCCAGGAGGCTCAGCATGCAGACACGGCGAGGCAAGTTTCACGGGCGGGCCATTGTGGTCTGGCAGGAATCCTTAATTCAGTGAGAGATATAACGGGAGCAAGACTCCAGCACTGTCTCCAGCATCTCCTCCCATATTTCCCTACAGCCCTCGCGATCTTGCATTCATCTTGATATCAGAACCCTGCGACCCCGAGCGGGTTGATTGAACCGGACCAACACGCCTTCTCATTCGGACATGGCATTCTCTCTCCTGACTCGCGAGGACAAGGACGGCGAAGATGCCCCGTTTGTCTGCCTGCGACCCAAACCCAACGAGCACGGCGACAAGCTGTCGATTGGCATTACCTTTCACCAATTAGCCATATATATCACCATGGGTTGCCTGGGTCTCAGCACCATCAGTGCCCTATTGCTCACCTGGAAACACCTCCATCGCTACACACGACCGAAAGAGCAACGCCAGAACATCCGCATCATCGCGATGCCCGTCTTCTTCTGTGCGGTCTCGTTGGTGTCAATCATGTTTTATGACGATTCTATTTACATTGTCCCTATCATGGGCGTCTACGAAGCCTTTTGCATTGCGGCGTTGTTCCTCTTATTCCTGGAGTTCATCTGTCCGGATGAAGACGCACGGGAAAAGTACTTTTCCAATCTGGAGAACAAGGACAAGAAAGGCAATATCACACCTGGCGGGAGCCGAAAATGGTTCAATGTAAGTTCTTTCCGTGTGGCCTTCCCGATCCTCAAGCTCATGCATCACCAGCACATATATTTCATGGTGTTCCAATATCCTTTAACCAAGACCATAGCGGCCGGAGTCCAGATTGCAACACAGGCGGCAGACGTCTACTGCCCCAACTCGCTGAGCCCGAAATACGCGCATATCTGGGTGAGTCAGGTTTCTGATATCCAAGAAACCCGCCAGACCACTAACGGAGGCCTCGTAGCTCATGTTGGTTGATTTATTGGTCATTGGCGGCGCGATTGGGGGTGTGTTCGGGTTTTACGGGCGGTTAAAACGCGAATTCGACCCGAAATACCACCCCTTGGCCAAACTCGTGAGCTTCAAGGGCATTGTCATCCTCCTCTTCCTGCAAGATATCATCTTTGGCTTCCTGAATTCCAAGCTCTTCCAACCATCCGCAACCATCACCTTTGACGATCTCTACTTCGGCATGCCACTCCTCCTCACAGCGATTGAGGCGACATTCGTCTCCTTCATCTTCCACTGGGCCTTCAGCTCCCGTCTCTATCATGAAGATAACAACCCGGGGCAGCGACGCATGCCGATCGGGCGCGCCATTTTGGACTCCCTGAATCTGTCCGATATCGTTCGAGCCACCATCACAGCGTTCCGTCTCATGATGAGCTCGGACTCTGGTGCCATTCAATTCGGTTCCAAATCTCACACGCCCAGCCGGCAGCGTACCCTCCAGCTGGACAACATGGGCCGTGAACCGCTCAACCAACCGCAGTACGGCCACGGGTACTCGAATTCAGAGGCCGACACCCGCTACGAGCCCCCCAGTTACCCTCCCTCAACTCGGCGATATTCGTCGGGGGCACCGCCAGCCTTTCAGCAACAAGAAGCTGAAAGACTGGCTGGACGAGGAAAATATGGCTACGAGTCTGTTGCCAGACGAGATCTGTCGCCAGCGCCAGACTACAGTTATCCCATGACACCTCGTGATGTTGTTTGAACCGTGATATGATATACTGGGGTTGTCCAATCGCCAGGGGGTGAGGGCTAGGCTGGGCCACCTGGACGTGGCTGACTCAGACATGGTTTGACGTTGGTCAGGCTGGTGTCCGAAGATTGGAAATTGATTATCCCCTCCAGTTGTGGGACCCAACACCGAACCATGCAAGTACGAGGTGACGGAGGCTCTCATGGGCTCATGGCTGCGAGGGTGGGATATGGGAGGGGCCGCAAATGCGAGTCGCGGGCAGACTTTATATTTCTTGAACTGCCAAATCTAGGGGTAATGCCTGGATAGGTTGGATCTTCACTCAATGGCGTTTTAGATGGTAGTAAACATGAGAGATTAACGCAAGAATGATGCTGGGAAGGTCGTAAAGACCGATCGCACCGAAACATGAAGCTATCAATCAATTTTTTTCAGGTCCTGGTCTTTCGCATCTCTAATATAGAGTTAACCTACATCGTCGAGCATCAAATGACGGTTCTGGCGGTCCGCTCGCGTGTCGGAGCCGGTGATGGCATGTCCATCCTTGTTGGAGGCACAAGACTTTGAATCGGGCTGCGAATTTGCATTCTCGTCCCAGTCTTGTCGCCAGTTGAGTGGCGCCATCTCTTTCCAGGTTGGTACCGAGCCCCTGAAAACATTCCAGCGTGGAAATAGACCAAGTTCCACAGCCAGAGGCACCGCCCTTCGCTGCTAAATTGAATTCGCACTTTGTCGTTCTCCTTGCGAAAGACGCGAAAGTCTTGTGTTCTTGGATTGCTCCATTTCGAGAAGACCACACCTCCACGGCTAAAGTCGACCAAATTTGGGGAGTTATCCAGTCCGCTGAAGGGGAAGAATTGGAAGGTATACACTTCATTGCTGTTGAATTCTTTCGGATATTGCCAGAGACGTGCGTACCAAAATCGTGCATAGCTTATCGGGCGACCAGGAACTTTCCTTGTCAGCTTGTCATGCAGCTTACGCATGTGCGCAGGAGAAACATTACTCGGTCATGGAAGTGCAGATGGATATCACGACAATGGGATTCAGCGCCATCTCCCCGGCCGTAGATATTTTTGTTCAGGAGGAGATCCAAGGTGTGGAGGCACAGGTACACGACATGGAAAACATGGGTGCTCGACGTGTCACACGTGAACCGTCCTTGTCAGGAATCCTTCGGCCAACATTTGAGAGATCCTTGCATTTTGCCAATAACACGCAAGCGGGCTGGATACAGTCCGTTCAATTATCAGGTGTCACTCATTCATGGGCTCCCCGGCTGCGCGAAGACCCGGACAGATGCCTTCATACTTTGCCGCATCCTCTTGAACACCAGACACGACGATCATACGGTTTTGGTGTATGTACTCTCGAACACCGCTGTTGCTGAGGTCGCCAAGAAGCTCAGAAGATGTAACCCACAGCCGGGCAGTGGTAGAACCCAATATCAAAGCGCATACTGCATCCTCCACCATTCAGTACGCGTGGATCGCTCTCACCATGTCTGTCACGAAGCCGCTAGATCGGTTCCACGCTCTGACATCAAGAAGCAGGCCGTGAAGAGAGTACACTCACACATCGAGGGGGCTGACCACTCAGTTGAGGTCATTGGTGAAATACTGCTATACTGCACTGATGAACAATCATTATCAAAGTACGCCAAGTATTCATATTGATCAGATTTGAACTTTCACGGTGGGTGCACTGCTGCAGGGCACTCGATAGAGGCAGTTATTGAATCTGGTGATACGAGTGAAGAAGGTGGCTTTTGAAGAACAGAATATGATCAGACTGCCTGCTGGATCATTCAATTCTCAGATCCGCTGGAGTGAAGATGGCCGCACCTCCCACGACTATAAATTCCTCGCTCCTCCCACATGGTTTCCATCTCAATTACCATCTCCTTCTCTCGGTTTTCTCGCGCTTTGTCTCGTGCTGGATTTTGCCCAAGAATCAATCAATTGCCTTGCTTGCTTCATCGTGTGCAAGCTATTCTTTGTTCCTCGTTGAAGAGCGTTGGCAGCTCTTCCAACACCATCTTGCTTCTTATTGAGTTTATCAAAGCAACAAACAACACCTTTCTCCCTCCTCTGAAAACAACACTACCTCCTTGTTTGAATTTGTCAAGACAAACATATACCTTTCTTCCTGCTGGAGGAGCTATTTCCAAACCGTCCATAAGTATGTGACCCATCCCATCACTCTCCACCACGACACCTCCTCAATCTGCCAGCTAACATCGAACCAAGTCGAGTTCTGTGCTTGGAATTTGAAATTATCTCCCTAAACATGCTAGACTCCTCTGTGCTTTGGCCAGCACATCCCTTCGGTGAGGCTCCTGCACGCGTGCAGTAGAGAGTAACACCCACACACCCACAAACCAACTCCCCCCCTCTCTCTATATATACATAGAGGTATGACATCACGAGACCCTGATATGACCATTGATTGGGACCATCACTAACCCAATGACATTCACAGTTCATGACCTCGGCAGTCACCAGTGCCATATCCGCCTGGCTGGCACCTCAACCTCATCCAGAGAGGATACCGAGTACCAGTCAAGCCATCTCGATATTTCCGTCGTACTCACAAGATGGCGAGCGCTGAAAACAAACCATCTGGTAAAGTGGGGGCTGGTCGCCATGGACAAGCAAATGACATCAAACGCAACCCTGATGTACAACACAGTCAAAGATATATGTGATTGGAAGATCATGGACGCTGAGATCAACCGCGTGCCTTTCACTCACAACATCAGGGTTGCGCTTGACGGCGGCAGTCTGCATCTCATCCAGCAGAGGGCAGATACGAAGTACGTCCTCTCCTACGCAAAGCAGCAGTTCCGCCTCCTTTCCGTAAAATATGGTGTGGATGAATGGTCAAAATTGGAACTCGATGAGTTCTGGTCCAAACACAGCCTTCCGTCGGACACCAAAAATGCAGAGGTCTTGAGGTACCGAATCACGATTCAGATCGTGGACAACCACCCCACGGTCACCAAGTATCTCCGCGAGATCAATACGCCTCCAAAGCCTGCGCACGATTTCCCCAACCAATCGACGGGACTGGAATACCCCCTATCCATTGAATATCCCAGGTTTTACCAAGTCACATTGTGCTTCCCGAACATTTACGCCACCCGGGACTGGAACACGGCTCAGGTGGAGGCGTTTCTCAAGGACTGAGATGAGTGGGATGGGGAAATCCGCCATTATGAATTATTAATGACGGTGGTATTTTACTCAACAGTGTGAGTCCGGTCGTCATGGTTAGCGAGCACTGCCAGCTCGGGGTCTATTTCGCAACAACTGAGTGCAATTCAGAGTGGCAGACCTCTACACTTGAGAACATAGTCCTCAATGGATGGCCAACAACTCTCTTGCAAAACAACTACCGCACCCACTCGGCCTTGGTTCATGCAAACTCTGAAATATTCTACGAAGGTAGAGTGACAGCGGTTAGAAAGAGCCCCGGTGCCTTTGTTGAGAGATTTTTACACTCTCTCAACACCACTCGCCCGCTCGAGATATTTAGTCGCATCAATGAATCGACTCGAATCACGGGCTACACCCACTTCCTAAATGTGGAGAATTCTCAAGAGACCTTTGAGACCGGTGCTATGAATTCATCAGCTCGAAATGAACCAGAAGCCGATGCAATTATTGCCCTAGTGGCATTGATTTTGTGAACTGGGTATTGCGACGCACAACATATAATGATCGTCGTTGGCTACCGGGAGCAGAAAAAATTGCTAGAGAAAAAAGCTGTGGAAGGGGGCTGGCATCACGCCAACATCGTTTGTGGTTTGGACATATCAACTGTCCATGCGGCTCAAGGAAGGGAGAAAAGTGTCGTTATTCTGGGCCTAACGCGTATGGGACCAACCTTGCATAGAACATTCATGGTTGGCCCGCGTTTATTCAACGTTGCCACGAGCCGAGCCAAGGACATGATGTTCTTCGTTGGTCACTGGCCCTCAATCATGATGCAACCACCAAGTTCCACGATCCAGCAGTACTTCTCTCATGTCAGACAAAGTCATCACGACTTTGTCCTAAATATTGGTGATTCACCCTACACGGTAATGGATCAACGAGACCTAAGCCTCAGCTATACGCCAAGTATGGCCATCCGGGGTCTCATACATGCAGGTCGAGCTCATTGGATTGCAGTCAATATTACAGAGATCAACCAGGAGATTAAGGAAGCATTACAGAACATGTGCCCCCGGTTAACTATTGGAGAAAATCTCATCCCAGTGTTTCGCGAGTTCGTTGCAGATATGCTCCGGTACAAAATTCTCTTGTCTATTGTTACAAGACGTTGGATGGACGACTATTACATCACTCCTGGGGGGATGAGGGCTTGTAGATGGAGAATCGTCGTTCATAAATGGATGCTCATACAGAAGTATGGTATCCAAATCAGTACTCTTACGGGAATGTGGGTTTCGGTTTAGAAAATACTGAGTATGAGGCAGCAAGTTGAAGCTTTATTACAAGCGGAACGAAAACTTCATGACAATTAGGTGATAGGACGGTGGAGGAAGGGCTGTCCAGTTGAAAGGGTAGCCGGCCGACATAAAGCAATAGAGCAGCCCATGGGTAGTCAATAACACTCAACACAATCCAAAGTCGAGACGAGAATATCTTTGGTAGCTTTCCTCTCCCTGTGCCTGACGGCACGCGTGTAGATGATTTTCGCATAATGTGCTCTATGTCGCGTAGGGGCAAAGATCTACTTAGTTGGTCGGTGCACACCATCCACAGTTCAGGCAGGGTCTACATCTCCCCTGATTTTATCCTATATAAACTCCACAGGGGGACTACATGAGGGATGCACACCTCTTAAGGCGAATTCCACACCGCCTCAACACTCGAAAGTGCGACCAGGGCCTCAAATCTTTTTATTGCTTTTTCCATGGTGGAAATACTAGAATTCGCGGTCATCCTCTGCAGTAAAGGCTGACGCATACCACGACGGGATAGAGCGAACAATTTTCCCATGTTTATCCGTACGGAATAGGCACCGATTCCACAGCCTAGTTCTACAACTGCCCTTTCCCACTCCAGACCCTTTCCCATAGACACCCTCCCCGGGTCTGTTGGACTCACTGCCGAAACTACTCTCCCCGCTATAGCCCAGCCCACACCGCAACAAGTACGCTTTATCCTGCTGCACTTGGTAGAGTCATCGAAACTGGAAGGGTGTGGCCCGCGTGTTGCAATCCTTCTCACCAGGGGTGCGAGGCGACGATGTCACTGACCTCGCCTTCGGGACAGCAGGCCCGCACACGACTAGGGGCAGTTGTCCTCTCCAAACCCGCATTCCTTACCCGGGCGCACATGTGCTGGCCAAGTGTCGAAACCATTGTCAGTCAAGCCGCAGATATACGTCTCATATAGGGCCCGGTAGTCCGTGAGCCGGTGCACTACCTTGTCCATCACCTCGTCTAGGATTGGAGGGGCCACAGGCGGTTCTGGTAGTAAGGGTCGTCGAAGTCTGTGTTCTCCCGCGACTGCTAAGGCAGGCTGGCGATCCAGGAGACTCCGTTTGCCTAGTTCAGATTATGGAACAAGGCAAATTGTCAGGGAGAGGGAATGGATGCGACACCCTACTGGGCCGGTTGTCTCTCTTTGCCATTGAAGACCCGCCATCCTGACCATTGGCGAACGACGTGAGCAGTTGGCTCCAAAACAGGAGAAGCTCCCTCGGAAATGCCACCACTACTCACATTTTCGTTCAGGTCGGTGATATTTCAACTCGTCAGACGCTTGGAGCCGGCCCTGGCGGTGTCATACAGCAGCAAAAGAGAAGTAGGCATGTCTCTCGAGGGCGAAATATACTAGGTACTTTCCCTCCTGTATCAAAGACACCCTCTGGGTCGGTGATTGTCATTCGATGGACAACTCCCACCAGCGGTGCTTGCTCTCATTGTTTGGTGCTGAACTTCTGGAAATTTCAATATCCGACAGGCAAGGAACTCCAAGGCTCAGGTCCGACAAGCCGTATCGAGGGCCTCTGCATCCTTTTGATTCGTTTCGACGTTGGCGTTGGTAAAGGACCTTTCTCTATCGGGCCGCAAGTCTGAATCACAATGAAATGGCGGTTGCAGAAACTGCTCATTAGCTCTCTGGGACTGTTTTCAGACTCATCGGTGTGTGAGTCAAACGTGCACGATTGAAAGCCCACCGAGCACAAATTTTAACGGATGGCCTGGGGCACATGAACAGGCCATGTGCCGTGTATTGTTCAAATCTCGCACCCTCCATAATTTGCATGGCATAAAACCCTCATGCAGCTCTTTGATGACCGAGTCTCAAGCATGGAGTTGATTAGGTGAATCCTAGATATCATCGAATTCGTTGCAGGCGGAGCCATACACAGCCTGAGTCACCCCACACCGACGATCGGGCTTGGACTCTCTTGGCTCTCGAGCGATGGCGACAAGCCCCCTGCATTGATTCGTGCTTTTCTGGGGTTGCTTGCTGGAACGACGCTTGGAGAGCCTCAGAAATATTTCATCTCAAGAGGCACTGGCACAGGGTCCCCCTGAGACTTCGCAAGGCTTCAGGGTGGTGTTTGTTTTGCACATCGGTGCTATTGCAGTTTGGTTGCCTGAGGCGCAGTCTGAGGCGCAGTCTCAGGCACCAGATAACGCGCATCGATGCCTTATCTGAGAAACGACCCCTGCTGCTAGACTTCTTCGAGGCTCTGCAACTGAGGCAGGTCTGTGGCAGCCACGGACCACGCCCACGATCTGGTTGGACCCCTTTCTTGACGAGTTTTCAGCTCGACTGCATCTCCTCCCCAGGTACGAGCCGTCCCTCTCTAGCTGCCCAATGAGAATAAGCTTGGGAATTTGCAGCCTATCGAGGGAGAGGAACCTTTGGTTCAACACGAGGTATGAAGTCATACATGCGATAACAAGAATGTGGGGTCCAATAGGGCTTGTGGGGTCCAAAAGGTGCATTCAGCCTTATCGAACCATTTCTATGCAGGCCGCGCCTCCTGAGCAGGAACACCAACTTTCCTCGGTTCCTCCTCCTCCTCCTCCTCCACCACCTTTCCTAGAATCATCTGTCACAAGGACATTCAATAGACAGCCTGAGAGGAAGATATTCGAGGTTGAACTCCAATTCCATTAGGGTGCCTCCGTCAGGGCTCGACTGGAAGACGCATTTTCCCGAGTGGAATGTTCAACTCTATGGAGCCAAACCCACCAAGAAACGATGGTCATTCTAATCCGGGCGACTCGACGTGGCGAGTTCCTATAGATGGTAGATTCCATAGCCCCCATACAACAGAAATACCCGATCATGGACGAATTGGCTCTAGCTCAGGACCATGGAACATATTCTCCCCTTCGGAGAAAATCAACGTCCCGGGCATTGATCAAACCCAGCCTCTGCACCAAGTGACAACGTTCTCACCACCTGTGGGGCAATTCGTTGTTAATTCTATGCTACAAGGTGCTGGATTTGTAGCCGCGATTGCGTTTGGGATCTATGCAGTTAAATCAGTCAGGGTCGGAAACGTGGCGAATCAATATGCGGGCCAAGCGGCACAGCAGGCCGCCATTGCAAACCAACTCGCCCTGCTGGCGGTGTGTTTGTCAGGAGACAACACTGGGGTGAGTCGCGCCAAAGTCGTTCTGGAATATGGCAAAGATGTTACTGATACATTTTCAGTCCGGTGATATTGGGTTCGTCTGCTCGGCGATCGTTCAAAATGCAGCCTCGCTGCTACCAGAAGCAGCGTCTTCACTACTCCCAGGTTTTCAAATAGCAACCTTTTCATCCACAGCCCAGACCACAGCCTCCACAACCCAGCCAAGCTCGACCGCCAGTACAACTACGAATGAAACCTCAACTGGTAATGTCACAGCATTAATATTCACTTCAACCTCCTATTCTAGGTATACGTCTGTCATCACAGAAACTCTCCGATCGACGGGAAATGGCACGACCGTCACCTCCACTTCGACTCGGACCGTGACCAGTTCAACGCCTGTGACGACTGTCATGGTCACCAGCAGCACATCTTCAGCCGCGCCGACGTCGTTGACCACTGCAGCTCCCACGGCGACCTGGCAGCCTGGAGCTGTCAACGGTGGGGCCCGCGCAGGTGTATCTTCCGGTGCAAAAGTTGGGATTGGTGTTGGTGTAGGCGCATTCGTTATCGGATTCGTCGTCCTGGGAGTATATTTGTTCTGGTTCATGAGAAGAAAGCGGAAAACTCGTCGCCAATCCGCAGCTCAGTTGCCTCCTGTCGAGGCCAAGGCCCATCCCCATCCCCATCCCCCCACGTCAAAAAGACTATCAAAGGGTTTCAGGGAGCTCTTCATGGATTCGCGTGTCACCACTCGGCCGAAGTGAAGGGGACGGTGAATTATGTGATACTAGGGAATGGAGGCTGATCTGACGATTATTGGGATGCGGGAGGGCCGTAATATTCTTGGACTTGTCGCCATTTTGAAGGATACTGGAGTTGGTTCCTCGCAGGACGAGGGAAAAGGGGGGCCGCCCTGAAATCGAGATTCCCCAGCGCCGATTAATTTTGAGGATATTAAACTATGATGGGCCCTCATTTATCCACTCAGGGTAAATATACACATGAAAACCCTCAAGAATCAAGATTCAAACTCGGCTAAACAAAATGTAAGACCAAAACCCCAACACGGGTTTATGTTCCCTCGGCCTTCCCACCAACCCGAGGATCACTCACCTTGGCAATTTCCCTCACGAACTCCTGCCTCCTCCTCTCCTCGAGGGCGCCGGGCTTCCAATACTCGTACTCGATCCATTCACCTTCCTTCATCTGCTCCTCCATCGCCTCGTAGAACCGTGCACCGAGCTCTGGCTGGAGGGGCACCACGCCGGTCTCCTCGCAATACGTCTCCCACAACCCCAGCAACTCAGCGAGGATGTCCGGATGCTGGGCCGCAAGGTCTTCCGTCTCACCTGGATCCGTGGAGAGGTCGTACAGCTGCCACGTGGATGTGCCCTTGGGGTATGGGATGAAATCTGCCTTCCAGTGTCCGCGACGGATCGCCGCCCGTCCACAGAGCTCCCAGCCGAACGCTTCATTGGCGTCGTGAACTTCTGGTATGTCTCCCCGAAGCCACGGTGTGAGGTCTTTGCCGCGCATAGGCACCACTTCTCGACCATTCCATTCGGGTGCGGGGTGGGAGATTCCAGCTAGATTGAGGACCGTGGGTGCGATGTCCATGACGGTGGCGAAGGTGGGAAGGATCTTGCCTGCGTGGGATTGGTGTAGGGGTGGGTACCGAAGCACGCAAGGTACTCGCACGCCTCCTTCCGTGGTGAATGCCTTGTACAGCCTGCTCGGGGCCGTCGCCGCTTGAGCCCAGCGGGGACCATACCAAACGAAGCTGTCTTTATTCCCAATGTTGCTTAGTTCGTTGTTGTAGTATTTCCCCAGGTGCTCCATCAACGCGCCCGAAACCATGGGATACGCCTCGTACGCCGCGCCTTCTGCACCGTTGTCGGAGAAAAACATGACGTACGTATTGTCCAGTTCGCCGATGGACTCCAAATACCCAGTCACGCGCCCGATATTGTGATCGAGACATTCGACCATTCCAGCGTACGCCTCCATCGACTTGCAGGACCCTGACCTTTGGAGATCGCTCATTTCGTCCCAGCCTTGGACTTCATCCGCCACCACAGGATGTGCTCGGACATCCTTGGGGATCATGCCCGGTTCGATCAATTTCTTCAGCCGCGCCTGTCGCAGGGCTTCGGGTCCGTCGTCATACAGTCCACGATAGTGGTCGATATATTGTTTCGGGGCCTGGAGGGGCCAATGTGGAGCAGAGAAGGGATAATAGGCGAAGAAGGGCTTCTCTGCGAGGTCTTTGTCCTCCTTCCATTCTTTCAGGTATCTGAGCATCTGATCACCGTACCCGTCGCTCGAGTACCAACCATCAGGCAACTTCTGGACGTAGTGGTCGTCTTCCATATGCAGCGCGATGACGCTCTTTTCGAGGAAAGAAGGAAACTCAGCCTCGGGTCTCCAATCATAGTGGTTCGAGCACGCCGGCAGCAATGCCAGGCTCCGATCGAATCCACGCGCATGTGGGCTGCGCTCCTTTGTTAACCCGAGATGCCATTTTCCCGCCATGACGGTATGGTATCCTCCGTGCTTCATGATCTCCGGCAAGGCTACAACCCGGGAATTGAGATAGCCTTCGTAACCCGGCATGCCACGCTGCGGCGCGGTGGTGTAGTTATTGGCCTTGGAGAAGTTCTGAGTCGAAAGGTCGGTCCACTCGATCAAGTTGCCCAGCCCGGCGATATGATGGTCTGTGCCGGTCAATATCATGGCCCTTGTTGGCGAGCATGCCGCGGCGGCGTGGAAGCCGGTCATTCGAACTCCATCCTGAGCCAGTTTGTCGATGTTGGGCGTGCGGATCTCGGATCCGAAGCACCCGGCGTCGGAGAAGCCCATATCGTCTGCGACGATGATGAGGAAGTTGGGGCGTCTGGCTGCCATGTGTTTCTGTTTCTGCTGTTCTATGATATGTTAGATGTCAATAGGGGCCAGGATGGAGGAGGACAGAGAGGAGATGGGCAGGCTCAGCGAGGCATGAGAAACGTTAGTACGACGACAGACAAGGTACATTCGGTAATCGGTCATCATTTATCATTTATCATTATATTCACACGTCCCTTCAACAACGGAAAGGTGGAGAAATGGAGGGGAAGTCAAGAATGATCGACGCAGAACGAGGGGAAGGATGAGGTTGAGAGCGAGGAGCATAGCATAGAATACAGTGGTTTCGCATTTTGCCATTTAAAGACTAGCGCAGTGCCTGCAATAGAGCGCTTCTGTCCATCCCACCGATATTTCAGTCCCATTGTCAAACTTAATGGTAGGTAGTTGGACCTTTGTAGCGCGTATGACCGAAACATTGCCGGTCTAATGCGCTAAACCTAATTAGGTCGTTGTAGCCGAGTGAGATGATTCGGTAAGTGAGTCGACTTATTATCCGTGGTCGCGAGTCGAGTCACTAACTGCCAACGCTGGCTGTCAAACATCAATAATGTGAGGTCTGGTCTTAACCTTGCCGCCTTACTGGGCGATCTGTCCCAATCATGTCGAGAAAGAACATATTCCAAATTGCCCAAAAGACCGTTTCAGGGCTGAACAATCAGTCCGCGTTCTCTCAGGATATCAAGCGGTTGGATCCCAGTCAGGTGTACCACGACCTTTGTGATGAATCGCCCGAGACCGGTATTCTGTGCGGAGAGGCTCGCTTCAAGGAGTTGCTCGAAAGCATCACATTCGGGGGCTTAACAACGATCCATCAGATCAAGATTGCGAACGGAGTTTGTCGTTAGTGCTGGGGCCCCCTGTTGGATTTGGAATGAAGTTGGCTCTGACGTCGTCAAATACTTGCAGGTCGCCAGGATGTCGAGTGCGGTGAACTCATTGAGACGGACCCGGGAGTTTCTGTAGGTGGAAATGTATGTCTCGACTCGATCGCTGAAGAACCCAGGCAGCGAGCGACTGACTGACTCTCCCTCCCCACAGACCGGTGCACAGCCTGAACTCCAAATACTGTATGGGTTCTGTCGATTTGCTAGCACTCTCTCACTGAAAGAATATCAGGTTTCTGAAACCCTTCATGCGCCACGCCGTCACGTTGTCGCCTACCTCCTTGTTCCAAGTGTTAAAGGCCACGGGCGCACCGCCGTCATACCTCGAAGTATTGATGGACAACAACGGGCTTTACAGTTCTTACACGGTTCCAGATCCAAGTGGAAACCCGTCAGACTATTGTGAGCCTCGAGCACCGGCGAGTTGGGCAGATATTTTGCTGAACACCAACCGCAGATATGTTCATTAAATTCCCCTTTGGCCCATTGGCCAATGGCTCCCTCATGCTACATCACGACTTTCATACACGGAGGACGAGCGTTTTGGTAGAAGTAACAAGTACCCAGTTTCTAGCGGAGAGAATGTTCGAGCTATTCTCAACACCTCACTATCTAAACACATCTGGGCCTCCACACCCACTGGTCCCACTCGCCTTGTTTGTGGACCATCTCCGCTGTCTCAACGAGGATGAGCGAATCGATATCGACAAGTCTATCTGCCATCTAGAGTCAAGATCCGGGGTTGCACTACATAACTTCGGCTCTCGCACGCGCGCGAGGATATCCGAATTCGCTCTTCTGAAGAAGGACATACACATGAAGGAGGCGCTGATGGCAATGGCCGATCATATTTTCTCGTTCCAGGCGAAGCTGATCGCTTTCACTCGCGAAGAGTCACAGAAATTTCAGACACTCTTACAGCTTCAGCGCGAGGATGCTTCAGCAGATCGACAGGTCGATTTCGTGAACGCTTCTCTCAACTTCAATGGGAGTATGGCAATATGGACCATGGAACAACTTCATGCCCTGAGGAAGAGACTTCGTGTACAGGCCAAAGTGGTGAGTCGACGTTGTTTTCGCAATTTATATGCGATACTACATCGGTACTGACCCTTGGGCAATTAGGTCGATGGAACAATCACAGCCACGGACACATTGACCATGATCCGTCTCGCTCAGAACTCGCAATCGGATAGCAGCACGGTAAGTCTCCAGCTATCGCGCCCCCTCCCCCCACTTGACGGAACATTGCATCAACTTCCAATCTGGGCCCATTACCCCCATTCGCAAGACTAACTCAAAGTGCGCCCTCCCCAGATGAAAGCAATCACCGTGCTAACCATGGTCTTCCTACCCGCGACATTCGTCTGCTCGCTCTTCAGTATGGGATTTTTCGATTTCCAGGCCTCCTCGCCAGAACTCACCCTCAAAGTTGCCAATCAACTCTGGATATACTTTGCGGTTGCGATTCCGTTGACTGTGGTGGTGTTGGGGATGTGTGCCGCATGGCTGAAGTGGAGTGGTCGGGATAATGACTCCATCGGCGAAATTCCTGGGAAATGAGAAGACGAAGTGGCCACCACGCCGATGAATAGCTCTAGCTATTTGAGATGTCAAACGCCATAGTTCCAAGACGCATCTAGATATTCAGAAGACCTCAGCTAGGTGCACCCGTCCGGGCCGACATCATGTTGAAATCCTGGACACTTAATTATGCAATATAGTGAGCCGTTCAAACGGCAAGCCATGGGAGGTGGTTACTATAGGTGAGACGGAGCAATCAAGGCATCGGTGTCTCTTATCATCCGGTCGAATACGGAGTACTTGGAGCAGAAGGAAGAGTGGGAGGCAGAGCAAATTGACAGGGCATGAGATAACCCTGCAGCCTTCTTCGGTGGCCGACGCTTGATGCCCTCAGTCAAAGGACTCAGGAATCGCTTGTGCCAGTGTCGGAGAATCCTGAGGAACCATCTCTCGGCTGTGACCCGAGAAGCGAGGGTCTTTGTGGAAGTCAAATGCTAGGCCCCCAGTGGACTCCGTCGATGATAATGATCGACTACATACCTCTAGGGAGTCCGAATGCTCCGTGTTGCATCCAGTGTGAAGTACAGTTGCTGTCTCATCTGGAAAGATCATCATGAGAAGAGCTTCAGCTACATGATTAGTAAGTAGCTTTCCCATGAAACAGTGCTTCATATCTGCCCGTATGTAAGGAGTGCTGTTCCCATGTCTCAAAGTTGAACCAAATTGTGATAGTCGTTCAAAAAGGGGAGCAAAGCCTTGGTTCCTGCAGCATACCTGATACGTTAATGTACCTAGGTACAAACCTCAGGTATGTACCTAGCTAGGCACTCATCGATACCATGCCAAGGCTACCTATATTACTCGAGAACGTAAAACCTAATTGCCCTATACGGTTTGATCCTAATATTAGAGGGTGAGCGAGGGCCGCTTTAGCCTAAGCTTTAACTATTAAGCCCTTGGCGAAGCAACACCAAGCATCCCTAAGTAAAGATAATAGCGGCCTAATCTAGCCCCTCATCAACTATACTTACCTCTTAGCTAGGTAGCTGCACTGGCTTCAATGTCCATCTTTCCCTTCAGGACTAGAGCAATCATCAAGTAACTTCAGTGATCATAGAATAAGGTTCATTTATAAGGCTGGATGGTGAGCGCTGGGCACTTGAGGCTGAGGTGCGCCGGCATGGCCTCACCGGTTTGCCTAGCTGGGTTGAAGAGGGCATAATATCGACCAACGGGATGTTAGCACAAGGCCGTGTTCGTGGTGTTCGTGGTACGCCAATTCAAAATTTCCGACCTGGTGATCGCTCAGCCTCAACGCTGCAGGCAGATGCCAGCCTCATGGCGACTGCAGCTTCATGTATCAGCAATTGTATCACTTCTTCTATTTGTACCATGACGTTTGCTTTCTACTTCACGCTTGAGTGGCCACGCCCCTCATAACCAGATAGAAGTTTCGACCGAAGACTACGTACGCATCGAGCATCCTCTGGCTTACCCCACTGTATGAGTACTACGTCTCAAACGCCTCGTGCATGCACAGCATGAGTGTTTCCCCGACTGTGCATAGCAACGACCTCTGGTCCCTCGCAGCGACCCACTTGACCGATGAAGAAAAAGGAGCTATCGACTTTGGGCAGCCAGATAAACTCAAGACTCTGGCAGACCTGCATGAGCTCACGGAAAAGTCCAAACAAGATTGCATCAGGAAAAGATGGAAGTACAGTCGCAAGAGCGGAGAAACTGTCATACTGAGGGACGTATTTGACAAAATTATAAGGTGGATCGACATCTTCAAGCAGGTAGGGGATGTCGTTATCCAATACGACCCAGTGCATGCTGCCCTTCCTTGGGCAGCCGTTCGGTTCCTGTTACAGGTCTGTAGAACGAACATGGTGAAGTGGAAATACATAGTACTAATACCCGAGCAGATTGCCGTCAATGATCACAATAAGTTCGGGGCGGTCATAGAAGGCGCTGCGTGGATCGCAGAATTGATTCGTAAATATGAAATTGTCGAAAGGTTATATCTCCAATCCAACAGTGAAGCCATTCGAGAGCTGGAAAAGACTTTGGTGAATTTTTACACATGGATCTTGATCTATTTATCTAAAGCCAAACGTTACCTGGAAAAAGGATCACTCGGTTAGGACATATTCCAACGCCCTGAAGATTGGCTGATGGAAGCAGCACGCAGTCTCAAGGGTGGCTTGTTCGCCGACTTTGACTTCGATGAATATTTGAATGACATCCGTCGAGGCGAAAGCACTGTGTGCCATTGTCTGCAACTCGTTGAAAGGGATGGTATGTGTAGGCAGGCACTCGTGTCTGAGTTTGCTAATACTTTCTAACCAGAAAACGTCAAGCATTACAACGAGCTCAAAGACTTGCTCAACAATATTGACGTTCCCTTGCAAAGAATGGCCGAGAATTTGAAAGAAATTCAGGACGGTCTTGAAAGTCAGTAGTACACTCGTGGAGAAGTCAAAGTTTCTCATATTTCTTAGCTTCAAGGCGCAATGACATCTTACAATGGGTTTCTCGCCAGCCATACATACAACATCACAAACAAATAAAGCAGGATGTGCTTCCAGGAACAGGGCAGTGGCTTCTATCTGACCCCATCTTTAAGAAGTGGAAATATGAAAGCGCCTCCTCTGTTCTTTGGCTTCATGGCATTCCTGGATCTGGGAAAAGCAAGCTGGTGTAAGTTGAGATGAGATGCAACTTCATTAGCAACGCTAACAAGACTTCTGCAAGATCTATCGTCATCGAAGATGCTATTCGCGACTTTCAGTCTGGGCTTGGCCCTCGACCGGCATTTTTCTATTGCTCTCGAAACATTGCTGAGCCTGAACGGTCAGATCCAGATGCGGTTCTCGCCAGCATAGCTAGACAGTTGTCCAGTTTGGAACCCGGAAAGCCTCTGCTCAAGCCGACCCTTGAACTCTACTTGAAGCAGGAGGCTCAGGGTTTTGCATCTGGACCGCCTCAACTGGAGGAGAGCTGTTCTCTCATACTTCAACTTGCCGAGCAGTATCCGCTTACGATAATAGTCGTTGATGCACTTGACGAATGCAAACCCAGATCAAGGTCTCTGCTTCTCAAGGCTTTAAAAAGTATCCTGCAAGATTCGGCCGGCCTCGTGAAGATCTTCGTCTCCAGCCGCAATGATCACGATATTGTGTCCCGTTTACAGGGCTATCCAAATTTATCGATCAAATCCAATAGAAACAGTGATGACATCGCAACCTTCGTCAACTGCGAGACCAGACGACTCATTGAAGATGGAGATCTGTTACAGTATAGTAACTCTCGAGAAGTGATGAAAGCATTAATCATAGAAAAGGTGATCCGAGATGCGAGTGAAATGTAAGTAGCTCGAATGGACCTCACGCGATTCAGCTGATCAGTGTTTCAGGTTTCGCTGGGCTAGCTTACAACTCCAGCATCTCTGTTCTTTCACAACAGATAGTGATATTCGACAAAAACTCGGCAGCCTTCCACCGGACTTAGATTCGCTCTACGTTGAAATATTCAACACTCTTTCGAAAAAACCCGGCGAACGCGATGGCCTTATCTTTAAAAGCGTGCTCAGTTGGCTGCTGTGTGCTCAGGTGCGGCTGGACAGCGAAAGTTTTCTCGCTGCCGTCATGGCGACTCTACAAATAAGCAAGGATGACGACGTAATTTCCAAGGAGGTTGTACTGAAACTCTGCACCAATTTTGTTGTATTTGACGCTGAATTAGATGTATTCCGCTTCGCTCACCTGTCCGTCGCGGAGTTTCTGGAACAGAGACATGAATATGCAACTATGAACGTCAACACTTTAGCAGCGGAAGCTTGCCTCTGGGAACTGGTATCTATCAGATTGAGTCCTATACCCAAAAGTCATCGCTCAATAGGTAACTGGCGGGGAATTACAGATTTTGGCAGATACTCCGACTTATACTGGCCTGTCCATTATCAGTTCGCGGCTGGAGGGAGAAACTCGAACAAGCTAAAACGTCTATTCGACTCTTTTTTACACGGTAAAGAAGACGCCGTTTGTCCCATCGCATTGTGGAGTTCTCGATTGTCAATTTTGCAACCAGAGAGAGAGTTTTACGACAGCCACATGGGGAGACTGAGCGATACTCAAGTATATTCGCTATCAGGCCCAGAAACAACATTTTTCATAGCCTGTGTGTTCAACCTACCAGAAATGCTGGTAAACTTACAGGAGGTTGACATTATTGAAGCACAGGCAGTGCATTGTAATGGGAAAAGTGCTCTGCATTTGTCAGCAGAGTATGGAAGCTATGAGTCTCTGAAGGTCCTACTTGAGCACGAATGTAGGCTGCCTGTCTCTGAAGAGGTGGTCGCAGCGGCTGTTAGGAGTCGGGTCAATGCTAAAGAGATGGTGGGCTTGCTCCTTGACCAACGTGGCCACGAAATCCTGATTACCAAAGCCGTCGTCGAGGCGGCCCGAGATATCTGGGCAGATAAGGACGCAGTTGCCCTACTCTTCGACCGGCTTATTGAAAGTGTGGTGCTCACTCCCCAAGTGGTGCAGCTGCTTGCGAGAGACTTTGATACGAACATCCTTAACAAGCTTCTCAATCAACGCGGCAACGAGATTACAATCACTGAAGCTGAGGTAGAGGCCGCTGCTCGCAATGGGACCTGTTGTGTGGAGATGATGACACTGTTATTAAATCGACGAGGTGATGAGATCACAATAACAGAAGCGGTGGTCAAGGCTGCGGCTGCAAATCGAGAAAAAGGCAAAGAATTGTTGGCCTTGCTGCTGCACCGCCGCGGTGAAGAGATTAATATTACTGAAGCAGTTCTTTATGCCGCGGTTGGATGGCAAAGTGACAATGAGGTGATAGCTCTGCTCTTTGAGCACGGCCAACAGATCATGATTACCGATGCTGTGGTCAATATGGCTAGTCATGATATGTTAGCCCTACTTGTCAACCAACATATTGAGAGTTTCGTGCTTACGCCACGACTAGTACAGCGCCTTGCCCGATCCAAGGATGCTAATATCTTGAAACGCCTTCTTGACCATTTTGGAAGTGATGTCGCAATTACGGAAGCGGTTGTCGCGGAGGCTGCAGAGAACGAAACCTGTGGCACAGAGATGATGCTCCTGCTCCTTGAGCAGCGTCACGACGAAGTTATAATCACAGAGGAGGTGATGATGAGCGCTGCAAGGAATTCAAAATACGGCAAGGAGGTCATCGCGCTTCTTCTTGATCAGCATGGTATCGAGATCACAATCACTGAAGCCGTGCTAGTGGAAGCTGCTAAAAACCGGGACTGTGGTAAAGATATCATAACTATACTTCTCGAACTGCGTGGTGAAGACGTCAAAATCACCGAAGCGGTAGTCAAGGCCGCCGCAGGAAATCCGCGCATGGACGTAATGGCCCTACTGCTTGATAGGCGCGGGGACGAAGTACGAATCACCGAGGCAGTGATCAAGGCCGCCGCAAGAAATCCGCGCATGGACGTAATGGCCCTACTGCTTGATAGGCGCGGGGACGAAGTACGAATCACCGAGAATGTAGTCAAGGCAGCTGTTGGCAACGAATACGGCGGGGAGGAGATGGTAGCCTTTCTCCTCGACCAGCGTTGCCAAGAGGTCATGATTACCAAAGATGTGGTACAAGCTGCGGCCTTGAACGACTACAGTGGCAAGCGGATACTGGCCTTACTCTTCGAGTGGCGTTTCGAGGGTTTGGTATTCACTCCTCAATTAGTTCAACAGTTTGCCAAATCCTTGAATAGAGCTCACATGAAACAAATCCTCGATCAATTCAGCGAACAGGTCACGATTACTGAAGCAGTAGTGGTGGCAGCTGCAGGCAATGATTCGGGCTGTGGGACAATGAGCCTGCTCCTCGACGAGCGAGGCGACGAGATCATAATCACTGAGGCGGTGCTCGTTGCGGCCGCTGATAACCCCAAAGCCAAACAGATGCTCTCAATGCTTCTCCGTCAGCGCGGCCACGAGATAACGATTACCGAAGCAGTGGTCGTTGCGGCAGCTGGGAATGTCTATGCTGGTGAGGACGTGCTGACCCTTCTCTTGGACCAACGTGGCGACGAGATTACGATTACCGAAGCAGTGGTTGTTGCGGCAGCTAGGAATATAAAGGGAGTATTAACTCTTCTCTTGGACCGACGTGGCGACGAGATTATGATCACCGAAGCCGTGGTCGTTGCGGCC
>Ga0105239_10000461_pt1 | contig 59449 bp, 66 predicted proteins | sample KBSC44metaG_FD_92761 | JGI IMG/M metagenome (GOLD analysis project Ga0105239, IMG submission 92761) | Corn rhizosphere microbial communities from Kellogg Biological Station, Michigan, USA - KBS C4-4 metaG | ecosystem: Host-associated > Plants > Roots > Rhizosphere > Soil | place: Michigan, USA...
GCCGACAGCTGGCAGAGCAGGGCCGCCGTCATCGCCGCCATGCCCGACGCCATGCAGCGCGCCGCCTCGGCGCCTTCCAGCAGGGCGATGCGCTTCTCCAGCATCTCCACGGTGGGATTCTGCAGGCGCGAATAGGTCATGCCCTGCTGCTCGCCCGCGAAGCGCGCCGCCGCGTCCCCCGCGCAATCATAGGCATAGCCCGAAGTGAGGAAGAGCGCCTCGGACGTCTCCCCCCATTCGGAGCGCGCGGTCCCGCCGCGCACCGCCTGCGTCGCCGGCCGCCACTGCGTGGCGACGTCCCGATCCTGTCCGGTCTTCCTTTTCATCGCCGGGACGCTTTGCCGCGCCCTTGGTGCCCGCGTCAATGCGCCTATATCTCCGCCGGACCCAAAGCGAGGAGTGCCACGCGATGACCGATCTCCAGACGATCCCGCTCAAGACCATCGACGGACAGGATAGCAGCCTCGGCGCTTTTGCCGGCAAGGTGCTGCTGGTGGTGAATACGGCCTCCAAATGCGGGCTGACGCCGCAATATGAGGGGCTGGAATCGCTCTATACCAAATACAAGGATGACGGCTTCGCGGTGCTCGGCTTTCCGGCCAACAATTTCGCCGGGCAGGAACCGGGCAGCGACGCGGAGATCCAGAGCTTCTGCACGACCAGCTTCTCGGTCGATTTCCCGATGTTCTCGAAAATCTCGGTGGCGGGCGAGGACAAGCATCCGCTCTACGCCGCGCTCACCGACGCCGAGCCGACGGCGGAGGGCACGGACACCTTCCGCGAGCGCCTCAAGGGGTATGGCATGACGCCGAACCCGGAGCCCGAAGTGCTGTGGAACTTCGAGAAATTCCTGATCGGCCGCGACGGCGACGTGGTCGCGCGCTTCTCGCCGGACATGGCACCGGACGACGACCGCATCGTCACCGCCATCGAGCGGGAATTGCACGCGAGCGAGTGAACCGACCCAAAAGCCCTCTCCCGTTTTTCACGGGAGAGGGTTGGGTGAGGCTCTTCTTCCTTGACCGCCACGCCGGAGCGTTCAGCGGGACATCGAATCCGTTCGTCCTGACGAACGGGAAACTTGATCCCGATTTCGCCTGGCTGCTTCGACGAGGCCCTCACCCACCCCCCTTCCCGCGAAGGCGGGAGAGGGCTCGTGGGTCAGAGCCCCGCCAGCACCGCGTCGCCCATCTGCGCCGTCGTGACGCTGCCGCCCAGATCGGCGGTGCGATGCCCGGCCGCCAGCGCCTTCGCCACGGCCGCCTCGATGCGATCCGCCTCGGCCGCCTTGCCCAGCGAATAGCGCAGCATCATCGCGGCCGAGAGGATGGTCGCCAGCGGATTGGCCTTGCCCTGCCCGGCGATGTCGGGCGCCGAGCCGTGGATCGGCTCGTAGAGGCCCTTCTGGCTGGCGTCGAGCGAGGCCGAGGGCAGCATCCCGATCGAGCCCGCGCACATGCTCGCCTGGTCCGAGAGGATGTCGCCGAACAGGTTGCCGGTGACGATCACGTCGAACTGGCCCGGATCGCGCACCAGCTGCATCGCGGCATTGTCGACATACATGTGGCTGAGCGCGATATCGGGATAGTCGGCCGCCACCTCGATCACCACGTCGCGCCACAGCTGCGACGTTTCCAGCACGTTGGCCTTGTCCACCGAGCAGAGCTTGCCGCGCCGCGCGCGCGCCGTCTGGAAGCCGACATGGGCGATGCGCGCCACCTCGTCCTCGTCATAGGCCATGACGTCATAGCCCTGGCGGCGGCCCGAGGCCGTCTTGCGCATCCCCTTCTCGCCGAAATAGACGTCGCCGTTGAGCTCGCGGATGATCACCAGATCGATCGCCTTCGCCACTTCCGGGCGCAATGCGGAGGCGTCGGCCAGCTCCGGGAAAAGCGTCGCGGGGCGCAGGTTGGCGAACAGCGCCAGCTCCTTGCGCAGTCCCAGGATCGCCTGCTCGGGCCGCAGATGGCGATCGAGGCCGTCGCAGGCCGGATCGCCGACCGCGCCGAACAGGATCGCATCCGCGCGCTTCGCCAGATCGAGCGTCGCGGGGGGCAGCGGATGGCCCTGTGCCTTGTAGCCCGCCGCGCCGACCGGCGCCTCCTCATAGGACAGCGCATCGCCGCACACCGCATCGAGCACGCGCCGGGCCTCGGCGACGACTTCGGGTCCAATCCCGTCTCCGGGCAGCAGGGCGATCAGCATGGGCAATCCTCCAAGGACGGAATTGCCGCCGCCCATGCCAGCCGGGTCAGCCCCCGGCAAGCCGGCGGATGCGCGTCACCAGCCGTTCGCGCGCATCGAGCACCGAGACGCGCGGCCCGGAGAGCAGATCGCGATCGAGGAAGAAGCCGGTGAGGCGCAGCGCGTCGCCGATATCGCCCCAATCCGCCTCCCCGCCCGCCAGCAGGAAGGGCGGCAGGCGCAGCAGCCGGTCGGCATAGGGCGCGCCCGCCGCGCGCGAGACTGCCTGCCCGCTCTTCGGGCTGACCCAGGCGAGATCCTCGGTCGCCCCGCTCGCGGCGCAGGAGGCGAGATCCAGCCCGAAGCCCAGTTCGGACAGCAACAGCAATTCGTAGCGCACCAGCGCCCCGGCCCAGCCCCGCGCCGACGGTGCCGCCTCGATCGCCGCCAGCACCCCGTCGAGCGCGCCATATAGATGCGGATAGGGCTGGCCTTCCGGCAAGGCGACGGCGGTGAGCGCCGTCACCCACTCGATCGCGGCGGCCGGCAGCGCCTCGGTGAACAGGCCGGCGCGACTGTGAACCAGTTCCACCGTCAGCCCGGCCAGTTGCTCCTCCGATCGAGCGCGGAACTCGGCGGCGACGAGATTGCCCGGCAGCAGCACCGGCCGCATCGCCCGCGCGTGGCCGCCCCGCACATAGCCGGGCTGCAAGCCGTCCTCCGTCGTCAGCAGCCGCGCGATCGCGCCATGCTCGCCATGCGGGCGGACGGCGCAGACGATGGCGGTGGCGCGGATCAGCATGGCCCCGATGTGGGCGCAGGCGGGGCGGCTGTCGAGACGGCTGGGCGGATCGGCGGACGGTCGCCACCCATGTCCCGGCACATCTCGTCACCCCGCGAAAGCTGGGGTGACGACAAGAGCGCCGAGCCGGGCTGGATATGCCCTACAACCGCCCCTCGTAGCGCAGATTGGCGAAGCCCTGCACCGCCATGCGGCCCAGCCGCGCGGCCTGCGACACCAGGCAGGGCGTTGCCGGCACGTCGAGCGCGACGTCGAGCAGATCGGTGGCGAAGCGGGTCGGGAAGCGCGCGGCATCGCTCGCGAGCCAGGCGCACAGGCTGTCGAAGCGGTGGCGGAGGATGTCGTTGGCGCGCTCGCCGTCGCGCGTCGCCAGCTCGAAACTGTGGCCGACCAATGTGACCAGCGGCACGCCCTCCGCCTCGGCATGAAGCAGGGCCGCGCGCATCTCGGTGAGCGACACGGCGCCGATCTGGAGGTGGCGGAGCTTGCCGCCGCCCTCGTCGATCAGGCCGACCGGCAATTCGACCAGCGTGCCCGTGCGCAGCGGCGACACGGCGCGCTCCGGCAGGCCCGTATCGCAGGGCCAGGGCATCAGGCTGCCATTGTGGCTGCTGTCGATCCGGAAGCCGGCGCGCTGGATCGCCCGCAGCGTGCCGACATTCGCCGCGAAGCTGCCCGCCCGGAACGCGATCGGATCGGCCGCGCCCGCCTGCCGCAGCAATTCGCGCGCCCGCAGGATCAGATCGAGCTGCTCCTCCTCGGAAAATTGGGTGAGTTCGAAGCGAACCGGATCGGGGCGATGGACGCGGCGATCGGCCTGGGTCCACATCGGATGCAGGTGCAGCTGCACCTCCTGCCCCGCCTCCCGGATCGTGCCGACGATGCGCTCGATCGGCTCGATTCCGAACAGCAGGGCCGGCAGCGGATCGACGAAGAAGCAGGCCTTCAGCCCATGCCTGGCCAGCGTGGCGAGCTGGTAGCTGATCCCCGCCCCGCCCGGCTCGATCGAGCGGCCGTAATTTTCGAGCCAGCTGGCACCCCCCTCGTGCGCGCGCCAGGTGAACTCCGTATCGATGCTGAGCAAGACCCCCGTCATGCCCCCGGCTTATCGCCAAGACCCGACTTTTTCGTAAAGGGATCAGGCGCTTCGTCTCCGATCCGGAGCGGATCAGCCGCGCGGGTGGAAATGATCGTGGATCGCCTGCGCCATCGCCTTCGAGATGCCGGGCGCGCGCTCCAGATCCTGCAGCGCCGCGCCCTTCACCGCCTTGGCCGAGCCGAAATGCATCAGCAGCGCCTTCTTGCGGGCCGGGCCGATGCCGGGCACGTCGTCCAGCGGATTGGCGACGAAGCTCTTCGCCCGCTTGGTGCGGTGCGCGCCGATCGCGAAGCGGTGCGCCTCGTCGCGCAGCCGCTGGAGATAGAAGAGCAAGGGCGAATTGAGCGGCAGCATCGATTCACGGCCGTCCGGCAGGTGGAAATGCTCGCGGCCGGCATTGCGGTCCGGCCCCTTCGAGATGCCCACCACCGGCACGTCCTCGACACCCATTTCCTGCAGCGTCTCGCACACGGCGGAAACCTGCCCCTTGCCGCCGTCGATCAGCAGCAGATCGGGCCATTCGCCGGACTTGCGATCCGGGTCCTCGCGCTCCAGCCGGGCGAAGCGGCGTTCCAGCACCTCGCGCATCATCGCGAAATCGTCGCCGGCCGTGGTCCCGGGATTGCGGATGTTGAACTTGCGATAGGCGCCCTTGCGCATCCCCTCCGGCCCCGCGACCACCATCCCACCGACCATGTTGGTGCCCATGATGTGGCTGTTGTCGTAGATTTCGATGCGGTTGGGCACCTCGCCCAGCTCGAACAATTCGGTCAACTCGCGCAGGATCTTGCCCTGCGTGGTGGATTCGGCGAGGTGCCGGTCCAGTGCCTCCTCGGCATTGCGGCTGGCCTGCTCCAGCAGGCGCCTTTGCTCGCCGCGCTGCGGGCGCCGGAGCTCGACCTTGCGGCCCGCCCGCTCGCTGAGCGCATCGCCGAGCAGCGCCTGCTCCTCGAGATCCCGATCGATCAGCACGACACGGGCTGGCGGCACCTCCTCGTAGAATTGCGCGAGGAAGCTCTGCAGCACCTCCTCCTCCGGCACCTCGGCGGTATGGGCGGGGAAGAAGCTGCGATGGCCCCAATTCTGCCCGCCCCGGATGAAGAAGGCCTGGATGCAGGCGGTCGCGCCCCGGGCGGCGATCGCCCAGACGTCAGCATCCTGCACGCCCTCCGCGTTGATCGCCTGCGCGCCCTGGATGAAGGTGAGCGCCTTCAGCCGATCGCGGAACACGGCGGCCATCTCGAAGTCCATGGCGTCGGCGGCAGCGGACATCTGCCCGGCCAGCTTCTTCTGCACCTGGGTGGACTTGCCGGCGAGGAAGCTCTTCGCGTCATCGACCAGCTCGGCATAATCGGCCGCACCGATGCGATCGACGCAGGGCGCCGAACAGCGCTTGATCTGGTAGAGCAGGCAGGGCCGGGAGCGGTTGTTGAAGAAGCTGTCGGTGCAGCTCCTCAGCAGGAACAGTTTCTGGAGCGCGTTGAGCGTGCGCGTCACCGAACCGGCGCTGGCGAACGGGCCGTAATATTGCCCCTTGGCCCGCCGGGCGCCGCGATGCTTCTGCACGCGCGGAAAGGCATGATCCTCGCGCAGCAGGATGAAGGGGAAGCTTTTGTCGTCGCGCAGCAGCACGTTGTACGGCGGGCGGAAGCGCTTGATCAGCTGCGCCTCCAGCAGCAGCGCCTCGGCCTCGGTGTTGGTGGTCACGATCGTCATCGATCGCGTCTGCGCCACCATGCGCTGCAACCGCTTGGGCAGGCGCGTGACCTGCGTATAGTTGGTCACGCGGTTGCGGAGCGCGCGCGCCTTGCCGACATAGAGCACATCGCCGCGCGCATCCTGCATGCGATAGACACCGGGACGAATTGGCAGCGTCTTCAATACGTTGCGGATCGCTGCCACGCCGATTTCGAGGTCGGGCTGATCCGATCCGCGGACGGTGTAGACGGATTTCTCTTCGTTGAAGCGGTCGGTGCTGGTCGGGTCGTTCACGAGGGGGATGTAGGCCCGAGACGCATGGGAGAAAAGCCTCCTCCACCTGACCCGGATTCTCCGTTCGCACTGAGCTTGTCGAAGTGCGTGCCCCGGACGCGGCGCCTGCGGCACGTCCTTCGACAAGCTCAGGACGAACGGAGGAAACGGTGGCTAGCTCTTCAGCCCGATCCCGCCGACCGGCGCCGTCACCACCCCCGTCTCCATCGCCGCCACCAGATCCTTCGCCCTGGCGATCGAGGCCTGCACCGCCGGCAGTTGCAGCGAGGCGTCGTGGCTGGCCTCGCTGTCCCACACCTCGGTGATCCAGATCGCGTCGGCATCGTCGGCATCGCGGGCAACGATGTAGCTGAGGCAGCCGGGCATCGCGGCGCTGCCTTCGAGGATCGCGGCGATCAGCGCGTCGCGCTGGCCCGGCACCGCCTTCATCTTGCCGATCAGCCCGTAGAGCGGCCGCGCCGGGTCCGCGGCGATGGCAGCGGTGCCCATCAGGCCCAGCAGGCCGGAGGCGGCGAGGAAGATGCGTCGTTCCATGGGGGCATCCTATCGCGGGCCCGCGCGTCCGCAAGATGACCGCGAATTCACGACGATCCCGGTGCGGCGCGCGCTAGATCGCCAGCATGAGCGAAGGCATCGATACGCCCGAGGGCAATGACCGGCGTCTGAACCGGATGGTCGCGACCACGGTGGTCGCGCTCAGCGTCGTCATGGCGGTGGGCAAGATCAAGGACGACAATATCGTCCAGGCCATGCAGGCCGATCAGGCCGCCAAGATCGATCTGTGGGGCGAATATCAGTCCACCCAGGTCAAGGCGCACGATCAGGCGACGGCGGCGATCGTGCTCGCGCGGCTGAATGCCGCCGCCGATGCGGGCAAGGCCACGCAGGAGGCGGCGCGCTACAGGAGCGAGGCGCAGAGCCTGAAGACGCAGGCCAGGGCCGCGTCGGACGATTATGACGTGCAGGGCCGGCGCGACGACCAGTTCGACCTGTCGGACGGCTTCCTGTCGATCGCGCTGGCCGTCGCGGCGATCGCGGCTTTGGTCGAGGGTTTCTGGGTGCTGTGCGTGGCCTGGGGCGCGGCGGCGCTGGGAATCCTGTTCCTCGTCGCCGGCTTCGCCCAATTGCCGATCCACCCCGACGCGCTGGTGGCGTTCCTGAGCTGAAATTCTTCCGAGCTCGCTCCGTGCAGAGCTGAGTTGCCCCCTACTCCGTTCGTCCTGAGCGAAGTCGAAGGAGGTGCTCTGGCCGCAGCGCTCGCAGCACGTCCTTCGACTTCGCTCAGGACGAACGGAGGGAAGACAGAATTCCCGCCGGAAGCTGCGACGATCCGAACACAAAAAACCCGTTCGCACTGAGCTTGTCGAAGTGCCGTCCTTCTTTCCGCAGGAAAGGAAGGACAAGGCTTCGACAGGCTCAGCCCGAACGGGCTGGAAATTTCCGACTGTAACCCGCGATCAGATCAGGCTGGCGATGGTCCGATCGATCAGCGCCTTGTCCGAGTTCGCATCATGCTTCTCGGCGATCAGCTTTGCCGCGGCCCCAGCCGCAGCCGCAGCCGCCCTGGCACGGACTTCGGCGATCGCCGCGCGCTCGGCGGCGGCGATCTTGTCCTCGGCCATCTTGGCGCGACGTTCGACAAGGGTGCCGGCATCGAGCTTGGCCTGCTCGACCAAGGTCGCCGCCTCGGCCTTGGCGCCCGCCAGGATCGCCTCGGCATCCTTGTGCGCGGCGGCGGCCTGGGCCTGGGCCTCGGCGCGCAGCCGCTCGGCCTCGGCGCGCAGCGCGGCGGCCTCGTCGAGCTGCTTGCGGATCGTGGCGATCTTGTTGTCGAGGCCCTTGCCCATCGACTTGAAGCCGCCGGCGAACCAGATGATCAGCAACACCACGACCATCGACAGCGCGACGAAGGCCGGCGCGGTGACGCCGTGGAAGTTGATCTCGTGCTCGGCCTCGACCTGCGCGGTATGGGCCATCATGCCCGGAGAAGGTGCGCTCATGGTCTAATCCCTCAGGCGGCCAGCGAGGCGCGGACGGCGGAGAGCGCCTCGCCCTCCTCCACCCTGGCGCCGGACAGGCGCTCGACGATGTCGCGCACCGCGTCGGCCGCGACATTCTCGATCTCGCCCAGCGCGCGGCCCCGCGCCTCGGCGAGCGCGATCTCGGCATGGGCGAGCCGTTCGGCCACGCCCTCGGCCGCCGCCTTCAGCTTCGCCTCGGTGTCGCGGGTCGCGGCATCCTTGGCGGCCTGCACCGCGTCATGGGCGCCGCGATGCGCGGTGTCCATCTCGGCGGTGTAGGCGGCCTGCGTCGAGGCGGACTCGTCGCGCGCCTGCTCGGCTGCGTCGAGATCGCCCTGGATCTTGTCGTTGCGGGCGTGGATGGTGCCCTCGATCTTCGGCATCATCCAGTTGCCGATCACCACGAAGATGATCGCGAACACCAGCAGCAGCCACAGCAGCTGCGAGGCGTAGATCGTACCAGCTTGATCGATTTGGGGCATGTGACTCCTCCGCCCGTCAGCCGGGGCCGGCGGGTGCCGGCCCCGAGCGAGAGCGTCAGCCCTTGACGACGAACAGGATGAGGATCGCGACGACGAACGCGATCAGGCCGAGCAGCTCGGCGGCGGCGAAGCCGATGAACAGGCGGCCCTGCTGGCTGTCGGCGGCCGACGGGTTGCGCAGCGCGGACGACAGGAACGAGCCGAACACGTTGCCCACGCCGAGAGCGGAGAGACCCACGCCGATCGCCGCGAGACCGGCGCCGATGACCTTGGCAGAAGCGAGATCCATTTTTCGTTTCCTTACGTTAAACCAAAGAGTTGCGAACGATATCTCAGTGCAGGTTGATCGCGTCGTTGAGATAGAGCGAGGTCAGCAGCGCGAACACATAGGCCTGGATCGCGGCGACCAGGATCTCCAGCGCCGAGACGCCGACGATCATCACGAAGCTCAGCAGCGACACCACCGGCCCGATTGCCGTGCCCGAATTCAGCCCCTGGATCACGAAGCTCGCGAAGACGTCGAGCAGGATGTGGCCCGCGGTCATCGCGACGAACAGTCGCAGACCCAGCGAGAAGGGGCGCACGAGGAAGGAGACCAGCTCGATCAGGAAGATCAGCGGCACCAGCACCGCGGGCGTCCCCTGGGGGATGAAGAGCGAGAAGAAGTGGAAGCCGTGCTTCCAGAAGCCCACGATCAGCACGATCGAGAAGCTCATGATCGCCAGCACGCCGGTGACGGTGATGTGGCTCGTCACCGTGAAGCTGTGCAGGCCCGGGATCACCGCCAGCGGGAACAGGCCGATCAGGTTCGCGCTCAGGATGAACATGAAGAGCGAGAAGACGTAGGGCGTGAACTTCTTGCCCTTCGGCCCGATGTTGCTCTCGATCATGTTGGCGACGAAGTCGGTCATCGTCTCGACCGCGGCCTGCCAGCGGCCCGGCACCAGCTGGCGGCGCATGCCGCCCAGCATGAACACCCACAGCACGCCGAAGATCACCAGCATGAAGGCGGCACTGTTGGTGAAGGCGATGTTATGCCCGAACAGCGTCCAGTCCGCACCCGCGAGGGTGTTGACCTTGAACTGGCTCATCGGATCGATCGCGCCTGCGCTTTCAGCCGCCAACTTAGAGACCCTCTTATGCTCGAAGCGCCCGAATCACTCCGGGCGCTCGTTCGAAATCCGGATGATGTTCCTGAAGGCGACGATCACCGCGAGGGCGAGCATCACGAGCAGGAGCCAGGGCGAGGTTTTCAGCCAGCGGTCCAGCAACCAGCCGACGATACCCCCGCCTGCAAGCGTTCCGATCAGCTCGGAGAGCACGCGGCTGCCCTGCTTGTACCCCGAGCGGGGCTGGGCGGGCGCGCGGCTCGTCCGTGCATCCTCGGTGCTGCGGGCTGCCTTGAGCCGCTCATCGAGCGACGATCCAACTCCCCCAGCCCCGATTTCCGGGACTTGCCGGGGCCCTTCCTCGGCCATGAACCCTCCTTTGCCGGTGGGTCATGCCGTGGGCGAGCCCCCTAGGCGGGACCCCCTTAGGGAGGGGTCATGCCCGAGTCAACTTGGGGAAGGATGGGCCTAAAGGTCAGCCGCCGCACTGGCTCGGCAGCTGCACCGGCGCGGCGCCCTTGGTGGCCCACACGCCTTTCGAGACGCTGTAGACGCGGCCGCCCTTGAGCCCGCCGAGCGTCTGGCAGCCGACCGAGGCGGCGAACGCCTCGATCGGGACGTTCTTCTGCTGGGCGAGCTTGGTGAAGGCCTCGCGCCGCTTGATGTTGATCGCGTCGACCTTGGCCTTGAGCGTGCCGCCCGGCGCCTTGGCGAAGCCGAGATAGCCGTCGGCCTGCTCGCCGACCGTGCCGGAGGCCATCGCCGCCTCCACCTCGCCGTCCATCTGCGCCAGCGCGGGCGCGGCGCTGCCCATGGCCAGCGCGAGGCCGGCCAGCATGAGGGCGATCTTGGATCTGCGGGTCATTTCGGGAACAGCTCCGGATTGTTGGTGATGAGGTCCTGGGCATCCTGCTTGAGGCTGACCACGACCTCCTGCTTGACGTTGATGTTGAGATTGATCTCGATCGGCTTGTCAGGGGCCTTCACCGATACGCAGCCCGTCAGCATCACGCCGCCGCAGGCCAGGGGAAGGATCGTCCTGATCATAACCGAAGGGCTGACATTCCAACAGCTCATCGTCAATCTGATAGCGTTCATCGCACGGGCTCGCTTTCGGCAGGCTGAATGGCTTCGGGGGGTGGCGCGACCGGCGCGCCGTTCTGGAGCAGCACCGAAGGATCGACGAAGGCCCGCGCCGAGCCCATCAGGCCCCGGAACGGCGCGCGGATCCGGATATTGAAGCGGAACGGCAAATTGGCGATCATCCGCGCGACCATGCTCTTGTCGCCGGTCGCCTGGCGCACGCCGTCGAACTTCACGCCGCTGACGATCTCGCCGTCCAGCCGCCCGTCGAGCGTGATGGCAAGGCTCTGGTAGCGGATCTTCTTGAGCGCATCGAACGCCAGCTTGCCCATCGTGCCGAGCTGCGCCGAGCTCAGCTCGCCGACATAAGCGAGATCGCCGCCGCCGGGCCGGGCCTTCAGATAGCCGCCCTCGATTCGGCCGCCGCTCTGGTCGAAGATCATCGGCAGCGTGCCGTCGAACGTGCCGGTGGCCGAGATGTTCGGGAAATCGAGCTGCTGTACGAACTGCGCGGCGCTCAGCGATTCCACGCGGAAGGTGAGGTGCCGCTGCGCCGTTTGCTCGAAGCTGAGCAACGTCGGCTCCAGATCGAGCGTACCGCCCGCGAAGGGCCAGTGCGCATCCTCCACCCGCACCTTCTGCCCCGGCAGCAGCTGGTAGTGGACGACGCCGTTCGACACCGCGATGCCGGGATTGACCTCGGTGATCCGGGCTTCCTGGCGTGGCGGGGTGGCGAGGCCCAGCAGATCGGAGAAGTGAATCGCGCCGGCGATCTTGCTGACCGGGCCGAAGGCGGCGGCGAGATCGGTGCCGTCGGTGTGGAAATCGCCGGTGCTGGTGACGCCCTTGGCATTCCAGTCGATCCGCCCCTGCCCCGCGACCGTGCCGTTGACGCTGGCGATCACGCCGAGCGTCAACGGGGTGAGAGCTTCGGGCTGCAACCCCTTGGGCACGAAGGTGATGCCCGGCACATCCAGTGTCGCATAGCCGCTGCCGCCCGCGAGATCGTGATGCACGTCGACATCGCTGATCGCCGCATCGCTTTTCGGCTCGCGCAGCTTCGCGGCGGCGTCGATCTTGCCCTCGCCGAAGCGCAACGTGGCGTCGCGCGCGATCAGCGGCTCGAAGCGCGGTGTCGCCGCCGCATCGGAAATGGCGAGGCCGCCGTTCAGCACCAGCGCGCCCTCGGCGAACTCCCACTGGCCCGCCATCTTGTCGAGCAGCAGCGGAACATGGCCGATCTGCGCCGAGGCGCCGTCGAACGGGCCGCTCAGCACGCCGCCTTTGTAGCGGCCATCGAGCGTGGCGACGTCGAGCCGGGTGAGCGATTCGTCCTGACCGATCCGCACCGCCAGATGCGTGGCCGCGACACCGGCCGCGGAAATCTCGGTGCGATCGGCGGCGACCAGCAGCGGCGATTCGCCCGAATGGCCGGTAAGCTTGAGGTGGGTGCCCACCGCGCCGTAGCGCAGCGGGCCGCCGGCCGCCTTCGCCACGATCGGCGCGCCACCGATGCCGCACAGCCGGGTGCGCACCGGATCGAGGCGCATGCCGCCGGTCTGCGCGGCGCGGACGGCGACGGGCACACAGCCTTCCCCGATCGCGAAGCCGCCGCGCGCATCCAGATGGCCGGCGATCGGCAGCGTCAGCCCGGTCACCTGGCCGCCCGGCAGCGGGCCGTCGAAGGTGAGCACCGTATCGAAGCGCGTGCTTTTGCCCGAGATCGCGAAGCGCACCGGCGTCAGCGCCAGCCGGGCCGAGCTGGCGGCATAGGGATCGAGCGTCACCACGCCGCCCATCGGCCCGCCGGCCACCGCCTGCTTCAACCGTATGTCGAGCCCCGGCAGCCCACCGCCGCCCGCGACGACATGCCCGTCCGCCCGCCACGCGCCCGTGCGGGCCGACCAGCCGAAGCCGGCGCCTTCGTCGCGCATCCTGAGAAACGCCCCGCCCCGCCCCGCCAGCGCGGCGGTGCGCACGGTGAGCGCCGCCCCCTCCGGCCCGCCCGCCAGCAGCGAGACGTGCGCCGCGACATTCGCATCGGCGAGCAACCGGTCGGCGGCGGCGGCGAACTTGCGGGCCAGCGGCTCGGCCGGCGATCCGTCGAGTGACGTCATGGCGCCGAGCAGGGCCTTGCGCCGTCCCTCGCCCAGCGCCGCATCCCGGAGCGCCGCATCGCCGTTGAAGACCAGCCCCGCAGATCCCGGCAGATAGCGGAAGCGGCCGCCCAGCAGGGTCTTGGCGGCATGGCCGTCCGGTGTGGCGAGGCTGGTGAGCGTGATCCCGGTCGCGCCGTCGAGCAGCGTCGCCCCGCCGGTCGCGGTGATCAGGCCGGAGACCGATTCGAAGCGCGCACCGGCGACCCGGCCGCCAAAGCCCGCCAGCGAGACGCCGCCCTCCCCCCGATCGAGCGACGGAGCGAGCCGGACATCGACCACCGCCTTGCCCGTGCCCAGAGCCAGGCCGGTCTTCGGGCAGGCCAACGCCGCGAGGGTCACCGGCCCCGCCAGCGTCGGCCGCCGGGCGCGGATCTTCACATCGACCAAAGCGGACATCCCGCGGATCGCGCAGCCTCCGGACGCCAGCAAGGGAGCCTGCGCGGCGAGCGTGCCATGGAAGCCGTCCCGCACATTGCCGTCGCCCTCCACCACCGCACCGATCGCGCCGGCCGGCGTGTCCAGCGCGACGCGCGCATCGCCAACGTGGAGGTCGATGTCGGGCAGCGCGAGCGGCTGGCTGCTGGAACTCTTCGGCAGCAGCCGGTCGATCGCGCCGAGCGACACCCGCCCGTTCACGACGCGCGCGTTCAGCCGCACGCCGTCCGCCGCCACCGCACGGAGGTAGGGCCCGTGCAGACCATAGCCGAGCTGGAGCACCACGCTTTTGGCGACCAGATCGGGCGCCGCCGGGTCGCCGATCCGCACGTCGTCCAGCCGCTGCACGAACGGCCCGATCGCGGTCAGCGTGTAGGAGGCCGGAACATGCGCCCCGGCCAGCGTGCGATCAACAAAATGGGCGACGATCGGCTTGCGCTCCGCCCACACCGCCAGAAGCCCGGCCATCGCCACGCCGCCGGCCAGTGCCGCCGCCACGCCGATCCTCCGGCGCGTGCGCGCGGGCTGTACGACCTCGTTATCCTCCACGCGCACTCCCGACCCGGACCCGAACCTCTGCATAAGCAAGCGGCCCCCCGCTTGCCCAGCCCTGAACGGCCGAGTTGCGCGATGCGCTCCGCCTGTTCTAGCAGGTCCGGCGATGAGCGAGCCCCCGCCCGACGCCGCCGGACACCGCGCCCGCCTCCGTGCCCGGCTGCTCGACGCGCCGGACTCGCTGCAGGATTACGAGATCGTCGAATATCTGCTGATGCTGGCGATGCCGCGCATCGACACCAAGCCGATCGCCAAGGCCCTCATTCGCGAATTCAACGGTTTGGGCGGGGTTCTGTCCGCGAAGCCCGATGCGCTGATGCGCGTCGACCGGGTCGGCGAATCGGCCGCCGCGGCGATGATCATCGCCCGCACCGCCGCGCACCGGCTGCTCAAGACGAAGGCCTCCGCCCAGCCCGTTCTCTCAGGCTGGCAGGCACTGCTCGATTATCTGCAGGCCGACATGGCGCATATCGGCATCGAGCGGGTGCGCGTGCTCCACCTCAACACCAAGAACATGCTGATCCGCGACGAGACCATCTCGGAGGGATCGATCGACCAGTCCGCCGTCCATGTCCGCGAGGTGGTGAAGCGCGCGATGGAGCTGGGATCGGCGGCGATCATCCTCGTGCACAACCATCCGAGCGGCGATCCCACGCCCAGCCGGCAGGACATCGCGCTGACCCAGCAGATCATCGAGGCCGGCCGCCCGCTCGGGCTGGCGGTGCACGATCATGTCATCATCGGCGCGCGCGGCCATGTCAGCCTGCGCGGCCAGGGGTTGATCTGACCCCGCCCCATACTCCGTTCGGGCTGAGCCTGTCGAAGCCCTGCCCTTTCTTCGTCCCAGCGCAAAAGAGAAGGACGGTCCTTCGACAGGCTCAGGACGAACGGAGGGAGATCATCAATTCCCCGTCGCCGTCTCCGCCGGCTTCGCCACCGGCGTCGCGGGTTTCGGCGCCGCCCTCGTTTTCGCCAGCGCGGTCGGCGCCGGCGGCGTCATCAGGAAATGGGTCATCTCGTCCGGGGTGACGCCGCCGTCATGGTCGAGATCGGCGCGCGCGAAGGCGGTGGACGAGGCGTTCATCGCCGAGACCGGCGCGATCCCGCCGGCATGGGCGCGCGGCGCGACCGTGCCGCCGTGCGAGCGCATCACCCATGTGCTGAACTCCAGCGGCGTCAGGCGGCCCTTGGCCCCCCGGTCATATTTCGGCCATTCGGCGCGGACGGCGGCCATCACCTGATCGCGGCCCGGCCGGGCCGCGACCTTGGCGGCGACGGGAGCCGGCGCGGCGGGCGCCGGCTTCGGCGCGGCGACGGGCGCCGCCGCAACGGATGCGCCGGCCGCCAGCAGCGTGCCCAGCAACATGGACATGACGATTTCACTCCTTGCCGAAGGGCGATACGCCCGCCGGCTTGCGCTGGCATGAACCCAGCGCCAGGCCGTTCTGCGCATGCGCCACTTTGTTGCCGCTCGGGGACTCCTCTGCTAGTCGCGCGGCCGACTTCCCCGCGCATTCGCCGAGGCCCCATATGATCCCCCGTTATTCGCGCCCCGACATGGTGGCGATCTGGACCCCCGAGAGCCGCTTCGCCATCTGGTTCGAGATCGAGGCCCACGCCACCGAGAAACTCGGCGAACTCGGCGTCGTGCCGCCATCCGCCGCCAAGGCGCTGTGGGACTGGTGGGCGACCAAGCCCGCCATCGACGTAGCCGCGATCGACGCGATCGAGGCCGTCACCAAGCATGACGTCATCGCCTTCCTCACCTGGGTGGCCGAGCAGGTGGGCGACGAGGCCCGCTTCATGCACCAGGGCATGACCTCGTCCGACGTGCTCGACACCTGCCTCGCCGTGCAGCTCAAGCGCGCCGCCGGCATCCTGATCGCCGACGTGGACAAGCTTCTCGAGGTGCTGGAGCGCCGCGCCATCGAGCACAAGCTCACCCCGACGATCGGCCGCAGCCACGGCATCCACGCCGAGCCCGTCACCTTCGGGCTCAAGCTGGCGCAGGCGCATGCCGAGTTCCGGCGCTGCCGCAAGCGGCTGGTCGATGCGCGGGACGAGATCGCCACCTGCGCCATCTCCGGCGCGGTCGGCACCTTCGCCAATATCGATCCGCAGGTGGAGGTGTATGTCGCCGAGAAACTGGGTCTCGCGCCCGAGCCGGTCTCGACCCAGGTGATCCCGCGCGACCGGCACGCGATGTTCTTCGCGGTGCTGGGCGTGGTCGCCTCCTCGATCGAGCGGCTGGCCATCGAGGTCCGCCACCTCCAGCGCACCGAGGTGCTGGAGGCGGAGGAATATTTCTCGCCGGGCCAGAAGGGCTCGTCGGCGATGCCGCACAAGCGCAACCCGGTGCTCACCGAGAATCTCACCGGCCTCGCCCGCCTCGTCCGCGGGGCGGTGACGCCGGCGATGGAGAATGTGGCGCTGTGGCACGAGCGCGACATCTCCCATTCCTCGGTGGAGCGCGGCATCGGCCCGGACGCGACCATCACCCTGGATTTCGCGCTGGCGCGCCTCACCGGCGTGATCGACAAATTGCTCGTCTATCCCGCCCGGATGCAGAAGAATCTCGATAAGATGGGCGGCCTCGTCCATTCGCAGCGGGTGCTGCTGGCGCTCACCCAGGCCGGGGTCAGCCGCGAGGACGCCTATCGCCTCGTCCAGCGCAACGCCATGAAGGTGTGGGAATCGGACGGCGAACTGTCGCTGCTCGAACTGCTCAAGGCCGATCCGGAAGTGACCGCCGCGCTCAGCCCGGCGGAGATCGAGGACAAGTTCGATCTCGGCTACCACTTCAAGCATGTCGACACGATCTTCGACCGGGTGTTCGGCCGGCATGCATGAGGCGCGGGCCGCCCTGCGCGCGGGCACGGCGGCCGATCACGCGCGGCTGGACGCCCTGTTCGGCGGCTTCCGGCTGGACGATCCGCGGGATTATCGGGCCTTCCTGACCGCGCACGCCATCGCGCTCACCGCGATCGAGCGGGCGCTGGACGCGGCGGGCTTCGCGGACATGCTGGAGGACTGGCCACAGCGCAGAAGGGCCGACGCGATCGCCACCGATCTCGCGGCGATCGGCGAACCGGTGCCCGCGCCGCTGCCCGCCCCGTCGCTCGACACGCCCGCCGCCCGCTGGGGCGCGGCCTATGTGGTCGAAGGCTCGCGGCTCGGCGGCGCATTGCTCGCCCGCTCGGTGCCGGACGGCCTGCCCAAATCTTATCTTGGATCAGTCCAGCCACCTGGCATGTGGCGGAAATTTCTCGAAAAACTCGACAAAGCCCTGCCCCTTCCGCAAGACATCGCAGACGCAACCGAAAGTGCGCGCGCGACGTTCGGCCTGTTCGAACAGGCGGGCCTTCGGGTGAGGGGAGCGACGGGTTAGTGAGCGATGTCCGGGATCAGGTCGATCTGACCAACTGCGATCGCGAGCCGATCCACATTCCTGGACTGATCCAGCCCTTCGGTTTCCTGCTGGCGCTTTCCTCCGACTGGCTGATCGCCCGCGCGTCCGCCAACACCGCCGCCTTCATCGGCCATGCGCCCCAAGACCTGCTCGGCCGGCCGGTCGCCGACGTGCTGGGCGCGGATGCCATCCACGCGATCCGCAACCGCGTCGCCCTGCTGCGCGGCGCCGACGCGACCGAGCGGCTGTTCGGGCTGCGGCTGGCCGGAATCGACCAGCCCTTCGATATCGCCCTCCATCTGTCCGATGGCGGCATCGTCATCGAGGCCGAGCCCTGCCAGCCCGAGCTGGGCGACGGCGCCGGCACCATCCGCTCGATGATGGCGCGGCTCGACCAGGCGCGCACGATGGAGGCCTTCCTGCGCGAAGGCGCCCGGCAGGTGCGCGCTCTCACCGGCTTCGACCGGGTGATGGTCTACAAATTCGATGCCGACGGCAATGGCGAGGTGGTGGCCGAGGCGGCGCGCAGCGGCATCGGCAGCTTCCTGCACCTCCATTATCCGCACACCGACATCCCGGCGCAGGCGCGCGCGCTCTACAATCGCAACCTGTTCCGCATCATCGCCGACGTCGCCAGCACGCCGGTGCCGGTGCTGCCCACGCTCAACGAGCGCGGCGCGCCGCTCGATCTGTCGCTCTCGGTGTTGCGCGCGGTCTCGCCGATCCACATCGAATATCTCACCAACATGGGCGTCGGCGCCTCGCTCTCCATCTCGATCGTGATCGAGGGGCGGCTGTGGGGGCTGTTCGCCTGCCACCATTATTCGGCGCGCTGCCCCGGCCTGGAGCGCCGCTCGCTCTCCGAGCTGTTCGGCCAGATGCTCGCGATGAAGCTGGAAGCGCTGGAACGGCGCGAATCGGCCGCTTATGCCGAGCGCGCGCATGGCGTCTCCGAACGGCTGCTGGTCCAGCTCGCCGGCGACGCCTCGCTGCGCGACGATCCGGCCTGGCTGGCCGAAACGCTGGGCGACGCGATCCCGGCCGACGGCATCGGCGTCGTCATCAACGGCCATATCGCGATCGCCGGCCTCGCGCCGGAGGAAGACGGCTTCATCCGGCTGGCGCGCGAGCTGAACCGCACCGTCGCCGGCAAGGTCTTCGCCACCGATCATATCGCCGGCTTCCTGCCGGAGGCGGAGCGCTGGTCCGATCGCGCGGCGGGAATGCTGGCGCTGCCGATCTCGCGCAGCCCGCGCGATTATGTCGTGCTGTTCCGGCAGGAGATCATCCGCACCGTGCGCTGGGCGGGCGATCCGCACCAGCCCAAGCAATATGGCCCGAATGGGGACCGCCTCTCGCCGCGCAAGAGTTTCGAGGCGTGGAGCGAGACGGTGCGCGGCCGCTCGCAACCCTTCACGGCGCTGGAACAGCAGATCGCCGAATCGCTGCGCGCCACCCTGATCGAGGTGGTGCTGCGCATGTCAGACGATGCGCATGCCGAGCGCCAGCAGGCGGCCGAGCGGCAGGAATTGCTGATCGCCGAGCTCAACCACCGCGTCCGCAATATCCTTTCGCTGATTCGCGGGCTCGTCCGCCAGACGCGCGGATCGGCGTCGATCGACGACTATGTGACCGAGCTGGACGGCCGCATCCACGCGCTCGCCCGCGCCCACAACCAGATCACCAGCGACAATTGGGGGCCGGCGCCGCTGCGCGCGCTGATCGAGACGGAGGCGGCCGCCTATCTCGCCGGCAAGGCGGATCGCGTCCGTACCGACGGGCCGGAGGTGCTGCTGGCGCCCACCGCTTTCTCGACGCTGGCCCTGGTGCTGCACGAGCTGATGACCAACAGCGCCAAATATGGCGCGCTGTCGGACAACGGCCATGTCGACGTGCGCTGGCTGGTCGACGGCCAGGGCTGGCTCCAGCTCGACTGGCAGGAAAGCGGCGGCCCGGTCGTCCAGCCGCCGACCCGCCAGGGCTTCGGCAGCACCATCATCCGCCGCTCGATCCCCTACGATCTCGGCGGCGAGGCGAACGTGGAATATCTCCCGTTCGGGCTCTCGGCGCATTTCGCCCTCCCCGGACGCCATGTGACCCAGCGCGCGGCGCGGGTGACGGCCGCCGTCGCCGAACCCGATTCCCCCACCCCGGCCGCGTCCGCCGGCCCCTTGATCTCCGGCCCGGTGCTGCTGGTCGAGGACAGCCTGATCATCGCGATGGACGCCGAGGACATCCTTACCCGCCTCGGCGCCGAGAGCGTCGCCACCGCCTCCACCGTGCCAATCGCGCTGGACGAACTGCGCCATCTCCAGCCGACCGTGGCGATCCTCGACATCAATCTCGGCAGCGAGACCAGCCTGCCCATCGCCGACCGGCTGAAGGCGATGGGCGTGCCCTACCTCTTCGCGACCGGTTATGGCGAGCAGGCCAAGCTGCCGGAGGCGCATGCCGGAGCCCCGGTGCTGCAGAAGCCGTACACGATCGAGAATGTCGCGAGGGAATTGGGCGGGCTGCTGGCGAAGGGGTGAGCAGTCGTCAGCCATTGGCTCGATTTGCTATGATCCCCATTGAAGGCGGAACGCGGCATATTCGAGAGCGCCGATCCCGAAGCGGAAGCTGCGGCCGATGCCCGGGCGGAAGCCGATATAGAGGCCGGTCGTCTGGTCGATCACACCGAGGTAGCGGCTTGGCTCGCCAAATGGGGCATACCGGGTGAAGCCCCCGCTCCGCCCGAATGGCTCGCACAGCCTGGACACGCGAAGCTCTTCACAACATCGAGCTCATTCGCGCCTATATCCATCAATTCGATCCGGGCGCCGCGCAAAGCGTCGCGCAAAAATTGATCGAGGCCGGTAACAGTCTCAGCGATTTCCCCGATCGGGGGGCGCCCGGTCGCAGGCCGGTATCGGGAGCTTCCGATCGTACCGCCTTATGTCATCCGTTATCGAGTGGACGCGGGCCGGGTGCTGATCCTGCGCATCCGCCACGGGCGGCAGGACCAGCCATAGGCAAACCCCTCACCGCCCCAGCATCGTCTCCGGCTTCACCACCCGGTCGAACGTTTCGCCATCCACCAGCCCCAGTTCCAGCCCCGCTTCCTTGAGCGTCAGCCCCTCATGGTGCGCGTGCTTGGCGATCTTCGCGGCATTGTCGTAGCCGATCTCGGGCGCCAGCGCCGTCACCAGCATCAGCGAGCGATCGAGCAGCGCGGCGATGCGCGCGCGATCGGGCTCCAGCCCCTCGATGCAGCGTTCGCGGAAGCTGTCCATCGCCACCGCCAGCAATTCGACCGAGCGCAACGCGTTGGCGCCGATCAGCGGCTTGAAGACGTTGAGCTCCATATGGCCCTGCAAGCCGCCCACGGTGATGGCGACGTGGTTGCCCATCACCTGCGCCGCGACCATCGTCACCATCTCGCACTGGGTTGGGTTGACCTTGCCCGGCATGATCGAGCTGCCGGGCTCGTTCTCGGGCAGCTTGAGCTCGCCGAGGCCACAGCGCGGGCCGGAGCCGAGCAGGCGGATATCGTTCGCGATCTTGGAAAGAGCGACCGCCAGGCTGTTGAGACGGCCCGAGAAATCCACCAGCGTATCGTGGCTGGCGAGCGCCTCGAACTTGTTGGGCGCGCTCTCGAAGGCGAAGCCGGTGATGGCGCTCACCTCCCGGGCGAAGGCCTCGCCGAAACCCTTGGGCGCGTTGAGCCCGGTGCCGACCGCCGTGCCGCCCTGCGCCAGCCGCGACAGGGCGTGGGTGACGAACGGTTCCGTCCGCACGCGGGCGAGGCGGAGTTGCGCGCCATAGCCCGAAAATTCGTCGCCCAATGTCAGCGGCGTCGCGTCCTGCAAATGGGTGCGTCCGATCTTGACGATATCGTCCCATGCCCTCGCTTTCTCGAACAGGGCGTCCTCCAGCCGCTGCAGCGCCGGCAGCAGCCGGTCCCGCGCCGCCAGCGCCGCGGCGATGTGCAGCGCGGTGGGGAAGCTGTCGTTGGACGACTGGCTCTTGTTGACATGATCATTGGGGTGGACCGGCGATTTCCCGCCCCGCTGGCCGGTCAGCGCCTCGTTGGCGATGCCGGCGATCACCTCGTTGGCGTTCATGTTGCTCTGGGTGCCGGAGCCGGTCTGCCAGATCACCAGCGGGAACTGGTCGTCATGCGCCCCCGCCGCGACGGACGCGGCCGCCGCCTCGATCGCGTCGGCGATGGTCGCGTCCAGCCCGTGCGCCCGGTTCACCCGTGCGGCGGCCTGCTTCACGATCGCCAGCGCGTGGACGATGCCGATCGGCATCCGTTCCTGCGATCCGAACGGAAAATTGTGGATCGAACGCTCGGTCTGCGCACCCCAATAGGCCGAGGCCGGCACCTCGATCGGCCCGAAGCTGTCGGATTCGGTGCGGGTCTCGGTCATGGGAAGCCTCCTGAGGATGAGGCTCCAAGCTGGCATCGGCGGATGACAAATCAAGCGCCGGGAGGGGGCCAGAAGCCCCCTCCGCGACATTCACTTGGCGAAGCGCACCTCGCTCCAGAAGGAATCATCGAGGAACTGGCGATATTTCTCGTAATTGGCGATCGCCGCCTTGCCCTGTTCCTCGGGCAGGGTGGCCATCATCTCCTTGTCCAGCGCCTCGTCGCGCGCCTTGTCCGGGGCGAGCAGCGCGATGCTCGGCAGGTGCGTCTCGATCAGCACGTTCGGGCTGCCCTTGGTGTAGCCGTTGCGGACGACGATCCGGTAGTCGTCGATCAGCGCGCGCTTCTTCAGGATTTCGAACAGCGGGATCTGGGTGCGGCGCAGGCCGGTCAGATAATCGTCGACATGGTTCGGATCGACCTCGACGGCGTTGATCTCCCACACGCCTTTCTCGGGCGTGTAGTCCACGTACATCTTGGCGCTGGACATGGTGGCGGAGGCACAAGCGAGCAGAGCGGCCGCGCAGGCCATGGCATAACGAACCATCATCACGATTCCCCTTCGTTGGTGGAAACGCGAAGCAACCCTTATCGTTACGCCATGGCAACCGATGTTATGCCGATGATTCACCTATCATCAGCGGGCTAACCCCCGCTGCGACTTCACTTTTTCCGCGTGAAGTCCACCGATACGACGTTGGAGCCGTCCTCGCTGGTGGCGATCGGCGTATCGTTCTCGGGCTCGCCGGTCTCGGCCTCGCCATCCTCGGACTGCGCCTGGAACTGCAGCGCGAAATTCACCGCGGGATCGACGAAGCCCGTCACCGCCGCGAAGGGCACGTGCAGCTTGGCCGGCACCTGGTTGAAGCTGAGCCCCACCTCGAACGCATCCGGCTCGACCTTCAGATCCCAGAAGCGGTTCTGGATGACGATGGTCATCTCGTCGGGGAAGCGCTGAGTCAGGTGCTGGGGGATGTCCACGCCCGGCGCCTGCGTCTTGAAGGTGATGTAGAAATGGTGCTCGCCCGGCAGGCCGCCGCCGCGTTCCACTTCGCCCAGAACGCGCCCGACGACGGCGCGCAGCGCCTCCTGCACGATCTCGTCATAGGGAATCAGGCTATCTGGCACGGCACCGTCGGTCATGCGCCTGTTCCTGAACGCGCCCGCCGCCATGGTCAAGGCGTTGCGTCGCGGCTCGACCGCGCTATGAGGGCGCCGCCGAACACGGGGGAAGGATACGCCCATGCGCCGCGCGCAGGTCCGCCGCGAAACGACCGAGACGCAGATCGCCGTCGAGCTCAACCTCGACGGGAGCGGCGCCTATTCGGTATCGACCGGCATCGGCTTCCTCGATCACATGCTGGAGCAGCTGTCCCGCCATTCGCTGATCGACCTCACCGTCGAGGCGAAGGGCGACCTCCATATCGACCAGCATCACACGGTGGAGGATACCGGCCTGGCGATCGGCGAGGCGCTGGCCAAGGCGCTCGGCGACAAGAAGGGCATTCGCCGCTACGCCGATGCGCTCTCGCCGATGGACGAGACGCTGACCCGCGTCGCGATCGACATTTCCGGCCGCCCTTATCTCGTCTGGAAGACCGAGTTCAGCCAGAAGAGGCTGGGCGAGATGGACACCGAGATGTTCGAGCACTGGTTCCAGAGCTTCGCGCAGACGGGCGGCCTCACGCTCCATGTCGAGACGCTCTACGGCACCAACAACCATCATATCGCGGAAAGCGCCTTCAAGGGCCTCGCCCGCGCGCTGCGCAGCGCGGTGGAGATCGATCCCCGCAAGGCGGACGCCATCCCCTCGACCAAGGGGACCCTGGGCGGGTGACGACCGACCCCAACTCCACGCGATCCGTTCGTCCTGAGCCTGTCGAAGGACGGGCCGCAAGCGCATCGCCCGCTGCACGTCCTTCGACTTCGCTCAGGACGAACGGTGTGTCTGGCGCGGGGCTGGACTGATGCTCGCCCTGATCGACTATGGCGCGGGCAACCTCCGCTCGGTGGAGAATGCGCTCAAGGCCGCCGGCGCGCCGGACGTGACGGTCACCGCCGATCCGGATGCCGTCCGCACCGCCGATCGCATCGTCCTGCCGGGAGTCGGCGCCTTCGGGGCCTGCATGGGCGCGCTGTCGGCGCTCGACGGCATGATCGAGGCGCTGAACGAGCGGGTCGTCACGCAGGGCGCGCCTTTCCTCGGCATCTGCGTCGGCATGCAGCTGATGGCCAATGCGGGCGAGGAGATGGGCATCTTCCCCGGCCTCGGCTGGATCGCGGGCACCGTGCGCCAATTGCCGGATCAGCCCGGCCTCAAGGTGCCGCACATGGGCTGGAACGACGTCGTGCCGGCGCGCGCGCACCCGCTGATCGTGCCGGGCGAGGCCTATTTCCTGCACAGCTATGCCTTCGACGTGGCCGATGCGTCCGAGTTGATGGCGACGACCGACCATGGCGGCTCCGTCACCGCCGCGATCGGGCGCGACAACATGCTGGGCGTCCAATTCCACCCGGAGAAGAGCCAGGCCTACGGGCTGGCGCTGCTCGGCCGGTTTCTGGAGTGGCGGCCGTGATATTCTCGCTCCACACCCGACCCGTTCGGGCTGAGCTTGTCGAAGCCCCGTCCTTCCCCTTTCCCGCCCAGATGAAGAAGGACAGCCCTTCGACACGCTCAGGGCGAACGGAAGAAATCCTATGATGTCCCCCCTCATCGTCTTCCCCGCCATCGACCTCAAGGGCGGCCAGGTCGTCCGCCTCGCCGAGGGAGATATGGACCGGGCCACCGTCTATGGCGACGACCCCGCGCACCAGGCGCGCCTGTTCGCCGAGGCCGGGGCGACCCACCTCCATGTCGTCGATCTCGACGGCGCCTTCGCCGGCAAGGCGGTGAATGCCGCGGCGGTGGAGAGCATCGTCGCCGCCTTCCCCGGCAAGGTCCAGCTCGGCGGCGGTATCCGCGATCGGGCGGCGGTGGATCGCTGGCTCGGCCTCGGCGTCGATCGCGTGGTGATCGGCACCGCTGCGCTCGACCATCCCGATTTCGTGGTGGAAGCGGCGCGGGACCTGCCCGGCCGCATCGTCGTCGCGGTGGACGCGCGCGACGGCTTCGTGGCGACCAAGGGCTGGGCGGACGTCTCCGAGGTCCGCGTCGTCGATCTCGCCGAGCGCTTCGCCGATGTCGGCGTGGCCGCCCTGCTCTTCACCGATGTCGGCCGCGACGGGCTGCTCAAGGGCTGCAACGTCGAGGCGACCCAGGTGCTGGCGCACGCGAGCTGCATCCCGGTCATCGCCAGCGGCGGCGTCGCCGGCATCGCCGACATCGAGGCACTGATGATCGCGCGCTCGGGCATCGTCGAGGGTGGCATCGAGGGCGTGATCACCGGCCGGGCGCTGTACGACGGCCGGCTGGACCTGGCCGAGGCGCTGCGGGTGGCGGCGGGATGAGCCCGTCCCTCACTCCAATCCCACCGTTCGTATTTTGGGCAGGGGGCGCCGCATGACCGTCCGCGTCCGCGTCATCCCCTGTCTCGACGTCGCCGGCGGGCGGGTCGTCAAGGGCGTGAACTTCGTCGATCTCGCCGATGCCGGCGATCCGGTGGAGCAGGCGCGCATCTACGACGCGGCCGGCGCGGACGAGCTTTGCTTCCTCGACATCACCGCCTCCCACGAGGAACGCGGCACCATCCTCGATGTGGTCGCGCGCACCGCCGCGGTCTGCTTCATGCCGCTCACCGTCGGCGGCGGCGTCCGCAAGGTGGAGGACGCCCGCGCCCTGCTGCTGGCGGGCGCCGACAAGGTGGCGGTCAACTCCGCCGCCGTCGCCCGCCCCGCCCTCGTCGGCGAGATGGCCGAACGCTTCGGCGCGCAATGCGTGGTCGGCGCGATCGACGCCCGCCGGGTCGCGCCCGGGCAGTGGGAAATCTACACCCATGGCGGCCGCAAGCCGACCGGCATCGATGCCGTGGCCCATGCCCGCGATCTCGCCGCGCGCGGGGCCGGCGAACTGCTCGTCACCTCGATGGACTGCGACGGCACCCGCGACGGCTACGATCTCGCGCTCACCCGCGCCATCGCCGATTCCGTGTCGGTGCCCGTGATCGCCAGCGGCGGCGTCGGCAATCTCGATCATCTCGTCGCGGGCGTGACCGAAGGCCATGCCTCGGCCGTGCTTGCCGCCTCGATCTTCCATTTCGGCCAGCACAGCGTGGCGCAGGCGCATCGGGCCTTAAAAGACGCCGGTTTGCCCGTCCGGGGCTGAACCCGCCCCATTTCGAAACAGCACGCGCATCATCGCGCTCCGGCTTCGCCCAAGCCTCCCTATAGCGTCGGCGTGTCGCAACGCATGATTCGCTGTCGGGGGCGGCAAGGTCAGGGTCGGGAGAATCTCATGAAGTCCGCGCACACGCTTTTCGCGGCGGTTGCCCTCGCGGCGATCGCCTCCGCGCCGGCCCAGGCCGGCGGCCTGTTCGGCGGCTCCTCGGGCGGCTGGTCGTGGTCCAGCTCGGGCGGTCATGGCCATAGCTCGTCGTCCAGCTCCTCCTCGTCGAGTTCGTCCTCGTCGTCGAGCTCCTCGTCTTCGTCGAGCTCGGGGGGGCACAGCTCGACCTCGTCGACCACGTCGGGCGGCTACAGCTCCACGTCGACCTCGGGTGGCCACACCTCGACCTCCGGGGGCTCCAACACCTCCACGTCGACCTCCAGCTCCAGCTCGGGCGGTTCGACCCCGTCGTCTTCCAGTTCGGGCGGCATGCCGAGCTCGTCCTCGACCTCGTCGTCGGGCGGCACCTCGGTTCCCGAGCCGTCGGACGCGATCCTGCTGCTGATGGGCGCGGCCGGCGTCGTGATCGGCCGGAAGCTCCACGCACGCGCCAAGCAGCGCGCCGAAGCCTAAACCGTTGTTGACCCGACCGCCGGCCGCCTCATAAGGCGGCCGGCATGGTCGATACGCTGCACAGGCTCGCCGCCACCATCGCCGCCCGCAAGGGTGCCGATGCCGGCTCCTCCTACACCGCCTCGCTGTTCGCCAGGGGCCTGCCGAAGATCGCGCAGAAGCTCGGCGAGGAAGCGGTCGAAACCGTGATCGCCGCCATGCAGCGCGATCCCAAGGCCGTGACCGGCGAGGCGGCCGATCTCCTCTTCCACCTGCTGGTTCTGCTCGACGCGAGCGGCGTGCCGCTGGCCGACGTGCTCGCCGAGCTCGATGCCCGCGAGGGCGTTTCCGGCCTCGACGAGAAGGCCGCGCGCGCAACGGTGCCCGCGCCGGAGCCCGAGGATGCGCCCCGGCCGCTCGCCAGCCCCGTCGCGCCCGAGCCCGCCGCGACGCCGGGCATCGCGCTCGGCGGCCCCGCCCCCGCCTCACGCCGCCGCATCCGGAGGGGATGATGCCGATCGACGCTACCCAGCCTTATGACGACACCAACATCTTCGCGAAGATCCTGCGCGGCGAGATCCCGTCGAAGAGGGTCTATGAGGACGACTACGCCCTCGCCTTCCACGACATCAATCCGCAGGCGCCGATCCACATCCTGGTGATCCCCAAGGGGCGCTACGTGTCGTGGGACGATTTCTCGGCCAAGGCCTCCGATGCCGAGATCGCCGGCTTCGTCCGCGCGGTCGGGCAGGTCGCGCGCGACAACGGCCTGGTCGCGCCCGGCTATCGCCTGCTCGCCAATATCGGCGGCCATGGCCACCAGGAGGTGCCGCACCTCCACGTCCACCTGTTCGGCGGGCGCCAGTTCTTCCATATGCTGCCGAAGGAATGACGGCGCGGCGCGTCATCCGATTGACGCATCGCGCTTGCGCGGCCCGGCCAAGCCGCTAGGCTCCCGGCCCCAGAGCAACGGCGCGCCGGCAGGGCGCAGCCGCTAGGGGACATGTTGATGATCTTCGGCCGAGTAAAGCCGCTGGACGCGATTCTGGCGACCGCGGAAAAGAAATCGCTGCACCGATCCTTGGGTGCCTTCCAACTGACATTGCTGGGCATCGGCGCCGTGATCGGCACCGGTATCTTCGTGCTGACCTCCGAGGCCGCGCAGAAGGCCGGCCCCGGCATGCTGCTGAGCTTCATCGTCGCGGGCTTCGTCTGCGCCGTGGCGGCGCTCTGCTATTCGGAGCTCGCCTCGATGGTGCCGGTGGCGGGCTCCGCCTACACCTACACCTATGCCGTGGTCGGCGAACTGCTCGCCTGGATGGTCGGCTGGGCGCTGATCCTCGAATATGCGGTCGGCGCCAGCGCGGTCGCGGTCGGCTGGTCGAACCACGCGGTCGGCCTGCTGTCGGCGTCCGGCGTCCACATACCGGCCATCCTGAGCAATGCGGACGCGCTGATGGCGCACGTCCAGCTCTTCTTCGGTGCCGCCGCCACGCCCGACCTCGTGACCGCGTCGCAGACCGGCGGCTGGATCAACCTGCCGGCGATCATCATCTCGCTGGCGGTGATGGGCCTGCTGGTGCTCGGCACCACCGAGAGCGCCTTCGTCAACGCGCTGCTCGTCTGCATCAAGATCGCGGCGCTCACCCTGTTCGTGATCCTGACGCTGCCGAGCATGAAGACCGGCTATTTCCACCCCTTCATGCCCACCGGCTCGATCGGCGTGTTCGGCGCGGCCGCCTCGATCTTCTTCGCCTATGTCGGCTTCGACGCCGTCTCGACCGCTGCGGAGGAAACCAAGAATCCGCAGCGCAACGTGCCGATCGGCCTGATCGCCTCACTCGGCATCTGCACCCTCTTCTACCTGCTCGTCGCCTCCGGCGCGATCGGCGCGATCGGCGCGCAGCCGGTAACCGGGGCCAATGGCGCGCTGCTCGCGCCCGGCACCGCCGAGATCGCCGGCCGCTGCGCCGCGATCACGGCCAGCGGCGCGATCGAGCCGCTGGTCTGCTCCAAGGAGGCGCTGGTCCATGTGCTGCAGGTGATGGGCCACCCGATCTTCGGCTGGTTCGTCGGCCTCGCCGCCGTGCTGGCGCTGCCGTCGGTGGTGCTGATGATGATGTACGGGCAGACCCGCATCTTCTTCACCATGGCGCGCGACGGGCTGCTGCCGGCGAAGCTCGCCAGCGTCCACCCGAAGTTCCGCACGCCGCACATCGTCACCTACGTGACCGGCGTTGCGGCGACGATCGCCGCCGCCATCCTCCCGGTCGGCAAGCTGGCGGATTATTCCAACTCCGGCACGCTCTTCGCCTTCCTGATGGTGGCGGTGTCGGTGATGGTGCTGCGCAAGACCGATCCGACGCGCGAGCGGCCGTTCCGCACGCCGCTGGTGTGGGTGGTCGCCCCGCTGGCGATCATCGGCTGCGTGGCGCTGTATTTCTCGCTGCCGCTGACCGCGATCCTCGTGCTCCCGGTCTGGGGCGCGGTCGGGCTGCTGGTCTATTTCTTCTACAGCCGCTCGCGCTCCTATGTCGGGCGCGGCGTCCTCGACGAGAGCGGCGAGCCCGCGCCGCAATGAGGACCGCCCGGCGCTGAGCCGGCGGACCATGGAAAAGGGGCGGGAAGCAGCGATGCCTCCCGCCCCTTTTTCGTACCTCTCTTCCGTTCGGGCTGAGCCTGTCGAAGCCCTGCCCTTCTTTCTTCAGCGCGGGCGCTCAAGAAAAGGACAGCCCTTCGACAAGCTCAGGGCGAACGGTGGGGAATATGTTTCAGCCCAGCTTGGCGGCGATCAGCGCGTTGAGATCCTGCTCCGGCCGGGCGCCGTAATGCGAGATCACCTCGGCGGCGGCGATCGCGCCCATGCGCAGGCACTGCTCGACCGGGCGGCCCTGCACGTGGCCGACCAGATAGCCGGCCGAGAAGAGATCGCCCGCGCCGGTGGTGTCCACCACGCGCTCCACCGGCTCGGCCGGCACATGGAAGCGCTCGCCGTTCGCGGCGGCCCAGGCGCCGTCCTTGCCGCGCGTCGCGACCACCAGCGGCAGCTTGGCCGCCAGCGCATCCATCGCCGCCTCGAAATTCGCCTCGCCGGTCAGCGCCAGCAGCTCTTCCTCGTTGGCGAAGAGGATGTCGATGTCGCCATCGTCCACCAGCGCGCGGAAGTCGCTCAGGTGGTTCATGATGCAGAACACCGCCGACACGCCGAGCGCGACCTGCCGGCCCGCCTTGCGCGCCATCGCGATCGCCGCCTTCATCGCCGCGCGCGGCTCGGCCGGATCCCACAGATAGCCTTCGAGCAGCAGCACCTTGGCGGAAGCGACCTGCGCCTCGTCCACCGAGGAGGACGGCAGGAACTGGGCGGCGCCGAGATAGGTGTTCATCGTCCGCTCGCCGCATTCGCCGACGAGGATCAGGCAGCGGCCGGTCGGGATGTCGGCCTCGCGCGGGGCCACGGTGAAGGCGATGCCCTGCGATTCGAGATCGTGGACGAACACCTCGCCCAGCTGGTCCCTGGCGACCTGGCCGATGAAGGCGCAGCGCGCGCCCATCATCGCCGCGCCCGCCACGGTGTTGCCGGCCGAGCCGCCCGAAATCTCCTTGCCCGGCCCCATATGCCCGTAAAGCGCGGTGGCGCGATCGGCGTCGATCAGCTGCATCGCGCCCTTGGTCAGCCCCTCGGCCGCAAGGAAGGCGTCGTCGGCGGGCGAGAGCACATCCACCAGCGCATTGCCGATGGCGATGATGTCGAGCGTGGTATCGGTCACGAAAATCTCCGGAAAGCGTTGGCGCGCGCCTAGCGGGCGGCGGCCCGGCGCGCAATCTCTGCGGGGTGGCGCGCGACACGGTTTGCGATCGCTCGCGGCCATGGCAGGGAGAAGCATGATTCGTCGCCTGCTTATTCTCCTCGCCCCCGCGCTGATGCTCGCGGCCTGCACCACGCCCGCCACCCAGCCGCAGAGCGCGCCTGCCCCGGTTTCGCAAAAGCCGGCGAACATGCACGAGGCCGGCCTCGATCGCGTGATCGGCAAGACGGCCGCCCAGCTCGTCGCCCTGTTCGGCCCGGCCGATCTCGACGGGCGCGAGGGGCCGGCGCGCAAGCTGCAGTTCGTCGGGCCGGTGTGCGTGCTGGACACCTATCTCTATCCGTCCAGGGACGGCGCCGAGCCGGTGGTGACCTATATCGACGCGCGCCTGCCGAGCGGCGACGACATCGACCGCGCCTCGTGCATCGCCGCGCTCAGCCGGCGCGCGGCGGCGCCGTAAACTCGCTACTTCGTTAGAACTCATTCTCCGTTCGGGCTGAGCTTGTCGAAGCCCTGTCCTTCTCCTCTCACCCGGCGCGAAAAGGAAGGACGGCCCCCTTCGACTGCCTGCGCTCAGGACAGGCTTCGACAAGCTCAGGGCGAAGGGATGGGAAGCGCTATGCGGTGGTAAGGGCCAGTGCCCATTCCTCCCGGACCGTCTCGTCGCTCTCGTTCTCCGCCCTGGACGCATCGAGCGCCCCCAATCGCCCCAACGCCCACACCACCGCCCCGCGCACTATCGGCGAGGGATCGTCGAGCAGCGGCGCCAGCGTCGCCGCCAGCGCCGGGCGGCCGCTGTTGCCGGCGACGATCGCGGCGTTGCGCACCATCCGGTCGCGCCCGATCCGCTTGATCGGGGAACCGGAGAAGACCTGCCGGAAGCCCGCATCGTCGAGCGCCAGCAGGTCGGCCACCTGCGGCACCGCCAGCTCCGCCCGGCTGGCGAAGGCGAGGTTGGCGCGCCCGGCCTGCGCGAACTTGTTCCAGGGACAGGCGGACAGGCAATCGTCGCAGCCATAGACATGGTTGCCGATGCCTTCGCGCAGATCGCGCGGGATCGGGCCGTCATGCTCGATGGTGAGGTAGGAGATGCAGCGCCGCGCATCGATCCGGTAGGGCTGCGGGAAGGCGCCGGTCGGGCAGGCCAACTGGCAGGCGTCGCAAGAGCCGCAGGTGTCGCGGGATGGCGCATCCGGCTCCAGGTCCAGCTCGGTCATCAGGCAGCCGAGCAGCAGCCAACTGCCATGCTCGCGGCTGACGAGATTGGTGTGCTTGCCCTGCCATCCCAGGCCGGCGGCCATGGCGAGCGGCTTCTCCATCACCGGCGCGGTGTCGACGAACACCTTGAGCGCACCGCCGTCTTCCGCCACCAGCCAGCGGGCGAGCGCCTTCAAGGCCTTCTTGACGATGTCGTGATAATCCTGCCCCTGCGCATAGACCGAGATGCGCGCCGTCTCCGGTTCGGCGGCGAGGCGCATCGGATCTTCGGGCGGCGCATAGCTCATCCCCAGCGCCACCACCGATCGCACCTCCGGCCACAGGGCGCGCGGTGACCGGCGCCAGTCGGCGCGCGCCTCCATCCAGCCCATCGATCCATGCGCGCCCTCGCCCAGCCATTCCATCAGCCGGTCGCCGGGCAGCGGCTCGTCCACCGCGCACGTCACCCCGCACGCGACGAAACCGAGGCGCGCGGCCTCGGCCTTCAGGCGTTCGGTGAGGGTCGGTTCGGGCATCGGCGGCAGTATCGCGCTCAATAAGGCGTTTGAGGACCCTGTTCGCGCTGGCGCTTCGCCGCGCGACGCTGCTCCTTCTCCTGCTGCTTGCGCTCCTTGCGGACCTTGCGGCCGAGATTGCGATCCGCCTCGGAGCGGCTGGTGGTGCTCCAGTCGACCACCTTCGATCCCACCCGCACCGGCGCGGTGGCGACATCGTAGGCGGTGTGGACGACGCAGCCCGGCAGCAGCAGGCAGGCGGCAAGCAACAGGCGACGCGACATGAAGGACCTCCCCGGATCGCCTCCCGCTACGCCACGAGGACGGCGGAATTGCGGCGAATCAAGCGCGGCGGAAGGGCAGGATCGATTCGAGCTCGCTCGCCTGCCGGCCCCCGGCGCGGCGCGCGGACCAGGCGTGGCGCACGATCTCGGCCTGCTGCTCGATGCCGTAGCGGTGGAACGGCTTGTCCGGCGTCAGCACATAGGCATAGCGGCAGAAGGGGTGGCGCATCAGCGGCAGATACCAGCGCCCGCCCTGCTGCGCCTGCCAGACATGGGTCATCTCGTGGATGAAGAGCCCCTGCATCGAATGGCTGGCCGAGGAGAAATCCTCGCACCAGGCGGAGCTGGCCGGCGGAATCCAGATATGCCCGTCCGGCGCCATCACCGTCTCGCGCGGTTGGAAGGGGAACCAGCGCCGGTTGACGATCCGCACCGCCTCATAGTCGATCGCATCGCCGAAGATCAGGTGGGCGAGCGCGGTCTCGCCGAGGGTGAGCGGGCGGGAGTCCTTCACGCTCGCCCCGTCAATACGGCGCCGCGTCGCCCGCGCCGACGATCCTGGCCTCGATCGTGAGCGGCGGCGCCTTCGCGAAGCGCACCGTGAGCGAGGTCGTGCCCCCGGCCTTGAGGCTGGGGCCGAGCCCGAACATCATGACGTGGTTGCCGCCCGGCGCGAACCTCACGGTGCCGTTGGCCGGCACGTTTATTCCGTCGAGCCGCTGCATGCCCGTCATGCCGCCCGCGCCCATCGTCATGCTCTCGTGCAATTCGGTCGACCCGGCGGCCGGACTCTCCACCGCCAGCAGCCGCTCCGACACCGGTCCGCCGTGAATCGCGAGATAGCCGGCGCCCGGATGGCCGGCCACCGCCGGCAGCCGAATCCAGGCCTGATCCGCCGACAGTGTCGCCTCGTGATGGCACCCCGCCAGCGCCACCAGCGCGAGCGGAGCCATTCTCGCCAGCCGCATCCTCTTTCTGTCCCCGATCGTTACGCCCCGTGGATTAGGGCGCCAACCGGCTTGCAGCAAGCGAAACGCCTCTTATATCGCCGCATGGAGCATTCCTCTCGTCCTTCGCTTGATGAGGGGGGACGTGAGGCTCGTCGACACATCGAGAGTTAGATTACGGGGATATTGAATGGCTAAGGTTATCGGCATCGATCTCGGCACCACGAACTCGTGCGTGGCCGTGATGGAGGGCGGCAAGCCCAAGGTTATCGAGAATGCGGAGGGCGCGCGTACCACCCCCTCCATCGTCGCCTTCACCAAGGACGGCGAGCGGTTGATCGGCCAGCCGGCGAAGCGCCAGGCGGTCACCAACCCGAACAACACCATCTTCGCGGTGAAGCGCCTGATCGGGCGCCGCTTCGACGATCCCATCACGAAGAAGGACACCGAGCTGGTGCCCTATCACATCGTGAAGGGCCCGAACGGCGATGCGTGGGTGCAGGCCGGCGGCGAGGATTATTCGCCCAGCCAGGTCTCGGCCTTCACGCTGCAGAAGATGAAGGAAACGGCGGAATCGTATCTCGGCGAACCGGTGACGCAGGCCGTCATCACGGTGCCCGCCTATTTCAACGACGCCCAGCGCCAGGCCACCAAGGACGCCGGCAAGATCGCCGGCCTGGAAGTGCTGCGCATCATCAACGAGCCGACCGCGGCCGCGCTCGCCTACGGCCTCGAGAAGGACAACAACAAGACCATCGCGGTCTATGACCTTGGCGGCGGCACCTTCGACATCTCCGTGCTGGAGATCGGCGACGGCGTGTTCGAGGTGAAGTCCACCAACGGCGACACGTTCCTGGGCGGCGAGGATTTCGACAACAAGATCGTCGAATATCTCGCCGAGGGCTTCAAGAAGGACGAGGGCATCGACCTCGCCAAGGACAAGCTCGCGCTCCAGCGCCTGAAGGAAGCGGCCGAGAAGGCGAAGATCGAGCTCTCGTCGGCGCAGTCGACCGAGGTCAACCTGCCCTTCATCACCGCCGACCAGAACGGCCCGAAGCACCTCGTCCGCACGATCACCCGCGCCGATTTGGAAAAGCTGGTCGAGGATCTGATCCGTCGCACGATGGATCCGGTGAAGAAGGCCCTCGCCGACGCCAACCTGAAGGCCGATGCGATCGACGAGGTCGTCCTCGTCGGCGGCATGACCCGCATGCCGCGCGTCCGCCAGGCGGTGAAGGACTTCTTCGGCAAGGAGCCGCACACCGGCGTGAACCCCGACGAGGTGGTCGCGATCGGTGCCGCGGTGCAGGCCGGCGTGCTGCAGGGCGACGTGAAGGACGTGCTCCTTCTCGATGTCACCCCGCTGTCGCTGGGCATCGAGACGCTGGGTGGCGTGTTCACCCGCATGATCGATCGCAACACCACGATCCCGACCAAGAAGTCGCAGACCTACTCGACCGCCGAGGACAATCAGAATGCGGTGACCATCCGCGTCTTCCAGGGCGAGCGCGAGATGGCGGCCGACAACAAGATGCTCGGCAATTTCGATCTGATCGGCATCCCGCCGGCGCCGCGCGGCGTGCCCCAGATCGAGGTGACCTTCGACATCGACGCCAACGGCATCGTCAACGTCTCGGCCAAGGATCGCGGCACCGGCAAGGAGCAGCAGATCAAGATCCAGGCGTCGGGCGGCCTCAGCGACAACGACATCGACCAGATGGTCAAGGATGCCGAGAAGTTCGCCGAGGAGGACAAGAAGCGCCGTGAGGCGGCCGAGGCGAAGAACAACGCCGAGGGCCTGATCCATTCGACCGAGCGCCAGCTCCAGGAGCATGGCGACAAGGTCGATGCGGCGCTCAAGTCCGAGATCGAGGCGGCCGTCGCCGAGGCGAAGACCGCGGTCGAGAGCAACGACGCGACCCAGATGAGCGAGAAGGCCCAGGCCCTCGCGCAGGTCGCGATGAAGCTCGGCCAGGCGATCTACGAGAAGGAGCAGCAGGCCCAGGCGTCGCCCGGCGCCGACGCTCCGAAGCAGGACGACGTGGTCGACGCCGAATTCTCGGAAGTCGACGACACGAAGTGATGCACCGAAAGCCCTCTCCCGCCTTCGCGGGAGAGGGTTGGGTGAGGGTCTTCTTCTTCCTTCGATTTGCTGGAAGGAAGAAGAAGACCCTCACCCTCCCGCCTCCGGCGGGCCCCTCCCTCTCCCGCGAAGGCGGGAGAGGGTTAGGTTTCGCAGAGGCCAAATGACCGAAATCGATTATTACGAACTGCTGGAATGCGAACGCACCGCCGACGACAAGGTGATCAAGTCGTCCTACCGGCGGCTGGCCATGCAGTTCCACCCGGACCGCAACCCCGGCAACCACGAGGCCGAGGCCAAGTTCAAGGCCATTTCCGAGGCCTATGACTGCCTGAAGGATCCGCAGAAGCGCGCGGCCTACGATCGCTTCGGCCATGCCGCCTTCCAGCAGGGCGGGGCCGGCGGCGGCTTCGGCGGCCAGCAGGGCTTCGAGGGCTTTTCCGACATCTTCGAGAGCGTGTTCGGCGATTTCATGGGCGGCGGCCGCCAGCAGCGCGGCGGCCCGCGCCGCGGCGCGGACCTGCGCTACGACCTGACGATCAGCCTGGAGGAATCCTTCCACGGCAAGACCGAGACCGTCACCATCGACGTTGCCGCCAATTGCGACCTGTGCGAGGGCACCGGCGCCAAGCCCGGCACCTCGGCGCGCACCTGCCAGACCTGCGGCGGGCGCGGCCAGGTCCGCGCGCAGCAGGGCTTCTTCGTCATCGAGCGCGCCTGCCCGACCTGCCACGGCGCGGGCAAGGTGATCACCGATCCCTGCTCCGGCTGCCGGGGCGAGGGCCGCGTCGACAAGGAGAAGACGCTGGAGGTGAAGATCCCCGCCGGCGTCGACGAGGGCACCCGCATCCGCATCACCGGCGAGGGCGAAGCGGGCGGGCGCGGTGCCCCGTCGGGCGACCTCTACATCTTCCTGCACGTGCAGCGGCACGCCATCTTCGAGCGCGACGGCACGAATCTCGCCGCGCGCTGCCCGATCAGCTTCACCACCGCCGCTTTGGGCGGCGAGATCGAGGTGCCCAATATCGACGGCGAGTTGATCGTCGTGAAGATCCCGGCCGGCATCCAGTCGGGCAAACAGCTGCGCCATCGCGGCTCGGGCATGCCCGTGCTCAACGGGCGCGGGCGCGGCGACCTCGTGCTGGAGATCGCGGTCGAGACGCCCACCAGGCTCAGCGCGCGCCAGAAGGAATTGCTCCAGCAGTTCCGCGAGACCGAAACGGGCGAGGAATGCCCGGCTTCGACCGGCTTCTTCGACAAGCTCAAGGGCATGTTCGGGGAGTAATCGGGCTCCCGGTCGCCCGTCCCCCGTTCGGTTCGAGCAGCATCGAGCTTGTCGAGATGCGTCCGTCGAGAACGCCGTTCGCGACAGGCTCGAAGCGAACGGGGGGACGATCCGCCACGCGCCAAAAACCCATGACGGCTTCACACGTCCTGCACACCGAATCGGCACGATGCCCAGACGGTGGAGGAAGGCCATGAAGAATCGCCCGTTCACGGCCAGGCTGGGCTTCGCATGGGCGGGCATCCGCGCCTGCTGGCGCACCGAGCGCAGCTTCCGCACGCATGGCGCCTGCGCGCTCCTCGCGATCGCGGCGCTGCTGCTGATCCGGCCCGCGCCGGTCTGGTGGGCGCTGGTCGGGCTCGCCGTCGCCCTGGTGCTGGCGTTCGAGCTGGTCAATTCGGCGTTCGAACGGCTGATCGACCATCCCCACCCCGAAATCCACCCGGAGATCAAGCGGGTGAAGGACATGGCCGCTGGCGGCGTGCTGGTGATCAGCCTCGGCGCGTTGATCGTCGCGGCTTCGCTTGCGGCCACCCTGCGATGATCGCTAAGCGGTCGCCATGTCCCCTCACCCTCTCGATCGCCCGGCCTGGAGCGCGCTGACCGGCGGCTGGGCGCACCTGGCCCAGGGCGATGCGCGGGCGCTCAGGATCGCGCCGGATCATGGTTTCTTCGCCGCGCCCGCCGATTTCGCGCCGGACAGCCTCGCCCCGCTTCGCACCCTGCCCGGCGCCGATGGCGAGCTGTGGCTGGTCGAGGCATCGCCCCTGCCTTCCCTGCCCGGCCTCGCCATCCTGCGCGAAGCCGACGTCTGCCAGATGGTCGCCGAGGCGATCACGCCCGGCGAGCCGGATTTCGAGGTCGAGGTGCTGCGGGAGGGCGATGCCGCAGAGATGCTGGCGCTCGCCACGCTGACCAAACCTGGCCCCTTCCTGAGCAGGACCCATCGTCTCGGCCGCTTCGTCGGCGTGAAGCAAGGCGGCCGCCTCGTCGCGATGGCGGGCGAGCGGATGCGCATGCCGGGCTTCGCCGAGGTCAGCGGCGTCTGCACCCATCCCGATCATCGCGGGCGGGGCTATGCCGCCGGCCTGATGCGGCTGGTCGCGCGGCGGATGCTGGAGCGAGGCGAGACACCTTTCCTCCATGCTTATGCCGCCAATGCGGGCGCGATCGGCCTGTACGAGACACTGGGCTTCGCGGTGCGCGGCTCGATCCGGCTGACGGTGGTGACGCGCGTCTAGGGCCTCGCGCGCTCAATCCCCCCTAAAGAGAATTGCGATTGACGCGTGGTCAATCCCGGTCCGGCGCGCCGGGCGGGAAATAGGCCCGGTACGGCCGCGCGTCGTCCACCGCCTTCGCTACCGAGGGCTGTGCGAGCAGACGGGCGCGATAGGCGCGGGCATTGGCATGGTCCTCGGGGATCGGATGCACCCAGTCCGCATAGAAGAGCGAAGGCGCCGCCGCGCAGTCCGCGAGCGTGAAGCCCTCGCCCATCGCCCAACCGTCCGACGGGATGTTGGCATCGATCCAGCGATAGACCTTGTCGAGCTTTCCCCGCGCCTCGGCGACGCCATGGGGATCACGATTCGCCTCGGCCCGCAGGCTGTCGCCGACGATCTTGTTCATCGGTGTCATCACATGATTGTCGAAGACGCGATCGAGAAAGCGGGTGCGCAGCGCCTGATCGGGATCGGACGGGATCAGCTCGACCGGGCCACTGTGATACATGGCCAGATATTCGATGATGATGCTGGATTCGGTCAGCATCCGCTCACCGTCGACCAGCACCGGCATCAGCTTCATCGGCCAGAGCCGTTCCAGCTCCGCCCAGCTCGCCGCATCCTCGACCAGGCGAAACTCGAACGGCGTCTCATTCTCGTAAAGCGCGATCAGCACCTTCCAGCAATAAGACGAGAAAGGATGGGCATGCAGAACGGGCAAGGGCGACATAGGGTCTCCTCCTATGCCGCCCATCATCGCAGCCTGGCGTGACGACGGGAAGCCCGTCTGCCCGCCGGTATCAGTTGCAGCCGGGGACGTAGCTGTTCAGCGACGGATCCCAGACCGGCTGGCAGCCATAGCCCCAGCCATTGTCGCCATAATAGCCGTCATCATAGCCATCGCCGTAGAAACCGTCGCCATAATAGCCCGGATAGGCATCCCAGCCGAAGCCGGCCGGCCAGCCATACCAGCCGCCGCCCCAGCCACCCCAGCCGCCGCCGCGCCAGCCACCACCACGCCAGCCGCCGCCATGCCAGTTGCCACCACCGTGCCAGCCGCCGCCGCCATGGAAGCCTCCACCACCGTGGAAACCGCCACCGCCGCCGCCATGAAAGCCGCCTCCACCACCGTGGAAACCGCCACCGCCGCCACCGCCGTGGAAACCACCGCCGCCGCCACCGCCATGACCCCCGCCACCGCCATGTTGGGCGGCGGCCGGCGTCGCGGCGATCATCAGGGCGCCGCTCGCGGCGACCAGCATCAAACCAAGTGTCTTCATGACCGAGCTCCCAGAGAAGCGAAGCCCCTCGTTAATATTCCTTAAACGCGCAAAATGGTTTTTGGATGCTACGTAAATATCATGAGGGGCCGAACCGTCGGTCACGCGGTGGCGTCCACCCCGGCGCCCTCGGGGGCCTTGGCGACCCCCACCATGGCGGCGCGCAGCAGGCGATCCTTGATCATCCAGCCGGTCTGCATCTCGTGCACGACCGTGCCCGGCGCGGCCTCGGCCGATTCCATCTCCATGATCGCCTGATGCTTGTTGGGATCGAGCGCCTGGCCGACCGCCTCGATGCGCGTCACCCCGTTGCGCTGGAAGACGCTGTCCAGCTCCTTCGCCGTCATCTCGATGCCGGTGAGCAGCGGCTTCAGCTTGTCGTCGGCGCGCATCTCGACCGGGATCGCGGCCAGCGCGCGCTGGAGATTGTCCGCCACGGAGAGCAGGTCGCGGGCAAAGCCGGTCGTCGCATAAGCGCGCGTGTCCGCCATCTCCTTCTCGGTGCGGCGGCGGAGATTCTGCATCTCGGCCTGCACGTAGAGCGCCTGCTGCTTCGCCTCCTCCAGCTCGGCGCGGAGCTTGTCGTGCTCGGCCACCTCGGGTGCGGCCTCGGCCGTCTCGGTGCGGAGGGCTTCGGTTTCGCTATTGTCGTTGGTCATATTGTCTTCTGTCATGCCATCAGCCTGGAAAGCGCGTGTGCCGTGAAATCCACCATGGGAACGACGCGCGCATAGTTCAATCGGGTCGGCCCGATCACGCCGACCACACCCACCACCCGGCCCTCCCGGGCGCGGTAGGGCGCCGCGATAATCGACGAGCCGGACAACGCAAAGAGCTTGTTCTCCGATCCGATGAAGATCTTGGTGGCGGAGCCGGCGCGCGCGCCTTCGAGCAGGCGGGATATCTCCTCCTTGCCCTCCAGCTCATCGAGCAGCTGGCGGACGCGCTCGAGATCCTCGGCGGCGGCCTGGTCGATCAGATTGGCCTGGCCGCGCACGATCAGCACCGGCCGGTCGGCGCCGTCGGTGGACCAGACGGCGAGGCCGCGCTGGACGAGATCGTGGCTGGCACGATCCAGCTGCGCGCGGCCCAGCCCGATCTCGGCGACGAGCCGCGCCTGCGCCTGGCTGAGCGTCAGCCCCGCCAGCTCGGAGGAAATATAGTTGGCCGCCTCGATCAGCGCCGAATGGTCGGTGCCCGGCGGCAGCGCGACGACCCGATTCTCCACCGTCCCGTCGGCACCGACCAGCACCGCCAGCGCCTGCTCGCGGCTGAGCGGCACGAAGGCGAACTGGCGCAGGATCGGCTCCTGCTTGGGCACCAGCACCAGCCCGGCGCAGGCCGACAGGCCGGACAGCACCGCCGAGGCCGCCGCCAGCGCATCCTCGATCGGGCCGTTCTGCGCGCCGATGCCGCGCTCGATCGCGGCGCGCTCCTGCTCGGAAGGCTCGTCGGCCTGCATCATGCCGTCGACGAACAGCCGCAGCCCCGTCTCGGTCGGCATCCGCCCGGCCGAGATATGCGGCGCGGCGAGCAGGCCCGCTTCCTCCAGATCCTGCATCACGTTGCGGATCGAGGCCGGCGAGAGGCTGAGCCCGGACAGCTGCGAGATGGTCCGCGATCCCACCGGGCTGCCGGATCGCAGATACGATTCCACGACCACGCGAAAAATCGAGCGCGCGCGCTCGGAGAGCTCGGGAACGGCGGGACCCATGACGCGAATGTAGGGGGAACCAGCGGTTCGCTCAACATCCTCCTGCCGGTCCATCATTTCCCGTTCGTGCGAGGGCTTCCGGTGATGGGATGTGGCGTGGCGAGAGGGAAGCCGCTACAGCGCCCCCCACCTCATCACAGGAGCCTCCATGCGACCCTCCGGCCGCGCGCCCGATCAGATGCGCGCTATCACCATCGAGCCGAATGCCACGCGCCATGCCGAAGGCAGCTGCATGATCAGCTTCGGCGACACCAAGGTGCTGGTCACCGCCTCGATCGAGGAGCGGGTGCCGCCCTTCCTCCGCGGCAAGGGGCAGGGCTGGGTGACGGCCGAATACGGCATGCTGCCGCGCGCCACCCACACGCGCGGCTCGCGCGAGGCGGCGAAGGGCAAGCAGTCGGGCCGCACGCAGGAAATCCAGCGGCTTATCGGCCGTTCCTTGCGCGCCGTGTGCGACATGACGTTGCTCGGCGAACGCCAGATCACGCTCGATTGCGACGTGATCCAGGCCGATGGCGGCACCCGCACCGCCTCCATCTCCGGCGCCTGGGTGGCGCTGCGCATCGCGGTGGACAAGCTGCTCGCCGAGGGCAAGCTGGCCGCCGATCCGATCACCGCGCAGGTCGCCGCCGTCTCCTGCGGCATCTACGAGGGCACGCCGGTGCTCGATCTCGATTATATCGAGGATTCGAACGCGCATGCGGACGGCAATTTCGTGCTGCTCTCCAACGGCAACATCGCCGAGGCGCAGGCCACCGCCGAGGGCGCGACCTATGACGAGGAGGCGCTGCTCCGCCTGCTCCGCCTCGCGCGGATCGGCTGCAACGACATCTTCGCCGCGCAGCTGAAAGCCGCCGGCCGGTGAAGCGCCGCCTGGAGCCGGGCCGGCTGGTGATCGCCAGCCACAACACGGGCAAGATCCCCGAGATCGCCGCCCTGCTCGGCCCCTATGGCATGGACATCGTCTCGGCGGGCGCGCTCGGCGTGCCCGAGCCCGAGGAGACCGGCACCAGCTTCGCCGCCAATGCCGAGCTCAAGGCGCGCTTCTCGGCCGACCTCACCGGCCTGCCCGCGCTCGCCGACGACAGCGGCCTGTGCGTGGACGCGCTGGACGGCGACCCCGGCATCTTCTCGGCGCGCTGGGCCGGCGAGCCGCGCGACTTCGATCGCGCCATGGAGCTGGTGGAGCGCAACCTCGCCGCCAAGGGAGCGGATGCGGGCCGCGACGCGCATTTCGTCTGCGCGCTGTCGCTGTGCTGGCCGGACGGGCATATCGTCACGGTCGAGGGCCGGGTCGAGGGTCATCTGGTCTGGCCGCCGCGCGGGACCAGGGGCTTCGGCTATGACCCGATGTTTCAGCCCTGGCACCACGCCATCACCTTCGGCGAGATGGACCCGGACAAGAAACACGCGATGAGCCACCGCGCGGATGCCTTCCGCAAGCTGGTGGCGGCGGTGTTCTAGATGCCCCGGAAGCCCTTTCCCCTTCAGGGGAGAGGGTTGGGAGAGGGGAATGACGCATGACACGAATGCCTTCGCCTGCTTCGGCCATGCCCCCCTCCCGACCCTCCCTCCGCAAGCGGGAAGAGGGCTCTTTGGCCCTCTATGTCCACTGGCCGTTCTGCGTTTCCAAATGCCCCTATTGCGACTTCAACAGCCACGTCCGTGCCGAGATCGACGAGGCGGCCTGGCGGGACGCGCTGCTCGCCGACCTCGCGCATGAGGCGGCGCTGACGCCCGCGCGGGCGCTCGGCTCGATCTTCTTCGGCGGCGGCACGCCCTCGCTGATGGCGCCTTCCACGGTCGAAGCCGTGCTGGACGCCGCCGAACGCCATTGGGGCTTCGCGCCCGGCATCGAGATCACGCTGGAGGCGAACCCCTCCTCGGTGGAGGCCGCCAATTTCCGGGCGCTGGCCTCCGTCGGCGTCAATCGCGTGTCGCTGGGCCTGCAGGCGCTCGACGAGCCGGCGCTCCGTTTCCTCGGCCGCGCGCATGGCCTCGCCGAGAGCCTCGCCGCGCTCGATGCCGCGCAAGGCGCGTTCGGGCGGGTCAGCATCGACCTGATCTACGCGCGGCCGGACCAGACCGAGGCGCAATGGCGGACCGAGCTGCGGCAGGCGCTGGCGTTCGGCACCGAGCATCTCTCGCTCTACCAGCTCACCATCGAGCCCGGCACGCGCTTCGCCGCCCTGGCGGCCAAGGGGGAATTGCCGGTGCTGGGGCCGGACGAAGCGGCCCATCTCTTCGAACTCACCCGCGCGATCACGGCCGAGGCCGGCATCCCCGCCTACGAAATCTCCAACCACGCCCGCCCCGGCGCGGAAAGCCGCCACAATCTCGCTTACTGGCGCTATCGCGACTATCTCGGCGTCGGCCCCGGCGCGCACGGGCGGCGCGGCGCCGCGGCGAGCTTCCGCCGCAAGAAGCCGGAAAACTGGCTGGCGGCGGTCGCCCGCAACGGCCACGGCATCGAAAGCGAGGAGCCGCTCGCCCCCGCCACCCGCGCCGAAGAGGCGCTGCTGATGGGGCTGCGGCTGGACGAGGGCCTCGATCTGGCGGCGATCGCGGCGGAGACCGGGCTGGCGATCGATACGATCGTGGATGAAGGCGCGATCGACCGGCTTTCGGCACACGGGCTGCTGGTGCGCGAGGGCGACCATCTCACCATGCGCGAGGCGGGCATGCTGCTGCTCGACGGAATCCTGGCCGAGATCGTGCGCTGATCGCCTTCTCCCGCCTTTGCGGGAGAAGGAGGGGACCCGTTGCGAAGCAACGGGGAGGATGAGGGTCTTCTTCTTCGACGGAGCATTTCCGATCGAAAGAAGAAGACCCTCACCCAACCCTCTCCCGCGAAGGCGGGAGAGGGTTAGAGGCCCTCGTCCGTATCGAAGATCGGCACGAATCCGCCGTAGATCATGCGCTTGCCGTCGAACGGGATCGCGTCCGGCTCGGCCATGCGCGGATCGGACATGATCTTCTCATGCGCCGCATCGGCCGTCGCCCGGTCCGGCCAGACGATCCACGAGAAGATGACATTCTCCCCGTCCTCGGCCTTCACCGCCTTGCGGAAATCGGTGGTCGTGCCGTCGGGCAGATTGTCGCCCCAGCATTCGACGATGCGCGTCGCGCCATAGTCCCGGAAGATCGGCGCGGCCTTCGCCGCCATGTCGCGATAGGCCTCTCGGTTGGCCTCCGGCACCGGGATCAGGAAACCCTGCACATAGCCCATCGCGCATCTCCCTCGTCTATTGGTCGGCAAACCCCTGCGGCGCCGGCGACACCACGGTGACCCCGCCCGCGCCGATCTGCTTCACCTCCAGCACGCGTTCCGCGATCCCGTCGCGATCGAAGCGGAAGGCGCCGTCCACGCCCGAGAAGCCGCCCTTGTCGGTGAGCCGCGCCTCGGGGAAATCGGTGCCCACCTTCCAGTCGGCCGAGATGCGCACCGCGAGCAGCACGGAATCATAGCCCAGGCTGGACAGGCGGTACGGCCCCCGGCCGAAACGCGCGCGATATTTGGCGGCGAACTGCGAATAGAGCCCGTCGGACACCGCCGCGAACCACGCCCCGCTCATCAGCTTGCTGGCCGCCAGCTCCGGCTCGGTGTTCCACAGCTCGGTGCCGAGCAGCTTGGCCGCCGAGCCGGATTTGCGCACGATCGGCGCGGCGGCCAGCGCGATGCGGCCATTGTCGGCGATCAGCAGCGCGTCATAGCCCTTGGGATCGCCCAGCCGCTTGATCGCGACGGCGAGCGAGGCCGGCGAGCGATCGAAGCCCTGCATCGAGACGACGGTCGCCCCGGCATTCTCGGCGGCGCGCAGCATCGCGTTGGAGGCGCGCCGGCCATAGACGCCATTGGGCACCAGCGCCGCCAGCCGGCCGAGCCCGCGCTCCTTGGCGTAGGAGACGATGCGGTCCACCGATTCGGTCGGCGTGAAGCCGAGCAGGTAGACGCCGTTGCCGGCCACGCTGACATCGTTGGAGAAGGACAATACGGGCACGTGCTGGGCCGCCGCGATCGGCGCGACCGCGCGCACGTCCTCGGCCAGCAGCGGGCCGAGGATCAGCTTGTTGCCCTCCGCCAGCGCCTTCTGCGCCGCCAGCGCCGCGCCGGTGGCGGTGTCGTAGGCGGTGAGGCGCACGCCCTGCCCGCCCGAATCGATCAGCGCCATGTTGGCCGCATTGGCGATCGACTGGCCGATTCCGGCCTCCGCGCCGGTCAGCGGCACGAGCACGGCGACGCGATCGCGCTGATCCTGCGGCAGGCGGCCGGGCTGGGTGCCGGCCTGCTTGGGCGGCGGCGGAGGCGCCTGCTGCGGCCCTTTCGGCACCACCGTGGAGCAACCCGCGAGCAGCAGGCCGAGCGCGAGGCCGATGCCCCGCCTCGCAATATTGCGCTTCGCCGGTTGCGACGTCGCCCGTGCCTCTGCCATGCAATCCCCTACTATGACCGAACCTCTCCCGCCCGGCCTCTACATCGTCGCGACCCCGATCGGCAATCTCGGCGACCTGTCCCCGCGCGCCGCCGACATCCTGGCGCGCGCCGACCTGATCGCTGCGGAGGATACGCGGGTCACCGCGAAGCTGCTGCGCCACATCGGCGCCGAGCGACCGATGATCCCCTATCACGATCATAATGCCGATCGCGTGCGGCCGGGCCTGGTGGCACGGCTGGGCGGCGAGGCGATCGCGCTGGTCTCGGACGCCGGCACGCCGATGATCTCGGACCCCGGCTTCAAGCTGGTGCGCGACGCGCGGTCGGCGGGCGAGCGGATCGTCACCATTCCCGGCCCCTGCGCGGCGGTCGCGGCGCTGACGCTGGCCGGGCTGCCGACCGATCGCTTCCTGTTCCTCGGCTTCCTGCCCTCCAAGGAGAAAGCGCGGGCCGATGCCATCGCCGAGGTGGCGGGCATCCGCGCCAGCCTCGTCCTCTACGAAAGCGGCCCCCGGCTCGGCGCGACACTGGCGGCCCTGGCCAAGGGGCTGGGCAACCGCGAGGCGGCGGTGGCGCGCGAGATCAGCAAGGCGTTCGAGGAATGCGTGGCCGGCACGCTGGAAGACCTGGCGGAACGCTATGCGGAACAGGGGCCGAAGGGCGAGATCGTCATCGTCGTCGGCCCGCCCGGCGAGGCGCCGCGCCCGGAGGTGGAGGATCTCGATGCCCTGCTGCGCGAGGCGCTGGAGCGGCTCCCCGTCGCCAAGGCGGCGAAGGAGGTGGCGGCCGCGACGGGGCTCGACCGGCACGACCTCTACAACCGCGCGCTGGACTTGAAGGCGTGACGCGGCAGGCGGCGGAGGCCAGCGGCCGCGCCGCCGAGACGATCGCCGCCGATTTCCTGCGGCGCAAGGGCTGGACCATCCTCGATCGCCGCGTCCGCACCGCGGCCGGCGAGGTGGACATCGTGATACGCAAGCCCGGCGTCGTCGCCTTCGTCGAGGTGAAGAGCCGCAAGGACCAGGCCGCGCTCGATCTCGCGCTGGACCGCCGTCGGCTGGTGCGCGTGGCGGCCGCCGCCGAGATGCTGATCCCGCGCTACGCCCAGCCCGGCGACGACATCCGCATCGACGCCGTGCTGATCGCGCCGGGGCGGCTGCCCAAGCATCTGGAGCATGTGTGGGAGGGGTGAGCTTCTCCCCTCCATTACAGGGAGGGGAATATATTTCGCCCAAGCCTTCTCCCGCCTTCGCGGGAGAAGGAGGGGACCCGCGCGAAGCGTGGGGAGGATGAGGGTCTTCTTCTGGACTCGCGCACAGGATCGCGATCCTGCCCTCCGTTCATCCTGAGCTTGTCGAAGGACGTGCCCCAAACGCCGCGCTTGCAGCACATCCTTCGACAGGCTCAGGACGAACGGAGCACGCGCCCGGTTTCAGGTTCCTGATTACCAGCGCCCAGTGTCCGGTGCTCAACGCGAAGAAAAAAAAGGACCCTCACCCCACCCTCTCCCGCGAAGGCGGGAGAGGGCTTTAAAATGGGAAAGGGCTTAACGCGCCGCCCTGCGCGCCCTATCTGCACCCCCACATGATCAGGGAGCGTAACGACATGGGCTTGACCGTCGCCGTCCAGATGGACCCCATGGAGGGCATCAACATCGCGGGCGATTCCACTTTCGCCCTGATGCTCTCGGCGCAGGCACGCGGGCACCGCCTCCATCACTATGCCGCCGGCGACCTCTCCTATCGCGACGGCCGCGTCTACGCCCCCGCCCGCCCGGTGACAGTCCAGCGCGTCGCCGGCGCCCACTTCACGTTCGGGGAGCCGAAGCTGCTCGATCTCGGCGCCGACACCGACGTGATCCTGATGCGGCAGGACCCGCCCTTCGACCTCGCCTACATCACCGCGACCCATCTGCTGGAGCGCATCCAGCACGAGACCCTGGTGGTCAACGACCCGGCCGCCGTGCGCAACGCGCCCGAGAAGCTGTTCGTGCTGGATTATGCCCAGTTCATGCCGCCGACGCTGATCACCCGCAGCCTGGAGGAGGCGCGCGCCTTCCACCAGGCGCATGGCGAGGTGGTGGTGAAACCGCTCTACGGCAACGCCGGATCGGCGGTGTTCCATGTCGGCAGGACGGACGCCAACCTCGCCGCGCTCACCGAATTGTTCGGGCAGGTGTGGCGCGAGCCGTTCATGGTGCAGGCCTTCCTCCCCGACGTCGCCAAGGGGGACAAGCGCATCGTGCTGGTCGACGGCAAGCCGGCCGGCGCGGTCAATCGCCTGCCCAAGAAGGGCGAAATCCGCTCCAACCTCGCGGTCGGCGGATCGGGCGCGCAGACCGAGCTGACGGCGCGCGAGCTGGAGATCTGCGGCGCGCTAGGCCCAGAGCTCGCCAAGCGGGGCCTGGTGTTCGTCGGCATCGACGTGATCGCCGGCTATCTCACCGAGATCAACGTCACCTCCCCCACGGGCATCGTCGCCATCGACACATTCAATGGCACCGATACCCCGGCCCTCATCTGGGAGGCGATCGAGGCCCGGGCGAAAGCCCGCTCCTGATCGCTCCCGTCGTTTTCGTCGCCTCTCAGGCGTCGGCGCGATCGCCGCGCTCGGGAAAGTCGAGCGCCACCATCTTCGCCGCGATCTTCTGCGTGTCGATGGGATAGGCGCCGGACTGGATGAGCGACTTGATCGCGTCGACCTTCTTGCTGTCGACCGGCGGGCCGGCATCGGCCAGCGCGGCGAACGCATCGGAGATCGTCGCGTCGGTCGCGATCCTCGCCTGAACCGCAGCGGCCGGAGCCGCCGCCTGCGTGGGCTGGACCGACGACGGCCGCAGCCGCGAAACGTCGGTTGCTCCCCCTGCCTTGTCGATACCGTCCATGGCCCGTAATCCTACTCAGGTTGGTCCCCTACGAGCGGTAACGACGGCACGGGCGAAACCTTTAAGAGACTCTGAAAATTTTTTGGGGCCTCGCTTGTCGGCGCCCCTCCCATGCCTCCGTTCGTCCTGAGCGAAGTCGAAGGACGTGCGGCAGGCGCCGCGCCCGAGGCACGCACTTCGACTTCGCTCAGTGCGAACGGAAATAGGGTATTCAGGAAGGTTTCGAAGGTCCCGAACGGCCTATGGCTCACGCCCTCGGATGCGCCGCCCGGTAGACGTCCATCAGGTGCGCCGCATCGACCGCCGTGTAGATCTGCGTCGACGACAGGCTGGCATGGCCGAGCAGTTCCTGGAGCTGGCGCAAATCCGCCCCGCGCCCGAGCAGATGCGTCGCGAAGCTGTGGCGCAGCGCATGGGGCGTCGTGCGCTCCGGCAGGCCCAGCCGGCCCCGCGCCGCCTGCACCGCGCGGCGCACGATCGCGGCATCGAGCGGCCCGCCCTTGGCGCCGCGGAACAACGCCACGCCCTTGCGGAGCGGATAGGGGCAGAGTTCGGCATAGCGTCCGATCGCCTCGCGCACGATCGGGAGCAAGGGCACGACGCGCGCCTTGTTGCCCTTGCCGGTGACGGTGATCGCCTCGCCGAGCGGCAGCAGCCCAGCATCGAGCGCCATCGCCTCGCCCACGCGCAGGCCCGCCCCGTAGAGCAACAGCAGCACGGCGAGATCGCGCGCGGCGAGCCAGGGGATGTCGTGCGCATCCGCCGCATCCTCGGCCAGCGCCTTCGCCTCGGCGGGCGCGATCGGACGGGGCACGCCCCGCTTCACGCGCGGCGCCTGCACGCGCGGGATGGCCGCGCCCTCGCCCTTCACATAGCCGAGAAACGTGCGCACCGCCGACAGCTCGCGCGCGGCCGAGGCATTGGTGAGCCCCTCGCCGCGCCGCTGCGCGAGGTAGGCGCGCAGATCGCCCGGCTCGATGGCGGAAAGCAAGGCGACGTCCACCGCCTCGCCGCGATGCCGCCCGAGAAAGGCGATCAGGCGATGCGCGGTCGCGGCATAAGCGCGCACGGTATGGGCGGAGCGCAGGCGATCGCGGCGGAGATGATCGGCGAAGGCGGCGGCGGCAAGGCGTGCCGGATGGTCGTCAAGGGTCAGGGAAGCAGCCACCGCCCGACCATACGCGCCAGCACGCTGCCGAGGAAGGCCAGCAATTCCGATCCGTGGCGGGTCTCGAACCTTTGCTCCGCCCGCTGGCCGAGCGCGATCAGGCCGCAGGGCAGCGGCGCCGGGTTGTCCAGCCGCACCAGCGCCTCGGCGCGGATCAGGGTGGCGGCCGGGCCGAACAGCGGATGCCCGCGCTCGACCCCGCGCAGCACCACGCCCTCGATGCCGGAAATGGCATGCTCGATCATGCGCGGCTCGACCATCTGAAGACCGTCGGCATCGGCGCAGAAGCCGGTCTCGCCAATGAACAAGGCCAGCGCGACCGCGTCGACGCCGAGGATCTGCGGCCAGTCCTGCGTCACGACATGGATCAGATGCTCCAGCCCCTCCGCCTCGATCGCGGCGAGCACGGCGGCATGAATCTGGGCGACCGCGCCCGAGTGGCCGCGCGCGAAGGCGATGAGGTCCTGATTGGCCTCCTCCACCTCGGCGACCCGTGCGCGCAACGTCGCGACGGCCCGGTCCTCGAAACTGATCACGCTGCCCATGCACGGGAGCTTAGCGCGGCATGGTTAAAAGGAAATGGCGCCGTGCGACGAAAGGATTACGGGCCACCGAACACCCTCCGTTCGCACTGAGCTTGTCGAAGTGCCGTCCTTCTTTCGGCCTGGGGAAGAAGAAAGGACAGGGCCCTTCGACTGCCTGCCAAGGCAGGCGCTCAGGACAGGCTTCGACAAGCTCAGCCCGAACGGGAGTAGGGCTTGGTCCAAACGGGATGGGGTTGAGCCCGAACGGAACGGAACGGGCCGGCGCGTCCCTCACCACCCCTTCTGTTGGTCTTTCTCGCGCCAGCCCTTGATCATGCACCCGGTCGACCCGCTCGCGCCCACCGGGCTGCACGATCCGCGCGTGAGATCCTGCGAGGCGCCGTCGCCGTCGATCAGCCGGTGCCGCGAGCGGGAGACGCTGTCGACCGGGCCGAGCGGATCGAAGCCCTGGTCCGGCATCGGCGGCAGGCGGAAGCGGCGATCGGTCTGCTCCCGGGTGCGCGCGCAGACGGTGATGCCGCCCTCGCGCCGCGATGCCGCGCAGGGATCGACGGCGTCCTTGATCGCCCGGTCGATGTCCGGGGTCGCCAATGCCAGCAGGAGGGGAAGCATCAGCCCTGCTCGAACAGCCTGCTCTCGCCGCCATGCGCCGGCAGCACGATGCGCCCCCGCTCGCGAAAGCCGAGCTTCGCGAGCAGGGCAGCGGAGGCGTGGTTGTCCGGCGCGGTGATGGCCAGCAGCGGCGGCAGGCCCAGCGTCTCGCGGCCCCAGCCCAGCAGCGCGCGCGCCGCCTCATAGCCATAACCCTTGCCGGTGTGCGCGGCGAGAAAGGCGAAGCCGAGGTCCGGCCTGTCCAGCCCGTCGCGCTGGACGAAGCCCGCCGTGCCGACCGCTTCGTCGCCCGCCTTCAGCGCCACGCGGAACATGCCGAAGCCATGGGCCTCGTAGGAGGCGAGCACGCGGTCCCGGATATAGGCCTCCGCATCCGCCGCCGTCCGCACCCCGCGATCGCCGATGTTCGCGATGAAGCCCGGATCGTTGAGCGTCGCGACCATGAAGGCCGCATCGTCGAGCGTGATCCGCCTGATCGTCAGCCGTTCGGTTTCGAGCATCGCCACCCTCATACTGTACCATAGCACTAAAGCACCTCGCGCCGGCGCTGGGAAGCCCGGTTGCGCTCGGGCGATCGATCCCCGATGTGAGGGGGGATGTCCCGCGCCCGCGTCCTCCTGCTCAACGCCGCGCTCGGCCCGCTCGATTATCGCGTGCCCCGCGAGATGACGGTGGAGCCCGGTTCGATCGTGCTCGCCCCGCTCGGCCCCCGCCAGATCGCCGGCGTGGTGTGGGAGCCGGACAAGATGCCGTCCGACGCGGAGGTGGGCGACAACCGCCTGCGCAACCTCGTCGGAGCCTACGATCTGCCGCCGATCGCCGCGCCGCTGCGCCGGTTGATCGAGTGGACCGCCAATTACTACCTCGCGCCGCCCGCCGCCGTGCTGCGCATGGCGCTGGCGTCGGCGAGCGCGCTCGACGGCGGGCGCACCGTGATCGAATATCGCGCCACCGGCCATGTGCCCGAGCGCCTCACCGCGCAGCGCCAGCAGGCCCTGGAACGGATTGGCGAGCGGCAGGGGCTGGTGCGCGAGCTGGCCGCCATCGCCGACGTGTCGGACGGCGTGATCCGGGGGCTGGTCAAGGCCGGCGCGATCGAGGCGGTGGAGATCGCGGTCGACGATCCCTATCCCCTGCCCGATCCAACCTTCGCGCCGCCCGCTCTGTCGGCCGACCAGAAGGCGGTGGCCGACACGATCGTGACGGCGGTCGAGGCCCATGCCTTCCAGCCCTATCTGCTCGACGGCGTCACCGGATCGGGCAAGACCGAGGTCTATTTCGAGGGCATCGCCGCCGCCCTCGCCGCCGGCCGGCAGAGCCTCGTATTGCTGCCCGAGATCGCGCTGACCGAGCCCTTCCTCAAGCGGTTCGAGGCGCGCTTCGGCCATCTGCCGGTCGCCTGGCATTCGGACCTGCGCCAGTCCCAGCGCCGCCGCGCCTGGCGGGCGATCGCGTCCGGCGAGGCGAAGGTGGTGTGCGGCGCGCGCTCGGCCCTGTTCCTGCCCTATCGCGACCTCGGCCTGATCGTCGTCGACGAGGCGCACGAGACCAGCTTCAAGCAGGAAGAGGGCGTGATGTACCATGCCCGCGACGTCGCGGTGATGCGCGCCTCGTTCGAGCAGGTGCCGATCATCCTCGCCTCCGCCACGCCCGCGATCGAGACGCGCCAGATGGTCGAGATCGGCAAATATCGCGAACTCAAGCTGCCCGGCCGCTACGGCGCCGCGCAGATGCCGGCGATCGAGACGATCGACCTGACGCAGGACCCGCCCGCCAAGCAGCGCTGGCTCGCCCCCTCGCTGGTCGTCGCGATCGAGGAGACGGTGGGCAAAGGCGAGCAGGCTTTGCTGTTCCTCAACCGGCGCGGCTATGCGCCGCTGACGCTGTGCCGCCATTGCGGCCACCGCTTCCGCTGCCCGAACTGCACCGCCTGGATGGTCGAGCACCGGCTGATGGCGCGGCTCGCCTGCCACCATTGCGGTCATGTCATGCCGCCGCCCGCCGCCTGCCCCGAATGCCATGAAGAGGACAGCCTCGTCGCCTGCGGCCCCGGCGTGGAGCGCATCGCCGACGAGGTCTCCGCCCTCTTCCCCGAGGCGAAGGTGGCGATCGTGACCTCGGACACGATCTGGTCCCCGGCCAAGGCGGCCGAGTTCGTCAACCGCATGGAGGCGGGCGACATCGACATCGTGATCGGCACCCAGCTCATCACCAAGGGCTATCATTTCCCCAATCTCACCCTGGTCGGCGTGGTCGACGCGGACCTCGGCCTGCAGGGCGGGGACCTGCGCGCGGCCGAGCGCAGCTTCCAGCAGATCGCGCAGGTGGCCGGGCGCGCCGGGCGGGGCAGCAAGCCGGGCCGCGTCTTCCTCCAGACCCGCGAGCCCGGCGCGCCGGTGATCCAGGCGCTGGTGACGGGCGACGCCGAAAGCTTCTACGAAGCCGAGACCGAGAGCCGGCGCGAGGCCGGCGCGCCGCCCTTCGGCCGCTATGCCGCGATCATCGTCAGCTCGGAGAAGCTGGACGAGGCGGTGGAGACCGCCCATCGCATCGGCCTCTCCGCGCCGGAGACCGAGGGGATGATGGTGTTCGGCCCCGCCCCCGCCCCGCTCGCCATGCTGCGGGGCCGGCATCGCCAGCGCCTGCTCGTCCATGCGCGGCGGGCGCTGGACGTGCAGGACGTGATCCGGCAATGGTTAAGCGCGCTGGAATGGCCGCGCGGCGTCCGCGTGGCGGTGGATGTGGACCCGTACAGCTTCCTGTAAGCGTGTCGCCGCCAATGGCTGGTGATGATCTGGAGATTGCCCTTGCTGTTTGCCCGCACCTCCGCCGTGACCGCGATCGCCCTGATCGGGCTGGGTTTCGCCCTGCCCCTCGCCGCCGCGCCGGACAAGAAGGCGACGCCCGCGAAGAAAAGCGCCCCGTCGAAGCCGGCCCCCGCCAAGGCCGCGTCGGTCAAGCCGCTGGTCGCGCGGCCGACTCCGCCGTCGGCGACGGGCTCGATCACCCGCGTGCAGATGATGGCCCAGATCAAGAAGACCTTCGAGCTGGCCGACACCAATCATGACGGCTTCATCAGTCGCGCCGAATTCGCCAAGCGGATGACCGTCATCCTCAACCGCGACGCGCCGCCGACCAAGCAGGATGCGCAGCGCATGCTGGATGCCGCCAACCGCGCCTTCGACAATGTCGATGCCAATCATGACGGGCGGCTCAGCCTGTCCGAGGCGAGCGTGCGGCCGCTCAAGGCCTTCGACATGATGGACACCAACCACGACGGCATCCTCACCGCGGCCGAAAAGGCGGCGGCGCACCAGAACGCGCCCGATCTGCCGAACGCCGGCGACCAGCAAGGCCCGCAACAGTAAACGGACGGCCAACGGCGCACTGTCCCGCGTCGTCCAGGCGTTCGCCGGGACGACGCGGGACTTTCGGCGCGGGACTATAACAACCGCGTCTCGCCGCCCTCGCGCTCCAGCAGCCGGGCCTTCATCTCCAGCCCCAGCGCGTAGCCGCCGGCCGACCCGTCGCTGCGCCGCGCGCGGTGGCAGGGGATGAGGATCGGCACCGGGTTCGCGCCACAGGCGGTGCCGGCGGCGCGCGTCGCGCCCGGCCTGCCGACGCGGGCGGCCAGCGCGGCATAGCTCATCGATTCGCCCGGCGGGATCTGCGACAATTCCCGCCAGATCGCCTCCTGGAAGGCGGTGCCGCGCACATCGAGCGGCAGATCGTGCGCGCGCCCCGGCTCCTCGACCACCGCGACCGCCTGCTCGACGAGATCGGCCATCTCCGCACCACCCTCCTCGACGGTGGCCAGCGGGAAATCCTGCTTCAGCTGCGCCACGCCGCCGAAGGTCAGCCGGCAGATGCCGCGCGCCGTGGCCGCGACGGTGACCGTCCCGAAGCTGGTCTCGGCGCTCGCCCAGCGGATCGTCTCGCCGCCCCCGCCCCGGCGCCAGGCGGACGGCGCCATGCCGAGCCGCTGGTCCGCCTCCTCGTAGAAGCGCCCCGGCCCGGAAAAGCCGGCGTCGTAGATGGCATCGGTCACGCGATCATTCTCCCTGAGCGCGGTTTCCATCCGCTTCGCCCGCACGGCGCGCGCATACGCCGCCGGCGTGACGCCGGTACGCTTGCGGAAGAGGCGATGGAAGTGATGCGGCGCATAGCCTGCCTCGGCGGCCATCTCCTCCAATGTCGGCGGCGCCTCGGCCCGCGCGATCAGCGCCACCGCCCTCGCCACGCCCTCGGCATCGCGCGCCACCTCGTCCGGCTTGCAGCGCAGGCAGGGGCGCAGCCCCGTCGCCCGCGCCGCCGCGCCGTCCGCGAAGAAGCGGACATTCTCGCGTTTCGGATGCCGCGCCGCGCAGGACGGTCGGCAATAGATGCCCGTCGTCAGCACGCCGGTGACGAACGTCCCGTCCGCCGCGCGATCGCGCCGCAGCACCGCATCCCAGCGCGTATCGTCGGTCTCAGGCATCGCCGCTCCGTTCGGCCCGCGCGAGGAAGCAGCCCCAGGCGGCATTGTGGACATCCACATAATCGATCTCCTCGTCTTTCAGCAGCCCCCGGATTCCCGCATCCGCCCGCCGGGCCCGGCCACCGTGGCGGCGCGGATCATGCCGGCGCGATCGAACGCGCGCAGACTCAGCGTCCGGCGGTCCAGATAGGGCGGCACCGCATCGTCGTAGCGGGGCGCCGTCGTCGCCCCCTCGCGCACGAAGATGGCGTGGCTGGCCCGGAACGGCGTCGGCACGTCGGCGGAGACATGGTTCAGCAGGATCACGCTTTCGCCGGGCCGCGCATCCTCGAGCGTCACCCGGCAGGGATAGCCGCCGGCCTCGTCCACCGTCATGCGAATCGCTCCCTTGGCGAGCAGCTCTTCCGTGTCGGCGAAGCGGGCGGGATCAAGCCCCTCGATGCGATAGGTCATGCGTGTCTCCAACGGCTTGGCGAAGGGCGATCTAGGCGCGATTCCGCCGCCCGGCGTCCCGCCGCTTGCTCTCAAACATCTCGTCGCATCTCGTCCCAAGGGGTCATGCCCGCCAGCCTTGCATCCCCCGCCCGCCCCTGCTAACCGGCCGGCGACCCATGCGGGGACGCCTTATGGGGCGCCCCCTTTTTCGTATGGGGCCAAGCAATTTCGGGGGATGGGTCTGGCGTGGACATTTCCGGCGGTATTCAGGCTAGCTTGAGCGGGCGCTACGCGATGGCGCTGTTCGAACTGGCGCGCGACCAGCGCGAGCTGGACGCGGTTTCGGGCGATCTCGACGGCATCACGGCCGCTCTGAACGAGAGCGCCGATTTCCGCGCGCTCACCCACAGCCCGCTGATCGGCCGCGATGCCGCCACGGGCGCCATCCTGGCGGTCGCGCAGAGCATGCAGCTCGGCAAGACGGTCTCCAACCTGCTCGGCGTGCTCGGCCACAATGGCCGGCTGAACCAGCTTCCCGCGATCATCCGCGGCTTCAAGGGCCTCGCCGCCGCGCATCGCGGCGAGACCACCGCGGAGGTGACCTCCGCCCACCCGCTCGATGCCGAGCAGACCGGCGCGCTCAAGGACAAGCTGCGTGCGCGCTTCGGCCGCGACGTCGCGATCGAGGCGAAGGTGGACCCCGCCATCCTCGGCGGCCTCATCGTCAAGATGGGCTCGCAGCAGATCGACGGCTCGATCCGCACCAAATTGAACACTCTCGCGCACGCGATGAAAGGCTGAACATGGATATCCGCGCCGCAGAAATCTCCAAGGTCATCCGCGACCAGATCGCCAATTTCGGCACCGAGGCCGAAGTCTCCGAAGTCGGCCAGGTGCTGTCGGTCGGTGACGGCATCGCCCGCATCTACGGCCTCGACAACGTCCAGGCCGGCGAGATGATCGAGTTCGCCAACGGCACGCAGGGCATGGCCCTCAACCTCGAGGCCGACAATGTCGGCGCCGTGATCTTCGGCTCGGACAGCCAGATCCGCGAGGGCGACACCGTCAAGCGCACCGGCACCATCGTCGACGTGCCCGTCGGCAAGGGCCTGCTCGGCCGCGTGGTCGACGGCCTCGGCAACCCGATCGACGGCAAGGGCCCGATCGTCGCCGATCATCGCGCCCGCGTCGAGAGCAAGGCGCCCGGCATCATCCCGCGCACCTCGGTGCACGAGCCGGTGCAGACCGGCCTCAAGGCGCTCGACGCGCTCGTGCCCGTGGGCCGGGGCCAGCGCGAGCTGATCATCGGCGATCGCCAGACCGGCAAGACCGCCGTCGCGATCGACGCCTTCATCAACCAGAAGAAGGCCAATGCCGGCACCGACGAGAAGCAGAAGCTCTACTGCATCTACGTCGCGATCGGCCAGAAGCGCTCGACCGTCGCGCAGATCGTCCGCCAGCTCGAAGAGAATGGCGCGATGGAATACACGATCGTCGTCGCCGCGACCGCGTCGGACCCGGCGCCGCTGCAGTTCCTCGCGCCCTATACCGGCTGCGCGATGGGCGAGTATTTCCGCGACAACGGCATGCACGGCCTGATCGTGTATGACGACCTTTCCAAGCAGGCCGTCGCCTACCGCCAGATGTCGCTGCTGCTGCGCCGTCCGCCGGGCCGCGAAGCCTATCCGGGCGACGTGTTCTTCCTCCACTCGCGCCTGCTCGAGCGCGCCGCCAAGATGTCGGACGCGCACGGCTCGGGCTCGCTGACCGCGCTGCCCGTCATCGAGACGCAGGCGGGCGACGTGTCGGCCTACATCCCGACCAACGTGATCTCGATCACCGACGGCCAGATCTTCCTCGAGACCGACCTGTTCTACCAGGGCATCCGCCCGGCCATCAACGTCGGCCTCTCGGTGTCGCGCGTCGGCTCGGCCGCGCAGACCAAGGCGATGAAGAAGGTCGCCGGCTCGATCAAGCTGGAGCTGGCCCAGTATCGCGAGATGGCCGCCTTCGCGCAGTTCGGCTCGGACCTCGACGCCTCGACGCAGAAGCTGCTCAACCGCGGCGCGCGCCTGACCGAGCTGCTCAAGCAGCCGCAATTCCACCCGCTGCCCTTCGAGGAGCAGGTGGCGTCGATCTTCGCCGGCACCCAGGGTTTCCTGGACAAGGTCCCGGTCTCCGACGTGACCCGCTTCGAGGATGGCCTGCTCGCCGATCTCCGCGCGAACCACGCCGAGGTGCTCAAGACGATCCGCGAGACCAAGGACCTCGGCGACGCCGTCAAGGGCCAGCTCAAGGACGCCGTCGCGGCCTTCGCGAAGACGTTCGGGTAATTTGGTCCGTCGCCCCTGCGAAAGCAGGGGCCTATCTCCTTCGGCTGGAGGAGATAGGGAGACGACGGGAGATGGGCTCCTGCCTTCGCAGGAGCGACGAGAAAGAGATGGCTAGGACGCAATGCCCAGCTTGAAGGCCCTCAAGATCCGCATCGGCTCGGTGAAGTCGACGCAGAAGATCACCAAGGCGATGAAGATGGTCGCCGCCGCCAAGCTGCGCCGCGCGCAGGAGGCGGCGGAAGCCGGCCGTCCCTATGCCGAGGAACTCACCAAGGTGATGGCGCGCCTGGCGTCCGGCGTCACCGTCGGTCCGGAAAGCCCCAAGCTGCTCGCCGGCACCGGCAAGGACACCAACCAGCTGCTGGTCGTCGCCACCTCCGAGCGCGGCCTGGCGGGTGCGTTCAACTCCAACATCGTCCGCCTCGCCGTCCGCAAGGCACGCGAGCTGGAGGCGCAGGGCAAGTCGGTCCAATTCTACCTGATCGGCAAGAAGGGCCGCGCGGTGATCAACCGCCTGTTCCCCGGCAAGATCGTCCATCAGGTCGACCAGACCCACATCAAGACCGTGTCGTTCGACGACGCGCTCGACGTGGCCAAGGACATCACGCACCGCTTCGAGGCGGGCGAGTTCGACGTGGCGCGGCTCTATTTCGCCCGATTCCAGTCGGCGCTCGTCCAGATCCCGACCGAGACGCAGATCATCCCGGTGGAGATCCCGGCCGCCAACGACAGGGCGCCGGAGAATGCCGGCCCGGTCGCGGCGTTCGAATATGAGCCCGACGAGGAGGAAATCCTCGCCGCGCTGCTGCCGCGCAACATCGCCGTCCAGCTCTTCCGCGCGTTCCAGGAGAATGCCGCGTCCGAGCAGGGCAGTCGCATGACCGCGATGGACAACGCGACCCGCAACGCCGGCGACATGATCAAGCGGCTCACCATCCAGTATAACCGCTCGCGTCAGGCGGCGATCACGACCGAGCTGGTCGAGATCATCTCCGGCGCCGAAGCGCTCAAAGGCTAAGAAGGCAGGAAATCGTCATGGCAACCGCACCCGCTACCAACAATGTCGGCCGCATCAGCCAGGTGATCGGCGCCGTCGTCGACGTCACGTTCGACGGCCCGCTGCCGAACATCCTCTCGGCGCTCGAGACCGAGAATAATGGCGTCCGCCTCGTCCTCGAGGTCGCGCAGCATCTCGGCGAGAACACCGTCCGCACGATCGCGATGGACGGCACCGACGGCCTGACCCGTGGCCAGGAGGTGAAGGACACCGGATCGCAGATCACGGTGCCGGTCGGCCCCAAGACGCTCGGCCGCATCCTCAACGTCATCGGCGAGCCGATCGACGAGCGTGGCCCGGTCAATGCCGAGACCCACTCGCCGATCCACGCCGACGCCCCGCCCTTCGTCGACCAGTCGACCGAGACCAGCATCCTCGTCACCGGCATCAAGGTGATCGACCTCCTCGCCCCCTACACCAAGGGCGGCAAGATTGGCCTGTTCGGCGGCGCCGGCGTCGGCAAGACCGTGCTGATCCAGGAGCTGATCAACAACATCGCCAAGGGCCATGGCGGCACCTCGGTGTTCGCCGGCGTCGGCGAGCGGACGCGCGAGGGCA
>Ga0105239_10000462_pt1 | contig 59193 bp, 51 predicted proteins | sample KBSC44metaG_FD_92761 | JGI IMG/M metagenome (GOLD analysis project Ga0105239, IMG submission 92761) | Corn rhizosphere microbial communities from Kellogg Biological Station, Michigan, USA - KBS C4-4 metaG | ecosystem: Host-associated > Plants > Roots > Rhizosphere > Soil | place: Michigan, USA...
AACCTGTCGTCGTTAAGCACGAAAACGTCCTCCTTCCTGCGCACGCCGAGTGTCATAGCGGCGGCTTCGATCTCCTTGCGCCGCGTTTCACCCAGCCCCTCGCTGTCGCCTGTGCTCATGCATAGAATCTTTAAGTGATTCTGCAGTGACGGGTGTGTTAGCGCCTGCAATGTCGGAGAGAAAAACATGGATTCATCGTCTGGGTGTGCGATCAGGAGGATAATGCGCTTGTTGCGTAGGTTCGAAGGCACTGGCGGAATGGAACTTGCTGTCATGTGCCAGAGCAAGAAAACCAGGACTGGTATGAGGAGGAGCGTCACCACAGCCGTCGTGCCCGCCATGGTTGCGGCGCTTCGTATATGGCGATGAGCCCAAGCGGGGGGTAAATAGTTTGTGCTCGATGGTGGCAAAAAGGGTGCGATATGTTGCGTTGTTACTCTGGACTAGGTCTTGTGATCACCAACACCCGACCAGTATCAATTGGGATCGGGGCGAGGCGTATGACACAGCGCGCAAGTCTGAATTATCAAGTTGCGATTGTGACGAAGAGGGGACTATGATGCTGAAATGTTGTGGGCAGCTCGTCAACCTTAGCGATATGCACAGTGAGGTTAGCGGCTGCACCAGAAGGCTCATGATGCAGATGGGATCATGGGAGTTCATGTGCCTTTGCAGGAACTCCTCTTTTCTGTCTTTTCTCAATCAAGACGCATGAACCCGTGGAGAACTTGAAGAGAAAAAGGACAGGGTCCGAAGAAGCGGTAAAGGTGGCCGGATCTCAACAATCCCCAGTGGTGCCAGTGCCAGCCCTGAGGGAGGTGCGTGGGTACGGAGCACTGGTGGGTTGCAACTTGCGTAGGAAGAGATGCCCGCTTTCGCTCTGGAACGTCGCTTCGCTGAACCGACCCTATAAGAACCCCCACCCTCAAATTAATGGCTGTATTGAGTGTCACCGCTTCGATCGCCAGGGAGGTAGGCAAGGGAGATGGCGGAGCCGCGGAGTGGAGGGGCAGCCAGGGGGGACGGGAAGGCCAGCGTGACATTTTCATTAGGTCACGTGCGGACACGGGCTTGGCAGAGTTTGGACACGGAGAGTCAAGTCAACTTGTAGTCACTATACAGATACAACTTAGTGGTCCTGCGGGAGGTGGATTTTGGATGATTTCGATGTGAATCAATACCATGGTAGTCGCGCAAGTTAACCAGTATCAAGGTAGTCCAACGGGCCATATGTACCTACCGAGGTAGATGGATTGTGTATGATCATAGTTAAAGATAGCCAGGAGATAAAATAGAGCGGTCTCAAAAGATCTACTGTTGCGGGAGGAATGGGCATCACAGCTAGGGTCCGAGGGTTGCTTTCCTTCTCATCCGTGGAATTGGGAGACTGACGTACCTGGAACACTGGCGAGACAAAAACGCGGATCATTAGAAAAGGAAGATAGCCTTGCGAGAAGCTTTGGTGGAGATTGAGGTCAGCAAATTAGAATTCCAGTGACTCGAAGTCGAGTGAGACCAACCAAACATTGTTAATTGTCCATATCAAGGCGATGGTATGCCTGAAACACCTTTCCCCTGCAATTTGCCAAACGCCATCATAAAGAGGAATCCGGCTCTCAGTCGCGAAAGCTCAGATCTACGAACGGGTCGGTTGATCAACGATCGATCTTGAGTAACAAAATCGCCCTTTCAGTACCGATAGCGAGTTGAGTAGTCTTTTGGTGAGACCACCAGGCCGCGTCCCTTCTTTGCACCTTTGTAGATAGTCTCGATGATGTCGATGAGTTCCTGCTTGTCTTCCAACACCCAGTTCAATTTGTTGTTGTTACCAGTACCAAAATCGCACATCATGTGTTTGTTGCGGAAGAAGAACATAAGGGTGACGGGATCGTAGAGTTCGTACATCTGCTTGAAATCTGGAACCTGATCGAGATCACAGACATAGATGACGGCAAAGTTTTTGACTCGGTCGGCGATTTTGTAGAGGACTTCATCTTGGCGCATGCAGTCAGGATCGTGATCACGGCCGAAGCGGATGACAACGAGGCGGGAGTCTTCAGAAAGGATAGCCTGATCAACGTGCCATCCTGTGACAAGGTGAGGTATGACGACGGAGCCCATGATGGAAGCGAGGGAGCTTGATATGGCAAGATTCTAAGATTCCAAGATGAGCAATGACGATCGGTCGAGAGAGCGTCAAATTCTGTTGAGCAGGGTAGATAGGCAGGAAGAAAGGAGAATTGATGTTAATATGCGTGTCTGGAGTCCCTGATGTTGAATCAAATCAATTGTTCAGAAATCAAAATGACCAGCTACTAGTATGACGCGCAACTGGCACGTGCCCTGTCATGCTTGGCAGCAGGCAGCCCCTGGTCCAGGGCCTGAAAGTCTCCAGTTAAGAAGCCTCGGGCTTGAGGCGGGCTCCTACAACGCTAAGATAAGGCGATCCTGCAGGGCTGCGATGCCGATACCACGACCCCCTCCAAAAAGTTTGCTGCATGTCACCCCGCAACATGAAAAAATATCAAGCTGCGAGTCATCCGTACAGTAGGCTGAGAATCATCAGTGTAACCACCTAGACGTTTGCTGGCAGTGTTTCTTTGCATCGACCGCAGGGCCATCAAACGCCGGTCTTGTAAGAAAAATACAAGATGTCTACAAACTCCGTCATTCCCACTCTCCGCAAAGACTTGACTTCAGAGGATGTCGCCCTTGCACGCCGCTTTCGTGCCCTCTTCTCCCTCAAATACCTAGCCTCGCAGCCCCCGGGGCCAGACGCTTCTTCGGCAATAGAAGCCATCGCCGCAGCATTTACTTCGCCCTCTGCTCTATTGAAACATGAGCTTGCATATTGTCTGGGTCAAACAAAGAATGCAGAAGCAGTCCCATTCCTACGCGCGGTTCTTGAGAATAGATCAGAGGATGCCATGTGCAGGCATGAAGCGGCCGAAGCGCTGGGCGCCCTTGGAGACCAGGGGAGTTTACATATCATGAAGCAAATGAAAGATGACGAGCAAGAACCTGTGGTGGTCAGGGAGACATGCGACATTGCGATTGATCGAATCCAGTGGGCGCATTCTGACTCTAAAAACGCCGAAACTCTCAAACCATCCGATTTTGCTTCCATCGATCCTGCTCCTCCTATGCCTTTGAACTCCGATACTCCGTCAATTCCTGGACTCAGAAAGACGCTCCTCGACACCTCACTGCCCCTCTTTCAGCGATACCGGGCTATGTTTGCGCTTCGAGATCTCGCTTCCCCTCCAGATTTGCCTACTGCGGTCCCTGCCGTCGAGGCCCTTGCTTCAGGGTTTGTGGATCCCTCGGCACTGTTCAGACACGAGGTCGCCTTTGTGTTTGGCCAGCTTTCCCACCCAGCCTCCATCCCTGCCCTGTTCTCGGTGCTTGAAGATAGAAAGGAGGAGAGTATGGTCCGTCACGAAGCCGCCGAGGCTCTTGGCAGCCTGGGTGAAGAACCGGGGGTAGAAGACATGTTGAGGCGCTTCTTGGATGATCCAGAGCAGGTCGTCCGCGAGAGCGTTATTGTGGCACTAGATATGGCCGAGTATGAAAAGAACGGTGAGATAGAATATGCGACTATTCCCGAGCCAGTGGCTGCATGAGAGCGGAGTTTCTCCTTGAACAGCGCACATTGAAGGCGTAGGAGTATGTAGTAATCAATTTCACTCTCAGTGCTTTAGTTGTTATGGGTTTCCTTGTAGCCACATTCACACCTCCAGAAAACGGTGGTACCCTCATCAGCACTGCGAAGCTGCTTGGTGTGGTAAAACATTTCCGTGCGACCACAGTCCGGACAGTCTTTTGCAAGGACCGCCTCGACCTGCAGATTTTCAGCGTCCAATTTCTGAACTTCAGAATGCTTCGATCTTAGCGCCGAAGGGAAAGCACTGGGCTTTGATTGTGATGTGATGACTTTGCTTGAGGAATCCTTGGTATATTGGAAGCAGTCCTCACACTTAATCAGAGCTTCCTTGTTGGAGGATGCCGTGGTTCGCGGCAGGAGCGAACCACAAGCATCGCAAAACAGTAGACTTCCTATGGCAACCATTGTTTCACCTGATACTTTGTTGTTTGGATAAGTATAAGAGTGGTTATTGTCGTCAGAATCCGACTCAGAAAAATCCGACATTTCAGAAAATTGCTGAGTCAGCCGAGGTAAGTTCCTGGGCTTGGCATTTGGACGGGAACAGCCACAGCAGCTTGGCCAAATTACTCCGTACGGAGTAGGCCTACTTAGAGTTCCCAATTCTGTTGTCTCGCAAGGCTTGCGACTGCAGCCTTCCATGTGCCTGCATCCATCTGCGAAATCTTGTACAGTTCAATGGTCGATGAACTGCCTGATCAGTTGCTTCCTACACATCCAGGCATCTATCAAGGCATACGGATGTAGAAGCATGTCTTCTCACATTCCCTGCTCTTTCTTTGACAATCCTACTCAGCCGCCTATTCTGGCCATCAAACCTCAACACTCCCCTTCCAGGCGCATTTGAACCTTTCCAGAAACCCTGCAACAAAAATGGCTGAGTCGGGTACTATTGACGTGGTCATTCCACAGAGGAATCAGAACCGGGCTGTCACCAGACAGCTTACAGTGGACGAGGCCCTGCAATTTACTCCAGTGACCACCTCAGTTCTGCCCGCCCATGGTATGTTCTCCACGTCTTCACCATCACCACTGCTAACCCTCCATTTAGACCGTATCCCCATTCCACAACTCAGTCAACCGTACCACTTCCGCCTTACAACCCATGCTGAACGCCAGTCCGTTTATCGCGACGAGTTCTGCAACTCGAAAGTTAAAGAGAGGCTGGCAGTTTTATTGGATCCGAGCAGACTCTCCGAGATGTATGGTCGCAGCTACTTTCTTTATAAGACCCAATCTAATCGGCAGCAGAAAATTCAAGCGATCTCCAATCAGAAGTGAATCAAAGGCAACACTTGATCTGAATCCTATGCAAGAGATGGTTCTTCAAAAGACCAAAATTGACTATGCCTACCCCTCCTCCCGACCCATTAAGATCGACGATGTCTATCCATCAGTGAAGTCTTATCAGAAGAAACCAACACCAAATGCAAGTCTTGATAAGTCTCCTTCGAAGACTACTCTCAATCCAAATTTGACCGTCGAGATCCCCCAAATGCCGTCGTCATTCCGCAAAGAGGAGTATGCAGTCTTACCCGAGTCTCCCAAGCGTCGCAAATTGAATGGGAATCTCGCTCTGACTGTCAGCTCAAGGAAGGAGAAGGATGACCGACTCCTGATTTCCTTTGAGAACCAGCTCTTGGAGATATTTGAAGCACAAGATCGACTTGCGCTAGACACATCTACTACAGCAACCAATCACGACTTGACTGTGTTCGATTTCAATGATGAAGATGAGGACTCAGAGCCCCGTCTTTCAGTGGCAACCCACGAGAAGCTGCAAGCCACCTTGAATAGACTGGTCTCCTCCGCCCGACTTAGTGACGCCTCATCGGAGCATCTAAGACGCCTACAAGTGCTCTGTGAGCCTGCGATTGAAGCAGCACAGACTGTCAATTTACGAATTGAACCTGATTCAACTGAGGACATCAAAGGCTGGTTAACGCGACTTCACAAGGCAGAAAGCGGTGTTGCTTCCGCCTGCACTTTCATCTACATCTCCCTCGGTAACTCTCAAAAAGAAGAACTCGTCAATCTCGAAGTCCTACAATGGCTGCCCAACATCCTTGTCAACATCTTCGAGAACTGTCTTATTCCCATTGTTGAGGCCCGAATAGAAGGGCAGGATAGCCACTTATTCCAGCTGGCATCTCGAAACAGCGATGCTGCAAAGAGGCTTCTCGATTCTGGACGAAAATTATTAGACCTTGTTACGCGAGTCTGCATGCAAATCAAAGGTGCTGCGACTATCGTTAGCTCGACTGATTTCATGGCTTCCAAGCTTATCTTTGTGCAAAATGCTCATAACGACAAAACATCCGCCCTTGGAACCCAAACTTACGAGCGCGTTCGAAAACATGCCATGGCAGCGCTAGCAAGGCTCTACGCAGCATTTCCAGCAGAGAGAAATGCGATCCTAGATGAGATTTTGACCTCGCTGGATAAATTGCCCTCCAATAGCAGAAGCGCTAGGCAATACAAGTTAGGCAACGGCAAGAATATCCAGCTTGTCTCCGCTCTTTTCATGCAACTGGTACAAACCTCTGCTATGCCAACCCGCAAGAAGCAAACCCAGGGGAAGGGCCACCATCATAGAAAGCAGACTGATGATTCAGACACCTCTGACAATGATTCAGCAAGTGACTCGGAAGCCGAAGGACACCCCACGAACAACAATCACGCTGACCCCTTGTCGGAACTTGGCCGTCTTGCTGAAACTCTCCTCGATGACGCTTTCAGAAGTGCACAACAAATTGTTGGTTGGATGGTTGACAAGGCTTCGAAGGTAACTAAGACAGGGGACTCACCTTACAGGAACATCCTCGATCTTTTCGTTGAAGACCTGACGATGGTGCTTCCATCTACAGATTGGCCGGCCTCAGAACTACTTCTCACGGTTCTCGCTATCCGTATGATCAGTCTTGCCAAGAATGATAAGGCTGCCTCCACGAAAAACATGGCACTGGAATCGCTGGGAGTGATGGGATCCGCGATTTCTGTCACAAGGGCATCTGCCAGAGGTTCTCTAGCTTCGATTATCCACACAGGAGAGTCGAGCATTTCTTCAATTGCTCGGGATCTGTCGGATCTAGTGAAGGACCGAGCCCATTTTCTGCTCCAAAACGATGAGCTCATCTCAAATAATGGCCCATACTCAATTATTCACTCGTACTTGAGTTCGAAAGGGGGTGAAAGTCTCAGAACACGATCTGCAAGAGGGTACTTCCTTGTCCAATACGCTGCGATGGTTGCCCGAACTCTTAGAGGGTCTACTAAACAAGGAGATGAAGGAGGACAAGTATTTTCGCTGGACACCACCATTGACTCACTTCTTCAAGAGCTTTCCCAACCGGACGAATCAGGGGATGCATACGATGATGGTAGAGCTGTGACAAGTCAAGAGGCCCTGTCAGCGTACATGCTTTGCGTCCTCAACATGCGGTTTTGTCGAAGGTTCCCGGAAATTGCGAAAACTCTAACTTCATCCCTTTCCAGTGATCAAGCTCAAGTCCGGAGTCGTAGCTTGAAAAGTGTGGTCACTATTTTGGAAACCGACTCGAGTCTTCTGGATTGGGACCCTTCGATTGCAGATGATGTCTTTAAATGTGCATCGGATGATTCGTCACTGGTTCGGGATTCAGCATTGTCTCTGATTGCCAAATTCATCGTGCCCAGGCCAGCCCTTGAACAGAAGGCTTTTAAACGACTTCTGGCGTGCGCTACGGACGGCAATGTTGGCGTACAGAAACGAGCTATTGGACATCTTAAAGATATCTACCTGAAAGAGTCTAGGGTCAACGTGAAAACAACTATTGCCACGGAATTCCTACGACGAACCTCAGATCTTGAGCCATCAGTGGCTGAATTCGCAAGCAAGACATTGACAGATGTCTGGATCGTTCCAAATTTGGCGCTTTTGACCTCTTCAAGTGAATCAGCTCATGCGGAAGTCGCTATTGATGATCTAAAGGCACACATCGCCTCCTGTGTGAATCAGGACACTACAGGCTTAGGTCCGATGCTTAAGCACTTCCTGGTCTGGAAGTTGAAAGAATCTAAAAATGCAGAGCAAGTGCAGCATCTGTATGCTCGGATCGTCAAAAACCTTCTAGATATGGCAAACGGCTCGGAGGCGGATCCAGCGGGTCTGACAGCCCTTGTTGCATTTGCAGAAGCTTGCCCTCAAACGATTGTTCCTGGAGACCTGGCAGGCTTGAAAAGCTATCTGAAAGATTTATCGCAGTCTGACGATCTTTTGAAGTTTAGGTCTGTCGTGACGATCTTCCGTTGCGTTCTGCCACACCTGTCAAGTACGCAGGGCCAGCTTTTGCTAGATGTTCAGCTTGATCTCATGAAGGCGGGGCCTAAAGTGGTTCGACGTGAGGATCTAGAAGAAGTCATGTCCTGCCTCAGAAGCATTGATGGGGTTCTGCACAATACAGTCAAGCTCGTAGTCTTCGCGATATCAATTCTTCAGCATGTTCTCCGACCTCAGCTTCCAGCCCAAGTCCGAGAGAAGCTGTTAAAGGAGAATCCAAAAGAGGTGGCAGCCAGAGAAAACGCCACCCGCGCCAAAATGCTACGATTAATTGGGACCATCACCAAATATATTGATTTCGAACAGCATCCCGGCGAGTTTCGGCAGAAATTCCCCGGCTTCAAGGGCGGGTCTGTTGCCGGATTCATAGCAGATTCAATTGTGCCATACACTTTCAAGGATGTTCCGGTTGAGGTCAGGATCAAAGCTTTGGAGAGTTTGGGCCTAATTTGTCAAGCATGGCCAACACAATTCACGAAGAAGCATATTCGGGAAACCTTTTTCCAAATTCTCGATCGTACCTTGCTTACGTCTGTGTCGGATAACAACGTACTTAAAATGCAAGTTGTGGTCTTGGGTATTTTTGGAGAACTTTATGCAGCCCGCGCTGGCGCGAAGGCGGAGACTGACCAGGCGGAAGGAGAACCGGAGGTGCAAGCTCTCAAGAACATTGGTGGCACTAGCAAAGCCCGCGAAGATGAGAGTGCCATCTCAACCATCACCAATCCGCTAGTTGACCACCTTCTACGCATTGCAATGTCGGAGAAGGGGGAGAAAGCATTTCTTGCGGCTCAGACACTCGCGAGCATCGACCATCAAGGTATGACGCATCCAAAGCAGAGCACAGCAGCGTTTGTGGCCCTGGAAACGAGCCCTGAATCAAGAGTTGCCATTGTGGCCAAGACCGCTCATGAACATCTTCATCAACAGCATGAATCCGTCTGTGAAAGAGAGTACACTCGGGCGGTATATGAAGCATTCCGATACCAGAAGGAGGTGTTCCAAGATCCACGAGGAGCCACTGTCCCAGGGTTCAAATCGAAACTTTCAACAGCGTTTACTATTATCAGCACCAGCGGGTCGAAATATGTCAAAAAATTCCTTAGCAGTCTAGTCTCGAAACTCAACACCGAGTATTCGAAGTTGAATGTTACGAACACGGAGATTCCGACGCACCTGCTGTTCGTCCTTTTCGTGACCCAAAACATGGCGTTCTTCGAGTACAAGAAGATGGATGAATTGTTACATACAGTGCTGCAGCTAGAGCTGATTTTTGGTAAGAACGGTGGGGAATTGGCCCAGGCTATCGAGGCTCAAATTCCACCGCAAGAAAAAGTAGCTGAAATTAATGGAGAGATTGACGCTGAGATTCAACCCAGTGAAAACAAGCCAGAACCACAGATCGACCTTGGGCTACTCAGGCAACTTAGCGTGGCAGCATGCGCGATTACATTGATCTCTGAAGCCAGAAATTTCTTGAAACGGCAATATGGTATATCACGGGATGTCAAGATGGCAATGGAACAAAACAAACAAACCAAGGAATCCACAAAAGAACCTGTCAAAGTGCATGGCATCACAGGAGATCGGTTTTGGACCAACAGTAACGCAGTACTAGCATCCTTAGAAACGTCGGAGGCAATGGTGGCGAGATGCAGGGAGTTTATCACCTTGGTGGCGATTGACGACGAGGTGAAAATTGCGGAAGATGAGGGCGACGCGTATTTCGCAGGAAATGGGTTTGAATCGTTGAGTGCGCCCCGTGGGAAGAAGAGAAAGAGTACAAATTCGATGGGAGGCACACCTAAGCGACCTCGTGGAAGGCTACCCAAGAATGGACGACGGTCCTCTAGTATCTCTTCGATGGAAGACCCAGATGCAGATTTCGCCGGCTGAGAGGCATAAAACTCGAGGTGGCTGTCCATTTGGAAGCCATGTTGCAGCATCGACTCGGAGCGATGATGGGATAAGAGGCACGCAGAGAGCCTAGGATTTGCTTTACTGGAGCGCAAAAATCTAGCAAAGAAACAGGTGCCTTGCAATGTGCAGTAATGGCATGATAACGATACAGATACAGATACAGATGCGTCGACATTGCATCCATTGATACCCTACATAGTTTCTGCTTTTAAGGACAGGAATGAGAATGAGGAATGAGACATGAGACATGATATTCTGATCACTACCAAAGTGCCTACCTACCTAGGGTACTTAAGATGTATCCCAACTGTTACTATGCGTCATAAATGCTTCATCAATAGATGGCATTTACCACTGAATATCTACTTACCTAGGTAGGCAGGTCTAAACGTATTCTCTGTCCACATTCTTACTCGGTGCTGACTTTGAGGTCTTATCGCTTAGTTACACACGGCTTCGACGGATGTTGGAGGGGTCATCCGTACCTCGCTGGTAGATTTTTGGCGATTGGCGACTGGAGGTGGAGATGGTCATGACGTGGGTTTCCACTTGAACCTGCCTCCCTAGCCCGTGGCCGAGGGCTGCAATCCACTTCGCATCCATCTAATAATACTTAGCATGATTGTACTCCGTAATTAGCTGGTTATGCTTGAAGCTGGTGGCACGGGAACTGCTGGATAACCTTCCCTCTCGCTTCCGTCATACCAGCGCGTTCGTAACAAAATCCTATCTCTACTTCCTGGCATTCCGCATGAACCATTCACCTAACTTTCTTTTCCTGCCAGTGTGTATTCCTGATCCTTAACTCATTCCTTCCCTTTCTTTTCGCATACTCCATAGAGAACATCCTTTCCAAATCATGCGGTAGATTGCCAACATTCCATCCTCTATCATGGAGGCACTTCCTCGACTCACCCGCAATGGCCTGCGCCGACCCTCCCTAAAACCCTTCCTCTACTCCCAATCCCGAGCTTTTCGACCCTTGCGACCGTCATCGCATTTGGTCAGGCCGTCCCATCCATCCTCTCTAAACCGGCCCTCGTCCGCTGTCGAGCTCCAGCTCCAACTACGACACAAGCTGTCTCAACGTTTCCCACCTGGAGCAGTCCGAAACATATCTACCAAGGAGCTACCCAATCACCATGGACCAGTAGCCCGCTTTATGTATCGCGTTTTCGCATGGACGGGTATCTTCATCGTCTTCAGCGGCGCCTTGGTCGTTGCTTTCTTCGTTTACGATGCTTCAACGTATAAGGAAGAAACCCACAAAGGCGATATACCAGTCTCAGAAGCTGCTCTGTTCCCCGAAAGGGGGGGCCCCAAGAACCTGCCAATAGCTCAAGTCTTGGTTGACGATGAGGACTGTGAAACCATGCTTGAACAGAAATACAAACCCAAGCTCGTCATCCTGGGCACCGGTTGGGGCAGCGTTGCCATGCTGAAAGAGCTGAATCCTGGAGATTACCATGTGACAGTGGTTTCTCCTGATAATTACTTTCTCTTCACCCCTATGCTGCCATCCGCTACTGTTGGCACCTTGGAGTTGCGCTCTCTGGTGGAACCCGTGCGCAGAATTGTCAACCGATTGCGGGGCCATTTTCTGAGAGCCGAAGCTGTTGATGTCGATTTCTCTCATAAACTCGTTGAAGTTTCTCAAACCGACGCCAGCGGAGAGAAGCAATCCTTCTATCTCCCGTATGATAAGCTGGTTGTTGGTGTAGGATCCACCACAAACCCCCATGGAGTCAAGGGTTTAGAAAACTGCAATTTCCTGAAGACTATAGAAGACGCTCGCCTGATTAAGAACAAAGTCCTCCGCAATCTTGAGCTGGCTTGTTTACCCACAACTACAGATGAAGAGAGAAGAAGATTGCTGTCCTTCGTCATCAGCGGTGGTGGACCAACCGGGGTCGAATTTGCTGCTGAGCTTTACGACATGCTCAATGAGGATCTCCTGAATTCCTTCCCACGCCTACTACGAAATGAAGTTTCTGTCCACGTTATCCAGTCTCGTGGCCATATCTTGAATACATACGACGAGGCCTTGTCTGTATACGCCGAGAAACGATTCGAGCATGACCAAGTCGAGGTCTTAACCAATGCGCGAGTCAAGGAGGTCCAGCCTGACAAAATCATATTTACACAAATGGAAGATGGCAAGCCTGTTATCAAGGAACTCCCCATGGGTTTCTGTCTTTGGTCAACCGGTGTCGCGCAAACCGAGCTGAGCAGGAAACTTGCAAACAAACTGGGTGATTTCCAGAAGAATCGGCATGCTCTAGAGACGGACACCCACCTCAGGCTGCTAGGCACTCCTCTGGGGGATGTGTACGCAATTGGAGATTGCTCAACCGTACAGAACAATATTGCCGACCACTTGACGACCTTCCTTCGCGGTATGGCTTTTGAGCAAGGAAAGGATCCCGATAAGCTTCACATCACATTCCAAGATTGGCGTTCAGTGGCCCAAAAAGTTCGAAAGCGCTTCCCGCAAGCTGCAGGTCATCTAAAGCGCCTCGACAAACTGTTCCAAGAGTATGACAAAGACCAATCTGGCACTCTAGACTTCGGCGAGCTCCACGAGCTTCTTGTACAGATTGACAACAAGCTCACATCCCTTCCCGCAACCGCCCAACGAGCCAATCAACAAGGTCAATACCTGGGACGCAAATTTAATAAAATCGCGGCCGCTATTCCTGGGTTTAGAGCAAATGAAGTAGACTTCGGTGACTTGGACGAAGCGGTCTACAAAGCATTTGAGTATCACCATATGGGAAGTCTTGCGTACATCGGTAATGCGGCGGTCTTCGACTTTGGCGGAATGAATTTTAGCGGTGGACTTATGGCCGTGTATCTGTGGAGAAGTATTTACTTCGCTCAGAGCGTCAGCATCCGAACACGTATCCTGCTAGCCATGGATTGGAGTAAAAGAGCCTTGTTTGGAAGAGGTATGTCCCCTCAATTCGTTTTTCCCGTGTTTTGCACACAAGAGCATTTATTAACTCATAGTTTAGATCTAATGAGTTTCTAGCCTATGGCTCACTCCACTCTCACTCCGACAGGAGCGTCATCTCAACCCGACACGGGCTGTTCTTAAGAGCTGTCGCCGTTCAGCTCGTGGCTAGCAGCCTGCTCAATATAAACATGTAGCACATAATGTGTGGCCAGTAGACCGCAAAAATTCTACTGCAAGTCGAAGACGACGCGAGTAGCGACAACTGATCTACCAAGTGAGGATAACAAAACGCTCCATCATAGCTCTGGGACTTGATTGCCAGGCAGCGTATTCCTGTTTGACAGGGGAGATACTCCCTGTTAATTCTCGTGAATCAAGAATTCAACACCTGCCCCATTCGATGGAGAAGCAGCATGCAAAAACACCCAGCCTCAGCTTACGCACTTTCGACAGTGAATTTCCAATCCCAGAGTCGTGTTTACGAGCCATGGTTGCTGAAGCTTGAGATCAGCGTGTGCTGCTGTTGGATTGCCAGATGCTTGAGAACTCGCATGCGAACAATCAATGTTTGGTGATGTGTTGGTGTCCTTCTAGGCTAACGGAGCGCCAGGTGTCTAGTGCAATCGTGATTCGTAACATCAGCGTCATTAAATATACATACATACTATCTCATCGTTTCAATATCAGTTCCGCTTTTTTGTATCCTCATCCTGGTTCCAGTGGGATTTGATCAATTGCGCCCAAGGGCTTTCTTATCTCTAGAGCCCCGACAACAGTCTGGAACATGCTCATTGGTTCAAATTATTGCAGATGAGGACGAGAACTGAACCATCGTTGAGAGGAACGCAATTGATGAAGAGATACCAAGATGTCTTATTTATGCCAAGCGTTGCCATGTTTTAGCCGTAACAAGTTGAAATAATATTATTATCAATTTATTATATATTCCACTCCGCAGAGGCCTTCCCCACCAACCATATCATTGACTAAGGCCAGTCGGTAACACAGAGACTGTACCTTCGATTTTAAATTTATAAACCGCGGGACAGCTTTTTGTTCTGCTCATACCGGGTGCTTTTGTATCTCTCACTGGGCTGTGAGCACGCCTGCGCCTCCCCGTTGTATAATTGACATTCCAATACCCCCAAGAGACCGAACAGAGGCCCCCGGGCTGCTGAGTAAAGCCTCAGTTTTTGCTTCACCTCCAGGGTTGAATCGAGGATTGCGTCCTCGACACCACCGACAATACCAACACAACGGTCGAAATGCCGTACTTCACGGATCTCAACACGTACCTCCACCGCAGCTCGCAGCTCATCCAAGCCTACCCCTCGGCACGAATCACCACGAAATACTCACTACCGAAGAAAGCCACGAAAGAAAGAAAGGATGCCGCCACCACCAGCACTCCGGCAGACTCGACGGCAGCAGCAACAGGTCCCGCTCCATCCACACAACCAAAGCGTGACCCGTCTGCAATCCTGACCCTGAAAACATACCACCCAGACTCAGGAATATGCTTGAAGTATAAAACAGACAAGGCGGCGGAAGTGGGCAGACTACTGACGGGCTTGGGACGGCTTGCGAAAGGGGAGATTATAGAGCTGCCGGTGACGGCGGCAGCGGCGACGGGTGTGGACGACGCCGACAAGATGGATGTTGATAGTCGAGTGGTGGTGGCGTCTGGGCCGGAAGTGAAGGCAGTGGTCGCGCCCCCTGTTGTGACGCAGACTGCGGGTGGAGGAGGGAAAGGGAAGAAGAAGAAGGGGAAGAAATGAATGACGGAAATCCGGATATTGGAAGTGAAACGGAGGAGCGTGAACTTATCAAAACGACATGCGTGCATGCGTCTGCAGATGCCGAACCTTTTGCAGCACGATCTCCCAATCAAGCAGCCAGAGAGGGATGTGGGTGTGATTACTCTGAAGCACCATCCCCGAAGAAGGGAGTCAAACCTTTGGAGCGCGGCTCAGAATACGGGTGCTCGGCCTCTGGCCCTACCTAGGTATGGAAGGAGCAAAGAACTCTACTGTAGAGGCCACGTCAATCAGGGGACTTGAAGTGGAAGGCCGTGTAGGCTCACTATCTACTCCAATTGCGTGGAAGACAAAAGTGTTCTGCATGGTGTAAGGCACGAATGAAGTGCATAGCTGGCCACCTTCTTAGAGCGGTGCGATACAGCAAGCGTACCGCTTACGATGAGACAAATTAAGTATGAAAATACCATGAATATATCTGCAAATGAGACACATGAAGACGGGCGTCGGGAACCAATCTATCTCAAAGGTGGGGCTTGCGTATTATCCCCCGACGTCTGTCTACGCGGTTGCATGAATAAGTGTTTTTGCAAGGCTGATTGGGAACCTCAGGCTGTACTGTCTATCATCAGAACCAACTTCCCAGGCCCTGATCACAATGATAGTCAAGAAGCTGTCGGTCAGTGCAGTTGCCCATTCTGTAGGCTGACACTTCTCTACTTGGCCCATCTTCTGTGCCGTAGGACTCGACAATGACCACTCCCTGTTTTCTGCCGGTTTCACGAGCGTCTACTACTACATACGCTACTCACAATTACCTGGAAAGGGAGACAAGTTTAGTCATGATGCTTTCTTCTATTTCTAGGAACAGTTTGATTGTTTAGTGTTTAGTATACTCGGTACAGCCACTGCGCCAGCTCCATGTAATCGAGCAAAGCCCTTCAATCCGCGACAAAATCCAAGAGGAACGAGTTGTGAGCTGAGCCAGCATAGCAAGCATTACAGTCGAATAAAATCCGTTCTCAGAACGGAAAGATGGGACGAGAACCTCTTCGCATCCAGAAGCCTGTCCTCCAAAGTACCGTGTGAAGCCTTTCGTGCAAACCCCTGTTGATGTTATGAAGGGTATGATAAGAAAAAGTAGAGAAAAACCAGTATCATATGCTGGACTGCGCCGCCAATAGCATTTCCCAAACCCAGTGGTCCTCATAAACGCCGTTCAAATGATGATTCGTGACACTGTACAGTACAAAAGGGGTCTAGAAATCCTCGTCAAAGTTGATACCGTTGTTATCGTCTGCGGTTTTCTCTTCACCTGGTGAAGAGGACTTCTCCTCTTGCTTCTTCGTGCCGGACATGACACCCGCCTTCTGATAGTCACCAACACGCTTCTCGAAGAAGTTGGTCTTGCCGGCAAGTGAGATGTTCTCCATGAAGCTGAAGGGGTTCTGGGAGTTGTAGAAGCGCTTATTGCCCATGGCGAGGAGGAGGCGGTCAGCGACGAATTCGATGTATTGTTGCATGAGCTTGGAATTCATGCCGAGTAGTGCGACGGGAAGGGCATCGGTCAAGAACTCCTTCTCAATCTCGACGGCTTCTGTGATGATTCGCTCGATGAGCTTTGGATCTGGTTTGTGGTTGAGATGCTGTAGCAGCAGGCATGCAAAGTCTGTGTGCATGCCCTCGTCACGCGAGATAAGTTCGTTCGAGAATGTCAATCCCGGCATCAGTCCCTTGCTCTTTAACCAGAAGAGAGATGCGAAGGAGCCAGAAAAGAAGATACCCTCAACGGCAGCAAAGGCAACAAGACGCTGTGCAAATGAGGACTCTTTGTCGGAGATCCACTTCAGGGCCCAGTCGGCTTTCTTGCGAATACACGGAATTGTGTCGATGGCATCGAAAAGATATGTCTTTTGCTTGGGATCATTGATGTAGGTGTCAATGAGCAAGCTGTACATCTCTGAATGGATGTTCTCCATGGCACATTGGAATCTGTCAGAGTCAGATGACACGCCTGATGCACAAAAGCTCCAAGTAGGTGGGAGAGAATTTTGGGTTTGAAACAGGAAAGGGCTGTTGGCTTACCCATAGAAGCAACGAGCCTCTGGGATTTGAACTTCGGTGCTGAAACGTTCAAGCAGGTTTTCATTGACGATACCGTCGGAGGCGGCGAAGAAGGCCAAGACGTGAGAGATGAAGTACCGCTCATCGTCATTCAAACGGTTGTGCCAATCGTGAAGATCCTTGGACAGATCGACTTCCTCAGCTGTCCAGAATGAAGCCTCTGCGCGCTTGTACATATTCCAGATCTCTGTGGAGTGTTAGCACGTGAGGGACCTCCGACGGACGGACGGTGAAACTGGAGAGGATACGCACCGTGATACTGCAAAGGGAAGAGAACAAATCGATGAGGATTCTCTTTCAGGAGTGGCTCCTCAGCCTCTAGTTCCTTGAGTGTCTTTGCAACTAGTGTAGGTGCCGGGGTGGCCTTGACTTCAGCAGTCGGTTTTGTCGTGGCAATGTCTGATGAAACCGAGGACTCCACGACCTCGGGCATATTTTCCTTATTCTCGGGGTTGAAATCAAGCTTCTTGACAGGGCTATCCTTCATCTTGAGGGTCTCGAGGCTTGCAGCCGCCTATGAGTTGGTCAGTCCATGAGTACCGCGAAGCATTGAAAATCTATGACGACGTGGCAAACATACCTGTTTGGACGGCGTAACTTGAGTAGTCATTGTTCAAGAGTGATGTGGAGGTGAGTAAGAACAGAGAGAAGATGCAATGAACTAACACTAGGCAAGAGGAATGTGTTGATGATCGAGTCGTGGTTGAGAAGAAAGTCAATGGGAAAAGACGCGGATGGAGGCACTTTTAAGTAGAATTGGGACGAGGTACTACACGACAAACACGTTTACGCGCTAGACGTGTCGCGTTGGTCATTAACCCTGGGTCACTGGGTGCCCGGGCAAATGTACCCGCAAATGTCTCGAAGCAAGTCAAGTCTCTCGAACAGCCCCACCAGACCACAACAAATGCTCCTCACTGCTACAATACTATCTACTTCATTCTCAAGCTCATGACTCTGTGGTGTTTGTGGATATCATTACGATATTCTGATAAATCTAGTGCTAAGTCTGAAGCTGCAAATCTCTGATTCGGCCCGATGGGGACTGTTGCCTGAGCTTCCCGGCACCACTCTTCCAAGGGCTTATCTGATAATATTGATCTAATCTAATTTTATCAGATCGTCAGTCGCAGTGACGTTGGAGGAAGAACGCGTTCGACACGTCTCCCAGCCACCTCGGTTTCGTTGCTCCCTTGCACGCTTTGGCCACCGTAACTTGCAGGTTCGCACCACATCCTTCATCCTTGGATGTTCAGGCCCAGCACTCTTCATGATCAAGTATAGTCTGCTAGGCGGTCCATGCAACGAATTGTTTGAATGTGTGAGGATCCTGGCGACACTCCCACTGGGAGGAGACTCCTAACATGGTCCATATCTCCCACATTGACAGTGACAACAGTATGTGCATTCCTGGGTCCTAGATGGCGTTGAAATATGCAGAGAAGAGTCCGAGCCCTGTAGCCGCAAAGTCTTCCTACTAGCTAGGGAATATTGTGGTCGTCCTTACCCTCTGCCCATGTGTCCTGGAATCCCATCTGCTGGCTACTGTGACAACGATTCGTTGGGTTGGAGAGCGATGATACCTACTGGGTGCCTACCAACATAGTCCTCCGGCCAACGGAAGGAAGGAGCAAAAAGGAGGATAGGCGCTGAAGAAATGCGACTAAGGGGTGACACCGCTTTTCAGATCCTCGGGCTTCGTTTCCCCTTGTTCTTCTTGTTGAGTTCTGTTAAACAACGTGTACTTGATGCTGTGCTTTGCTGGCACCAAACTGGGACTTGCGAGGGACTCTCTGGCGGGATCCCCTCTCTGGCCATTTGTGCTCCATATCAGCCGCTCGGTGCAGGAGTAACGTTAATCCGTACAGGTTTAACTTCACGCTGAAACGGTGAAATTGTAATAATGCGGTTGTAATGAATGTATTTTGAAATTCAAGTAGTCTTTTTTGATGTACAAGTTCAACCCTCACAACGCGTAACCTTGGCCACAAGTGTGGCCGTGTTTGTAATTTATTAGTAAGCTAGCAATGCAAATTGGAGGCCGAAGTCGGAACTAAAAACATTTGTATCAATATTACTAGAAGTATTCCCGAAGCTAAAAATATTCACCAAGTAGGTACCTAGGTACATCCCTAGGTGCCTGTATGCACTTTGTACTCCGGCACATTGATTTCTTTGTCTATAAGCTACATTGCGCGAGGACTTCATACATATGCATGTCCCGATTGATTTAGTATCTCGAATGTACATTCCAAATATCAACGCTGCAGAAATGACCCTCCTTTAAAATGCAAGATATCAGGCAATAGTCGTTGCTCGATTCTAAAAACTTGTCCTTTTCTTTTCCTTGATGAACAGAACACCTAATATGATGCTTGCAAGAAACTTTGTCTAGACCTAGACTCTTAGATCTTCTCCTCGATGGATTTGGGTAATATCCTGGTCTCAATACCTCGAACGAACTTGTTCGTTTGCTCTGCTAACGTCAAGGTAAGGATGGTGTGGGGGAGAATTCGAGCAAGATGAGCTGTGAATCCTTTGTAAACGGAGAAGAAGCCCTCGGTAGAGATTGTTTTCCACAGGCAGTCGATGATGCCGTTGTAAAGATTGCCGTGTTGGTTATATAGTCTAGCCATAACCGTGTCCTGGAGGGGGTTAGTACTGATCAGCTGCCTGGCATAGGAAGGCACTTACCGGAGGATGCATGACACAACAGACAACAAAACCACTGGCTGTAGAGCTGAGGAGGTGCAGTGGGAGACCTTCTTCCATTCCGGCGTGGCGAATTAATCTTCTCTTTGCGAAGAAATAAGTGGGCAACTGTACAGAGCTTCCCGCGCCAGTTCTGACCATCGAGGCACCCATGCCTCGGTATAGACCTTTGATACCCTCGCTCTTGTAGACCTGGGACCAGCCGTCAAAGGCATTGCGGTACTTGTGTTGAGTTCCGACAGGGAGGAACGGTGAGTAGGATTGTAGGCGGGTTTTGATGAGGAAGAAGGGAGAGCCAGCCATGGCACCCAGGATTCCAGAGGATGCGCCGGAGAAAATGTTGACACCAAGAGACTGAACGTTGGCATCTTTGAAAATGATTTTTGTGCAAGCAGCCCTTAGAGGTTCGTAAAAGCCTAAGCGACAGCCGTTCAGGAGAATTTGGTAGACATAGGCGCAGCCAATTCCTCGATATATACCACGAACTCCCTCATTCTTCAGGATGACTCCGACGCCGTGGAAAACACCTTTGTATTTCTTGACAGCGACATCTTTCGCCTGTAATTCTCCTTGTAATTGTAATCTGATCTTGACTGTCTCGAAGGGATGAGTCGCGGTGACTGCACCGCATGCAGCGATGCCTCCAGCAATGAATGCGCCTGTGGTTGTAGACATTATTTTTTCCTCCTGCTTCCTGCTGCTCGGTTCCTCCTTATTTTCGCTTCCGCAACGTTATTTATTGTGAATGTGACAGAGTCGGGCGCACCATGTTCTTGAGGATGACGATGTTGTCCCAAGAAAGTCTTTCGGAGGTGGCGCTGTCAGCCTCAGTCGTCAAAAGGATTGGGCACGCAATTCAGGTTAAATGATTTGGAAGTGAGTTCGGATACGGGTTTAACTATTAGAAGATCAATGAAAATCCGTTAGTAACCGACTAATCAATTGTTTGGGGCCGGCTTCGTTTACGAAAAGGCCAAGCTAGCGACTCTCCTACTCCGTACTCCGGACTGCCCCAAGTTGAGCACGATATTGTTGAATATTAATTATTCGGGATGAAAGTCGGCTCAAAGGGGGGCCCACAGGCCTTTCTGAGGATCGTGCCGGTAATCCGGGACCAGAAGGAGGTAGGGATACAGAGTTTGGGTGTACGGCTCCGAGGAACACCTGTAAGTATCTAAGTAGATACATGGCTAGGTAAGGTAGCCAAATTCGAGGGCCCTTAGGCCTAATTACCATCATCAAAATTAGGCGCGCATGCCCCTAAAGGTCTAGGGACCTGAACGGTTCCCAAATCCCGGAGCACAAATAATAGTTGTTCTACTTAAGTACCTACATAGTTTAGCTAAGTGTACCTAGAGTTTCATGCAGCCAAGGGATTTTGGGGGTCGGAGATCGGCACAGAAGATTTGGGGTAAACTGCAACTGCACGTCTACCTAATACCTGAATCGACCGCTAGCCTTCTAATTAATGCTGCAAATATTATTCTGAATTTCGTCGTACAAGAAACACGCTTCTTTCCTGTCTGCGATCATACCTACCTGGGTAAGGAAGGATTGTTCCAAGTGTGCTCTCTACATCTACTGTGTTCCTGAGGAGTTGCGTTTTTCCTTGGAGCCAGCAATTTCCTCTCGACACATTCACGGTGCAACCGTCTTCCACCTCCTCGACACTAGCAGTCCCAGTCCCAACCATGGTGTCTTCTGCGCCAGCGCAACAAAAAGTCCAAGATGTAATCAAGCGCTACCGCCCTGCTAGGGTAAGTCCTCCCCGATTCTACAACCTGCTCCAGCTTACCAGTAAAGCAATTCCCTGGGTCGACGCGCTCGGATGGCCAGGAGAGCCGAGTGACCTCCCTTGACTTCGACGACATGGGCGAGTACCTGGTGGCAGCGTCCAATGACGAGACAATGCACGTATACGACGTCAAAGAGGGAAAGAGGACCAAAACAATCCCCAGCAAGAAATACGGTATCCATCTAGCCCGCTTCACTCATCATTCGCGAAACATCTTATTCGCAAGCACGAAGCAAGATAATTCCTTGCGATTGCTGGAATTGCACAACGAGAGTTTCATCCGATATTTCTCTGCCCACACCGCACAGGTTACATGTGTATCACTGTCTCCTGGGACCGATCAATTTCTCTCATGTGGCGACGATGACATGGTCTGTCTCTGGGACCTGAACTCGAGAAATCCCCAAGGAAAACTGAAGCTAGTTACACCCTACCTTGCTGCCTACGATCCATCTGGCAACGTCATGGCCATTGCCTCCCAATCCACTTCCTCGCTACTTATGTACGATGTCCGATACTACGATAAAGCCCCTTTCGAGACCTTTGACCTATCTGGAGCTGAGGACATGTACACACCAACCACAAAAGGCAGGGCCTGGACGAAGTTGGAGTTTTCAAATGATGGGAAGAGTATGCTAGTTGGTACTGACTACCATGGCCATTTCATCCTTGATGCCTTCAATGGAACCGTCAAATCTTTCCTTGCGGGGAAAACCAGTGGGACAGGGCGAGCGGCACCTGTCTCTTCTTCAGGAAAACCTCTCGGACAAGGAGATGCCTGCTTCAGCCAAGATGGAAGATTCGTGATTGGTGGGACCGGTGATCAGCCCGACCTTTTCATCTGGGATACACAGCTGGGAACCGGTGAACAACAGGAACCTACAGCCACGCTGACCAGTCGGGGCATCCAAAGCGCGATTGTACAATGCAATCCTCGCCACAATATGTTGGCCACTGCCGATACCAAAGTCTGTATGTGGCTGCCGCGCGAGCAGATCAAAAGCCCTGATCTGTGAACGTCTTGAAAATCAGAGGGTGGTTTCGACTTCATCCACCACTCGTGCCTCTCACACCTAAAAACATATTTGGCACAATCCCTTCGCTTGGCAAGGGTTTCAATCCGCCAATCGGAGTTGCCCATTCTCCGCACCATCTACTTGTCTATCAAACTCGAAACTTCTTCCGAGTTTGCTTTGCCGCCATTGCACATTGCTTTTTCGACAACATCGAGCACAGGCGTGCGCAAGTATCACAGTCCAATACGTAGTTCGAGTCTAGTTACTTGGCGACAGCAGCGCTCTAAGTGGACGCCTAATCGCAATATTGGGGTGTGGTGGGAGTGACGCCTATATTACCACAGCATACGATCTGTTCGGATATATTTCTGCCTTCCCATTTGCAGCATGTCGGTCGCTGACCTGAATGCTTCACAACCGGTGTCTGAGACATCCTGCTCAGGTGTGCTTTACCAGAATCTCCGACAGAGGGCCAAAAACCTTTTGCGAGAGTTGCACGCCTTGGAAGCGCATGTTAAGTCTCATAAAAAGGAGAAGGAAGTTGAGATCCGGATATTCAAGCGAGGAATCGAATCTGAGCTGAAAGGTCTCGAAAATATAGCGGCACGTTTCCCAGATGAGGAACAGTGTATTGCCAGCGCAGATGAATGCACCAGGGCAGAATCCCCTCATCTGCACGTCTTGAAGAGCTCCAATCTTCCCTTCTACGAGTCAGTATGGAACGTCGCGAAAGGCTGTAGTCAGGTAACGGCTCTAAGTAAGAGATTTTACTCGCAAAAGAAACCCGAAGCATCTGGTTCAACAAACGGCCAGTGCATCTCAAGGGCAATGCAACGGTCTGACAGATCGAAAAGACAACACCAAAAAGGTGTCCTGGTCGATATTGTAGCCAATAATGGATTGGAATGGATCAAAATCTCAACCATCTCTGAGAGAAGGCTGCTGTTCGAGATTGCAAAAGCAGGATGGGAGTCATACGCCGCCGATTCATCTGATGATGAATTTGATCAGAGTCTAAGAGGTGGCCCTGATCAGTCAACTTCTCAACTGGAGTTGGTTCGAATGGCTCATGAATTGCAAGCTGCGTCGAAAGGTGCGAGGGTACAATTTCAGCACCCTCGTGTACGCTTTGTGCTGCCAAATCTCAGAGAAGGCCAGAGTGGAGAGATTGATGCAATTGTAGCAGATCTGCGTGCCACAGGCGCTGCTGTGCAGTGTTCTCCCCTTTTACCTTCTCCTTGTCTCTGCACGGACGACCCAGACGATTGTAGTCCTATTCAATCAGTTATCCTTGACCAGCTTTTACCGAGGTATGACCATGTTCAGTCCCCAGGCAAAACCAACCTGGATTGCACAATTCTCCTAGCCATCATATCGGATGTCTCCCATCTGAGAAGAGAGCATATACCATCGAATTCGCACGCACTGAGTGGAGCGTACCACTCTGCCATTATGCGCCAGATCGACTTTGAGGAATCCAGGTCGATGGTTTTGAACGACATCTATCCAATATTGGCAAATCAGACACTCCATTGCACCTCGCAAGCAGCTCAGCGTATGCGAGAGATTGTGCAATGCATGGGGACCGACTCTGAACGTGAACGGGCGGATATCATTCTCGGAGAAGGCCATTGTGCTGGGAGAAGTGCACAGGATCTAAGACAACTTCTCGCGAAGCAGTCAATTCACGCCGTTCCACCCCATCTGCAGCTTCCGATCAACGTAGTTGAATTCGAAGCAGATGATTTCCTGGCCTCCTCGGCACCACAGAGGGAGGAAAGCAACTCGTTCCCTCGCTTGGTTGCAGCGCAAGCGATGAGTTTGATACATCTCAGCCCCATCAATTCTTCAGTCTTTCTGTATGGGTGGAAGGACCAGATTTTGACTTTCACAAGCAACCGTGCAGTGGCAACGGGGTTTTTGAAAGCAATTGGTGAGGTGCTTGATTGTCTCGAGGATAGTGAGCACGTCAATGACAAGGAGCAGACAAATTTCTATGGCCCACAGATACTCATTTGCGAGACAGCGAGGAGCCTGATCGGCAAGACGAAGAACAAAACTTAGCATAAGTAGGACGATATCTACCCGGAGAACCAATTCACAAATACTATCATCAGGTGTACCCCTGTTTTAAGGCTATAGTTACCCGTGCAGCAGGATGAAGCTACACGATGTTGGCATGATCTAGATATTCCGTTATTCTTTTAGTCGGCTGATATGCTAATTAGTGCTTGGGAGTAGCTTGCTACGGAAGGGGTGGACAATAACCGGAACATATCCCTCAGTAGACCTGACCAACATGTCTGTAGTGCTACAGAAGGTGTAGAAGTGATTCCAAGCTTTTATCGAGTATAAGATGCTCTGTCATCCAATCGGCAGGAGTGTGTCAAAAAATAAGGGGCAACTGTTGTATGTAGCAGGAGCGTCCATGTATTATTATCTGGGCGGTGTTAGGGATTTTGGAGGTGCCGGTCCCTGCACTTGACAAGTTGCAACGGAAATCGCGGAGCCTGATCTCTCTAAAAAGGCAACCTTGCACCTATTAATTAATATAACAACCTCACACACTAAGTCCTCCGTACAACAAACAACCAACGAGAAGTTTCCAAACCCGGCCAGATCGACCACGATCCCTCCACTATCTAGTATTGGAACAGCTTCGTTTTGATGTGGAAATGCGCGGCAGATGAACTGAACAGGCCCACGCACCCAATAGCCTCCGCCTACGTCCATCCTCTCGTCATCAAAGACAACTTCCTCGAACAAGGGAGCACCTGCGGCCGCTATGCGACGATTAGTACCGTCACTAAGCCTTCTGGCCTACCTCACCGTCTTGGTTGCCGGAAATGAAGTGAAAATAGTCAGTATTGGCTGCCTCGACTCTTGCAGGTCGCAAATGGCTAACCAGAGTAGAAACAAGATGATGCCAATCGACAACGCTGTTCAGGAATGTACAGCAAGAAAGCCTGGGGAGGCTCAGTAGATCCTTTTATCCTCGTCAAGTTCTTACCTGACCACACCGAAGGCGACAACGATCCTATCGCAAGCGTCATTATATTTGAGTGGCAAGATGAGACATTGATAGGCAGACGCCCGCCTGGAGAAGACTCATATCTCGAGACTATTTGCAACACCGACACTCTCAATGCTGGAATGTGTACTACCGAAGAGATAGGCTCCTATATACTACAACCAAATGCGACCGAGTTGTCCAAGAGCCCAATTATCAATGAGGCCATCCACCTGAAGGATCCCAAAGCACTCAACTATCCTATCCGCCGGACAGGGTATTACTGTGTCTCGACATATGCCTTCACAAATAACGACTATAGTGCAGTTGTTGAGTTCAGGAATGCTTACGGCGAGCTTCCTGCAGCCCAGATAGCAAAATTGCCCTTCTACGGAGGCCTCACTATCGTCTACGCTGTCCTTGGTGCTTTCTGGGCCTTCCTCTATGTGCAGAACCGTTCCGACATCCTTCCAGTCCAGAATTATATCACAGCGACCTTGATATTTTTGATCGTTGAGCAACTGATGACTTGGGGCTTCTATGATTATCAGAATCGCCACGGCAACAACGCGCTGAACAAGGCTTTCATGATCATTGTCTCCATCCTCAACGCAGGAAGAAATTCGCTGTCTTTCTTTCTTCTCCTGATCGTGTGCATGGGCTATGGTGTGGTAAAGCCTTCGTTGGGCAGGACAATGATCTATGTCCGCATACTTGCTATTGCACATTTTGTCTTCGGCGTCATCTACGCGGTTGCTTCTATGGCAGTCACCCCGGAATCTGTTGGACCACTCATCCTCTTCGTGATTCTGCCACTGGCAGGCACATTGACGGCCTTCTATGTCTGGACACTGTCATCATTGAATCTGACTATCAAGGACTTGGTGGACCGAAAGCAAAAAACTAAGGCCCTCATGTACAAGAAACTTTCATGGTGTATTTTAGGCTCGATATTGGTCATTTTTGCCTTCTTCTTCGTAAACAGCTTCGCTTTTGCTGGAAGCAGTGAGGCCAACTTTATTCCAGAGCACTGGCAAACACGGTGGTTTGTTCTGGATGGCTGGCTCAACCTGGTATATCTTTTCGATATCGCATTTGTTGCATATCTGTGGCGTCCGACAGCTAATAACAGACGGTTCGCAATGAGTGATGAGGTAAGATGCTGCGATCTCTTGAAATAACGCTTTGGAACCTCTTGCTAATATGTCTCAACAGCTGGCGCAAGACGATGACGGCTTTGAGATTCGTAGTATTGCCGACTCTCTGTCTGACGATGAGGAGCAAGGTCGCAAGGACGAACCACGCGCCATACCTCCATCAGGCGGCGCTTCCACATCCTTGAGCGATGCGGTGAACATCGCACCGCCAAGGAAAACCTCTCCATCTCCCGCCATACAAAACAATAGTAAAGCACCACCACCACGGCCAAGAGAGTCACTTGACGGTGAGACCATCTTTGCGGTCGGTGATGACGGAATCGAGTGGAGTGAAGGCGAGGAAGAGGACGACACGGACGATGAAACGAGGAAATTAAATCGCAAGGACACGAAGAACTTCACTTAGATTCGTTTCGCATGAACGTGGGAGAATGGCAACTCCGATTGTTGCTTGCGCGTATTCATTGTTTGAACGGGGAGAACTAGAAACATTTTAATTGCTGGCGCCCTCAACGAGATTTGTTCATCTTTGGTGGTGGGCATCAGGTAGTAAGCCAGCAATATCGCTTGGTGTGACCGCCGGAGGGTGACGGTGAGCTCTTCTCGTCATCGTGAGGCGAATCGTTATTCCAATTTAGGGTTATTTCCTCATGCATTATTCCGTTCCGCTGGAAGGGTGTGCGGCCTTTAGTTTTACTATATATGTATACCTGTTTCTATCCCCGCCCTCCTCGGCGTCGATGAATAGAGCCGGGGTTCGAAGGGCTCAATGAAATCAACTGCTGCATTCCGCTTCCAGGAACATTTGTTGGTTTGTCTTGTTTCTTTTCGTGTTTGTTTTGTTTCCGTGCCGCCGAGGTTAAATGTGATGCATCGTTGATTGGAACAGCTGACGACATGCATGCAGAGGCTCCCCAATATTTCGCTTGTATGCGTGCTCGATATACGGAATATATATATATATATATATATATATGTATGCTAAACGAGTTGCAATGCGGCGGCCGTGATACTCAACGGGGGTTTGAGCCGCCCAACTTCTTCGCTCGATCGGAAGCAATATCGCACATTGCCTGTACATAGGAACAGCAAAGTTAGCCCACAGAAATACGCCGTTGGAGGAACCTGGAGGGGGCCTTGTTGTCATCAGACATACTTTTATGCCATCTAGCTTCTCTTGCGCTAGATCATCCCTGTCGATCCGTTTCTGCATGTCCTCCATGATGACTGGCCGACTGCGTCCGTTTACGAAGACGCTGGATGTTGGGAACAGGGTGGTGTGTCAGTATGTGCGCATATTCTTGTATATATGTACATATTTGTGTGTCCCTATTGGGAAGAGAGGAAGGGGGAAGTGGGATCAAGCCCTCACAAGGTCATTTGACCAATCCAATAATCGGGAACACAACCTACACGTATCTCAAGCCCGGAAACTTCAGCTCATAGGCACGATTCAGCTCAGCGAGACGGTCAGCATCTTCGGCGGCGCCGCCTTGATTGAGCTGGGCCTGCTCCCGGCGGCTCTGCTCGCTATCGACCTTCTTTTCGCCGAGGCGCGGGTGGGCCCTGAGGATGGCGTCGAGCCATTTCGAGTCGCTTTCCAGCCGCGAATTGTAAAGCTCCGTCAACTGGGCGCCCACAGCGGCTATGAGCTCGTCGTACGACTGGAATGATCGCTCCCGTAGCACACTCACCGACAGGGTGTGCAGTTGTGCGCATGGCTCGAATAGCGTGTCGAGGATTTGTGCCCGCCTTTCCGCATCTAAGGACGGTACACTGGATATTGCGGGGAGGGTGGTCATTGCTGTTCCTGCAGCTGCAACGCTTTCTCTCTGAGCTTGAGTAGGGTTGTTCTGGGCAAATCCTGTTGTGGAGAAAAGAGCGGCTGAGAGAAATGTTCGATATGATGGTGCATTCTTATCTGGCATTGCTCAACATCAAAGTTTCTTTGATGGACCCCAAGACATGTGGACGAGGATCGGATACGAGCCCGCCCGTGTTGATGGGGGCTGGACGAAGGGGCGGAGAATAATTCATCCTGACTAATCCATCACGTGGCATGGATGCCGCCGAGGATGTGCCTTTGGGGAAATGCAGTGCAATGGTGGTGTGAATGCTTTTGTGAAATGACTTTCGTAATTAATTCGAGAATGAGATGTAGTGTATGTGCACGGCATGGTACTCTACTCCACAAGATGGCGGGCGGCACGCGGCCAGCTCGAAAGGGATAAAGACCCACGGACCACCACGCAGGTTCTAGATGCCACGCGAAGAGTGATAGTATCACATAAGTTTGAGGCTCCAAAGAAGGGTGTGGACTTCAACCAACGCTTTGAACGTGCTTTCAAGATAGGCGCTAAGCTGGATACCCGGACCTTCTAGCATCGCTAAGGAAGGAAATAGTTGAGTTAGTTATTCCCTAGGTACTGTTAGTTGGGCTAACTACTCCGTACCCCATACTCAAGCGTACTGGGTACGAAGGCACCATTGAACACCACCGCCACAGAAACAACGGTGTGTCAATAGTTTTCAGATCATGATCTCGCTACGAGTACGGAGAGCTGCCGCCAGACTGAGGTTGGGGTTAATCCATATAGCTCCTATGTAAAGAATCGATCATGGGCGACATGTAAATGGCACGTGACTGTGGCACTCGGTAAATATGGTCCAAAATGCACGTCACACTATTCAATGGCGCCTCCCATCCACGCGGGCGATCATCATTTGGTGCATTTTGATGGGTGGACATAGAGCGGGCTGTTAATTAGCATCATACGAGTACGGAGTACTACTCACACGAGTCAGTTCCAGGAATGAAGATACTCCGTTCAGGTGAAACGTGGGAGAATCGGATCTGAGGGAAATTCCCAGGCGCGTGTGTCCTCCGTACGGAGTACTCCCTATTGAATTTGACATACAATCCCCGCAGACTGCGGTGCGAAGCATCAAATCAACTCACCTGCGGGCCATTATTGTCAAAGTCCGCTGCAGGCATGCAAGCCAGCAAAGTCAATTAGTCGCCCGTCTGGTCGATCGGATCGTTTCCGGGGATTTGATAGATCGACAGCAGTGCAGTGGTGTTGGGTCTTGACTCTTGACTCTTGATGTTGAGCCCGGCTCGCACGAGTACGGAGTACTACTGGCTATGATAATTTACACTGGTTTCGACCATCCAAGTTGGATTAGGGTTTGGTTGTTGGCCTTTTTGGAATCTGTAAATTGCCTGGCAGCTGGGAGGAAAAAGCTCAAATAAGGCACAGGCCAGGGAATCCTGGTCGTGTGTGGATGGTTTCTCTACCAGTGGCTACCAGGGTCTAGCGGTCCAACACGGGAAATTGGCTGCATATGGTCGAATGAGGCTCGGGGTCACAACGCCTTCGGGGTGGATAAGCCTCCCACCTCTGTACCTTTCTAAGTTCGTATCCTTGTCTGGGCCTCGCTTGTGTGGTTGCTAGTGTCTATCTTTTGTTGTAATTGCCCCCTGAGGATGCAGACCTGCGAAAGTAGTTGCTCCACGCTGCGCTCTATTCGATCATCGGCCTGTGGGTTCCCCTCGATACTGCATTTCCTGGTGCCTTTGCTCAATGGATCTCAATGGGTCACCATGGGTCTGTGTGCTTGGACTGCTGGGCCGCCGCCAGTCCTGGGCTCCTAATCGTACGAGTAGCACCCATCTAGCCCAGGGTCCTAGTCTGGTCCCGAATGCCGTCGAGTGCTGTCAAGTCCTGTCCTCAGTGCTTGTACCTGCATGCTCCTGTCAATGTCCCCCGTACCACTTAGTACTTCGTACTTACTAACCACTGCATCTATGTCGACCATCACCCATTACCATTAATCCCACGGGCAGACAATGCTGAGCGATGTCCTTGAATGGGCTTGACGGCGTTGCGGTCGCCGAAGCGCACCAGGCTGCGCTGGCCGAACCTGGAGGATGGTATGTTCAATTCAATTCAATTGCTCAATTCGTGGGGTCGATGCTGATGATGTGCTACTCCTAGGTTTCTCCTCCGATATGCCAGTCGCGACACGGTGGAACTGTTGAAGAAGGGCACAGGAGGGGTACAGGAAGTAAGGTCTGTGATACAGCAGTATGAAGAGAAATCGCCCCTGTACGGCTTGGTTCAGTATCGGCGCAAAAAGGTCATCCTCAAATATGTGCCTGGTGGAACATCACGCTTGCTGCAAGGTACGTACCAGATTCCCAGTGTGCCACTGCATTCATTACTCCTGCAATTCAATCAAGCCCTTTGCTGACCTTTGACTTGGACTGTTGCAGTGCGGCTTACCGTCCAGTTTCAATCTGTCCTGGAAACCTTTACACCCCACGACACTGTCTTTTCCTTCTCCATTGCGTCCGAGCTTACCGAGTCTGCATTGGGCCTGTGCACCATGCTGATCCCATCCACTGCATCTGCTGCCTCGTTGACCTCGTCCAGTTCGTCATTGCGTCGCCGCCGACTTGACGGCATTACGGAAGATGTTGAGGAACCCAATTCAGAACTTCCTGAAGCTGAGGCGAAAGGTCCAGGTATTGTACAATCAGAGACTCCATCGATCGCTATTCAGACTCCCGCATTTGCCAGTGCAAGCGGAAGACGCGAATCACCCAAGGAAGAAACTACACCGACCTATGGAAGGCACGAACTGGACGAACTCCCTGCGAGCGCTGTCCTGGCAAAAGCCCTCCTCGCAAAGCGAAAGGAGGATGCTGCTGCCGCGGCTGCGGCTGCTCTCAAAGACGACAGCCTAAGCGATGAAACGCCTCTCCCGCCGCGAAAGGAAAGCCTTGCAGTCCGTGGGGCCCCGTCTTCTCTTCCTCCTGCTGCCACGATAGATAAGGCACTCCCTGTAACTCCTGAATCGACTCCCCCGACCACTAGCGAAGGCGATCCTCCCCATCCGTTGGACTACGAAACAACCAACAATATTCTGCTCGAGTCTTCTGCTGTTGATCCGTCGGAACCTCTCACTCCTCGCGGTACCCATCCTCCCCATACTCGTCATCTCTCTGCAGCAGAGTCTGATAGTATCAGCCAGTGGAGCAGCAATGTGGCATCATATGCAACGGTGAAACCGAAGAAGAAGAAATTAGGCCCTCGCCCTCATGTTGAGCCCGGACACCGCCCCAAGACTTCTGGTGCATCTGAGACGAGCCTAAATGTTCGGCCTGTTGCCAACTTGCCAAATTCAATCCGTGTCACTAATCGATCGGGTATAAGTCTTTCGCTTCGACCAGGCTCACAGCAATCCACTCGGAGCGTACCTGGACGCTTTCCACACTCGTCCCATAACACCAGTCTCGTTCCACCCTTGCCATCTCCTTCCCACCTTGCGCCACTGTATAAGAAATCTGAAAGTCGACCAACAATTTCAAGGCCGGCCTCAGTGAACACCGAGGGCACTACGGTAACACCAGAAAAGTTGAGGCTGATGAAGGCTCTTCAACTCAGGAAGCGGAATATGCTCCTTGCCCAGAGGACTTCGGCTGGGCCATCCTCCTCCAACATGATTCCTAACGCGACCACTGACCAAGACTCGACCACTTCAACCACAGAGACACACGCCTGCAATAATAGTCTCTCATCCGCCCCCAGCCAGGATCAACTGTCCAACGTTGATGAGGAATCAAAGGTCACACACTCATCCAGCACAACCTCTCCGACTTTCATGACAAATATCTCCGAGGAACCCTCAACAAAAGCATCCTCATTTACAGACCCAGATGATCTATCTAGGAAGCGCCGATCATTATCCTCTGCCACAAGTTCGTCGATTACTCCAAAAGCGGCCGTGCAAGAAAGTGGGAACCCGTCAGAAATTTCTAGTGAGGATAGCGTTCGTGGCAGGCCTCAAAGCAGGCCGACGAAGAAACTCGAGCTTGGGCCTCCTTTAGAGGACATGGTTGTTCCAAAAGGACAACAACAGGAGGACCATGACCTTGACAGCAGTACCACTGGCAAAGCAGACCCTTCCGCGAGCGAGGCTTCGACCATTCATCCACCTAAAAACGCCCTGAACCGAACCGAAACCTCGTCTCAACCCGCCCCCGTCTTGGAATCTCCAAGCAAGATGCGCCGCGAAGCTACACCACAGCCTTTGAAACTCGTTTCGAATGTGGATAGTTCCGCATCAGAGGTGTCGGATGACGAATCTTTCATGGATGAAATGCAACATGCTACGGTCCATGAGGCTATGCCAGTGTCCGTGGCACGCTCTCCGGTTACCCCGATCATGTCTAAGGGAAGCTCCGACCGACTGAGGGAGATTGTGAACAAGACGGCAAATTCGACCTACCAGGCAAGGAGAAGTGCGTCGACGACACCAGACAGGAACAGGGCAGGTAGTATACGCAGCGTCTCAACAGCTTTGCCTCAATGGCCACCCCTTCAGTCTGAGGCAGTGCCAGTTCCACTGACTAAGAAGCCGACACTGGGCACCGGTATATCACGACGGATCAAGGCTCTCGAGGTCTTGACGGCAAAAGAGGCGGTTGCGCAGCCAACCCCTCCTGTCCGTGAGACAACGCAGCCACGTTCAGCTTTTACGACTTTCATGAAACGTTCATCATTCTTGTCAAGTCAACCAGGACCCAACGCCTCAACCGACAACTCTCCTCCGAAGAAGCTTCCTGAAGCCTCAATTTACGACTCCAGCTTCAACACATCCACCAAAGATCTCAGACGACCTTCAACCGATGTTAATACCCCAGCACCAAAGGGTGAGACTCTTTCGGTGACTGCTAGGATTATCCGAGATCCCAACAATAAACATCCGCCGATGTCTCCCAGTTCTAGCTACGCAACGCCGTTGCAGCTGTTCCGAAGCCCTTTGATCGTTGAACATGAAAAGCATCAGGACGTTAGTCAGGACCAATCATTTGCCTCCATTCAGGCTATGACGAAAAGCCCAACGAAGTCGGAAAAGGGAGGGCGGTTTTCATTCTCTTCGCACAGGTCAGCATCTCAAGTGAATCTACCGCGCTCTGAGTCGAGTCAGAGCAAGAGTACACATCGTAACAACTATAACTACAAGAAACATTCAGCACGTTCAGTCAGCGATGCTGGGTCCTTTACAGAGGAAAAGAAATCGTCGAGGACAAGTCGATTGATGAAGCGTGTATCTAACCTGACTTCTGGTCGCAAGCAAAGCCAATCGCAGCCTAAGGAACCTGTCCACCCACCGGCTATTCAGGAACAAAAAGAACCAACGCGGCAGAATTCCTTTGCGGAATCTCTCCTCCATGTGGTGGATATTGGAGATGTAAATGTGCAATTCCCCGATTCACTCTTGTGGAAGCGCCGGTTCATGCGGGTGGACGACCAAGGGTATTTGATATTTTCGCCACCCATGACAGATGCGCATATGAAGAGTATCAGTCGAAAATATCACTTGAGTGACTTCAGAAAGCCGACACTACCCGACCTAGAAAGAGAGGAGATGGCATGGAGCATATTACTGGACCTCAAGGATGGGAGGTGCATACAATGTGCCTGCGAGAGCAGACATGCTCGACAGCAGGTATTGCAAAGTAAGACTCTTCTCCTATTGATATTGACACGGAATACACCAACTAACCTTATCAGTGCTTGTTGATGCTTACAATGCTTATCTCCAGCTGTATGGCAGCTGAAGAAGGGAATAATACCACCTCCAGGCGATGACCCTGACGATGACTTAGCCCAGTTCCAAACCACCTGTGATTTTATGAATGACGAGCATACAGAGCGCAAACAATCTTTCTAGTTGGCCTTAGCAGAAACACGTCTGCCAACATTCCGGAGTCATACTGCAAACCCGGGCTAAATTGGTCTGGTCCTGTGTTTATAGCCTACTCGTACAGTATCGCCTTTGATCCATGTAATCATACTCCATTACTCAATGACAGGTTTTCGCAAGCGTGCAACTAAATGTTAATTCCTTGCTCTCAATGTGACCTTTGAGGAACTCGCGAGCGACATGGCCCGATCCATTCTTGACCAAAGCAATGCATGAGATGCGATTTGTAAACCGTAAAGGTGGTCGGTGGGTGCAACGTAGCTGATCAGTGATCACTGATGCGGGGACGAGGCTGAGACACCCTTGGGACAACTGGCCTTTCTGCCCAGCTGATTGCCATGCTTAACAATCCACACAGCCCACTGCCATAGCAGCGTAAACGGGCCAACCCTAAATACCGCCACTTCAGGTTTAATAATAAAACATCTCGAGTCATTGGCACATTATCTCTCCTAGTTACCCTCCTGTCTCTTAAAGGGTTATCTAGGTACCTACCAACTGAGTGCGCTTGCTCCTCGTCACTTGAATTCCGTTCTTCCTCAGCTTTTGAGATCCCGACTCCTTGAAATAGTCTCTCCGAGCATCGAGATGGTGCAACTAAAGTCTTTCGTTTCCATTGCAGCCCTTGCGCTGCCCCTCGTCTCTGCAGCGTCCGATGTCCTCAACCTGATCCCTTCCAACTTTGACAGTGTCGTGTTCCAGTCCGGCAAGCCAGCATTGGTTGAGTTCTTCGCCCCATGGTGCGGCCACTGTAAGAACCTAGCACCCGTCTACGAGGAACTAGCTACTGTATTTGCGGCTGCGGGCAACAAAGTCTCCATCGCCAACGTCGATGCCGATAAGCATAAAGATCTTGGAAAGCGATTCGGGGTTCAGGGATTCCCCACGTTAAAATGGTTCGACGGTACACCTGGGGCTGAGCCAGAGGAATATAACGGCGGCCGCGATCTAGAGAGTTTGACCAAATTTGTGACCGAGAAGTCTGGCATCAAAACCAAAGCCGCAAAGAAAGCGGCAAGCCACGTTGAGATGCTGACTGATACTACATTCAAGCAAGCGATCGGTGGGGATAAGGATGTTCTTGTTGCCTTCACCGCTCCATGGTGTGGCCGTAAGTCTGAAGTCTTTCATGCTGCAGCTTGAATGTTTTCGACAGGGTTCCTTCCGCTAACAATGCTGCCACAGATTGTAAGACCCTTGCCCCCGTATGGGAGAAAGTGGCTGCCGATTTCGCCTCCGAATCCGGTGTCTTGATCGCCAAAGTCGATGCTGAAGCCGAGAACTCAAAGGCAACTGCACAAGCGCAAGGAGTCACTGGCTACCCAACCATCAAGTTCTTCCCCTCGGGCTCTACCGAACCTGAGGCGTACAGCGGTGGCCGAACTGAAGATGCTCTGGTCGACTTTGTCAACTCTAAGGCTGGCACTTTCCGGGTTGCTGGTGGTGGACTCAATACCAAGGCTGGCACCGTTGATGCCCTGGACGCCATTCTCGCCACATACGTGACTGCGAACGGCCTCAAGGACGTCGAGAAGGCTACCGCTGAGATCAAGAAGGTTGCAGCCAACTTGAAGGACAAGTCTGCTGAATACTACCTCCGGGCTCTGTCTAAATTGACCGGTAACCCTGAATACGCTATGAAGGAACAGACCAGGTTGGCTGGTCTGCTGAAGAAGGGTGGGCTTGCCCCGGAGAAGATTGACGACCTGCAAAAGCGAAGCAACATTCTTGCCAAGTTCTTAGTCAAGGACGAGGCGAAGAGTGAGTTGTAAGTACGAACTCATTTTTGGAATGCAAAGGGCGAGGGCGGACTAAAGATTTATGGAAATGGAATGCTTTATGCCACTGGCAGAGGTCATATATATCGGCATATCAGTAGCGGCGTTCGAAGCCTTAAAAAGACAATGGAGTATTTTTGTTTTTATTTCTATGCCTGAGCGTATCCTTGGGGTCTTTCCTCATACCCTTTCATAAGTTGTAAAAATCGCCTAACCGCCCAGTCCAGTAAAACACCGAGTCCTGCAAAAATCGATCATTGGATCAAAGCGGAAATCAAAAGGGTTGTGTTCATTATTCGTAATGCTCAACCTGAGACTCCTTGACTTTAATTCGGACCCCTCACTCCTCAAAGTGAACCTGTACCCGAACCTGTGGAGTTCTTCTCCATAATCATCGCATCCTTCAAGAGCATTTCCTGCTCGAGTCTGTCGCACCGCTCGGCCATATCATCCACTATAAACCCAGATGAAAACCCGCGTCAGTGACAATGGTCCCAATACTGGGACTCCGTATCATGATACTTCATTAATTTAGGGTTGTTGTTGTAGGGGTAGGTATGGCTGGTGGGCGCGGCAAAGGGGGGATGAGCAAGATGAACGCTCCCTCACTCACGCTTAGTCAATATCTCGTCACTGATCCCCTTGAACTTCTTTTCCAGATCACCTAGGAAATCGTCGATCGCCTCGGCAAGCTTGGTGGCGGCTTCGTTCGCGTTCGCACCTGCACCTTCAGTGCCTATTCTGGTGGAGCCTCGCACAGTTGAGGTGGTGCTTGATAGAGGGGGGCTCGGTGCTGCCTGTGTTGGAGGAAAAGCGAGGGTTGTTAGGTTTTGTCTTTAGGAGGCAGGGGGATGGAAGGGTCACTAACCATCCTGGATGTGCTTCTGAATACCACCTACCTACACTGTACTCGTAGGTAGGGACTTGCAACTCTGCAATGTTAGGAGGAAGCAAGGTTGATGATCCTTCGGCGGATTGGTTTCAGGGTGAGGGGTAATGTGTCACTATCAAGGCATGTTATGTGTTCCCTCCCATGTGCAAATTGAAAATGCTACAGAAAGGATTGCTGCTTGACCACATCACGGAGGTCTCCTCGAACAATTGAGTTCTACGTTGGAACTGCAATGCTCAGCCTGGTGTGATGCGCCGTACCCTCGCGTGTACGGACCAGGCTGCTCGCAGTACGGCGCATCAGATAGACTGCTACGACTGCAGAGGAGACCATATTCCACTACTTGCTGTAAGCGAAAAACATTCAGCTATATACATAGATAGGTAGCATTTCAGCGATCTCTAAATATCACATTATGTATTTTGATCGATTGTGCAGCATTGATCTAAGAAAGGGAAAGAGATTTGAGCGTCAATCTCGGACGTCAACTACTCTTTTGGCCCGCCGTAGCCATTACGAGGCGATAAGCGATAAGCGCCTTCGATTCAAATTAACTTCAATCTTCGAACTTGAATCTCCAACTTCTCTCCGCGCCGCCAAAAATTTCGTCCTAAAATTCAGAAATTCCGCCAGCCGATCCTCCAACTTCGAACCTGCTAGCTTTCACTGTTCTCTTCCCAATAATTAACTAGAATATATCCTAGGGCCCCCAACTACACACTGACCGCATAACGTCAGTATGGCGAAAAAAAGTAAGCTGCTCGCAGCTCTAGATGCACACAAAGGCCGGGACTATGCTACTGAGAAGCGGAAAAGCCAAGTCAAGGCTGCTGAGAAGAGGAAGCGACAGAAGGTTGAGAAAGCTGACGATGATGGTACCGCGGAACCAATTACGGAAGCTGACACTGTACTGAAAAATGGCAATAAATCTGAAGAACAGGATTTCGAGACTTTTTCAGATGATGCTATGGAAGTCAGCCATGGTGAAGAGGGGGGAGAGGACGAGGACGGTGAGGATGCGACTGCTGCCAGCACAATCCCTCAACCGGATCAGCCCGGTGATGCATCCGCATCAGAAGCCGAAAATGAATCAGATGTCGCCCTCTCGGACCTCGATGAGGGGGAACTAGAAGACACCATCCCGCACCAACGCATGACGATCAACAACGGGCCTGCTTTGGCAGCCTCGAGAAAACGCATCGCCCTGCTCGGAAAACACCGCACCGGCACCAAAGCCAATCCCACACCATTCCACATCCACAATTCCCTGATCTCGAGCCTCCCATCCGCGAACGAAACAATCCCTGACCCAAATGACGACCTCACGCGCGAACTGGAGTTCTACCGAATCGCACGGGACGCAGCTGTGCAGGGCCGCTCGCTGCTGCAGAAGGAGAAGGTCCCATTTACGCGGCCGACGGACTACTTCGCCGAGATGGTCAAGACCGACGAACATATGGGTAAGATCAAGAAGAAAATGTACGATGACGCGGCGGGCAAGAAGGCGTCGCAGGAGGCAAGAAAGTTGCGTGATGCGAAGAAGTTCGGGAAGGCCGTGCAGGTTGCGAAGGAGCAGGAGCGTGCGAAGGAGAAGCGGACTGCGTTGGAGAAGATTAAGGAGTTGAAGAGAAGTACGTTGTCCGGCTCGGCCAGGTCTTTCAGCCTTGATTTCCCTCTTCCCCAATTTCCCCCCTTCCTAGCTATCTATCTGTGACTAACACCTCGCCCAACTCTCTATCTAGAACGCAAAGGGCAAGATACAGGCAAGGTACACGAGAGCGGAGACAACGACATCTTCGAGAGCATCGCCGTTGAGGACGGACCTGCCAAAGACCGATCTGGCCGAGAACGCGGCCCCGCCGCTGGCCCCAACCCCAAGCGCCAGAAGCGCGAGCAGAAGTACGGCTTCGGAGGCAAGAAACGGTTCTCTAAGAGCGGAGACGCTGTCAGTAGCGGCGACATTAGAGGCTTCTCAGCGTTGAAGATGAAAGGGAAGGGGAAGCCCAAATCGACTAGGCTGGGTAAGAGTAGGAGGGCGGGTACACATTGAGGTTGTTTGTGCGAGGGGAGTGGATCATGGGACTAAAACGAGACAGCGAGAGAGGAAAATTTTCATGATGAGAATTGCTAGATGCTGGGTGTCCGTTCCCTCCTCTTTTCCGTCTCTTTGTGTTTGCCTTTCTCCGCCAGGCATATATTATACGTTCCAGAGCGGGGCGGGAAATTAAGGCCAAATGGGTATCACAACTTTGAATCAACAACGCACACGCGATGCAAGGCAGCCAGTCCCGCTATCTAAAAGGTGTTGAGGCAATCCCGAATACCGCCTTGACCATCAATCATCAAAGCATTCGACTTCGACTTCATACCACCCACTGCCCTAGGAAGGCCTGGAGATGCGAAGTCTGATGCTGTCTCCCAACTCTCTTGGCCTCCTGCGAAACTAGGTCCAACATCTCCTGGGCCTCAGGGCCGGGTGGTAGGTCAGGTAGGGCATCAGCACCCAGATGGCCGTTGAGCTGTCGCCCTGGGCTATCCTCTCTGCTGCCAACGGAATCGGTGTCCACCTCACGCAGTCGGCTTGGTAGAGGTGGACCGTGCCGTTTTGCTACTGGGGATGAAATAGGGGCATCGCTCATGTCCTCGTCATCGTCAAATGAGTCAAGGGCGCCTCGTGCTCGTTTGTGAGCCTTGTGGGCACCGCTGGGGCGCAGCACCGACTTCATGCGGTGTTTTTGCTTGCCGAGCTTGCCTGGTGTCTTCATAATTTCACCGGCAACTTCGTCCGCCAGCGTAGCTTCCAGCTCATCATATATTCTCCGGGTAGACCAATTAAATTTCTTCCGGAGCTTGGCCTCGTTCATCAGCCTCAATAAGGCTTCTGCAGACCGTTCGAAGGCGGCGACTGCTTCTTCGTGAGTGCCATTAAATGCGGCCAGTTTCTCCAATTCGGTGGCGGCTTCATCGACACCACAATGGCGCATATTGAAGTTAGACGATTTGCGAAGGACGTTCAACATGTCCCATATTGGCTTGGTCCAATCAATGGGCTCCGGCTGCAATTCGGACTCGTCACTCGAGCTTGAAGCCTCCTCAGATGCAGTCTGAGATGTCACGTCTAACTCCGCTGACATTTCTGAGTCCTCCTGTTGCTGTTCAAGCGTTGATCCCTCGTCTGCGGACTCGGAATCTGATGATTCTGAATCTGTTCCTGACTCTGAAGTTTGTGGCTCCTCAACAGGCGCGGGCGGAGTGAGCGAGCGCTTCAATGCCTCTACTTCGTCAGCATATGTCTCTGCTAGATGCTTCCACAAATGTGTTTGTGACCAATCGATGCCTTCTCTCTCTTCTATCATTTGCTTCAGTAGAAACCTGTGGTGTTTATGTATCGTTTCCATCGCCTCATCATCGTCATCGATCCGATAGCCAGTGTGCTTTTGGTACTGGGTAAGGAAAGGGTCTATCATGAATCCATACTGTTGTCGTTTTCGGGGGAGTTTTTGGTGCTGATCCACAGCAAAATAGAACAGGTCAATGGCTTCCACGGTGTCATTATAGTGGCTTAGGTAGCGATCTGAAGGCGAGATTTCAAACCAGCCAGCCTTTCCAGCCGCCCAGATGATGGGTTTCCCATCGTCGTCTTGACCGAAGCTATAGTTGGTAACATTGTCTATTTTTAATCGTACATAGAGTGGGTTTTCTACTAATACTTCCCGTGTCGTCAGCGCAGGTAGTGAGGTGGTGGGGTGAATGGAGGGAGGGGATATGCTCTACCCAGATGATCCTGCTCATCGTCCAGAGGCATCAGCTCTCCCAAAACACAGAGAGGTACATCCTCGGAAGCCTCGAGGAGATCTGCATATCGGCCCTTTCCTTGATAAAATATCTTGGCTTCACGGAGAGAGAAGTCAGGCCAGTCATTAACGTCGTCTGGTATAGGGTTTAGTGGTTTGAGGACACGATCTTCGGGGAGAGTGGACATGGCCGGTGGAAGGACCCGACACACATGCTGTAGCTGCGTAGGGGAGTATAGTAGCGATCTCAGGTTGTGGTGGCTAGGGATCGGATTCGGTGTATCATGTCTGATTCGAGGTTGAAGATTTATGAGTAGGAGCCGAGTTTCGGACCTGAGCGATTGATAGAGGGGCAGAAGGGCGGTAGCGGTGACTCAACGATGCGAGAGGGAGGAGGCTCTTGTTACGAAGATGACTAAAGGATGTGCAGTGATATATATTGTAGTCTGTAGCATGATTGTGGTCGTCAAAGGCCAGCCTAGTTGTAACTTTGTACAGGTAGGTGCCAGTAGTAGGAGAGGCACGAAGGTGAGGGTGGTGGAGCCCCAAGGTCCAACCTTCAATTGGGCTTCGAGGGGAGATGGAGCTCATACTTTGAGTTCAAGTTGTGGCCGGGCTGAATGTCTAGTGGCGCACTATCGCCGGAGGTTATCACGTGGCATCACGTGTAAAAACGTGGACATGGATTTAGATTTCTCTGCAAAGAGACTTCTCAGTTACACGATGGACCACTCGCAAGTATGCTAATGCATCGTGTGATTTCCCATACTGGGCTCACGAGTTCTAATATTACAAACATCTAATTTGAATGACTGCCAGAGCATTCTTCAATATGGCTCAGGGGCCCGGCAAAGTCCTCGAGGGCATCTTCGGTGAGGCCAATTCCTCTCCTGGGATTCTCTTACCTGACTAGTTTCCTTACACTTTATGTGTCCAGCGATTAGCAAACCGCAGAGCCTTTCCTCTGCTCAAGTCCTACGTGACTTGCAGCACAAATTTGCAGAGTCCAAAATCTTCGCTCCTCTGCTTTATGAGTCTGAGAAGATGCGTGAGCAAAATAACAGCAAGAGGAAGAGACGTGTGAGCAGTGATAATGTCTTCAAGATGGGGCATGGGGGCACTCTCGACCCTCTAGCCACAGGCATCCTGATCGTTGGCCTTGGCCGAGGTACCAAACACCTCTCGCAATTTTTGGAATGCAAGAAAACCTACGAGACAGTAGTGCTGTTCGGGAAGAGCACGACAACCTATGATGTTGCTGGACAAGTTGTCGCAGAAGCCCCGACAGACAAGATCACCAAACAAATGGTGGAAGAACAACTCTCCAACTGTCGAGGACTGCAGAAGCAGATCCCACCAATATATAGTGCTATCAAGATTGATGGCATGAAGCTTTACGACTACGCGCGGAGCGGTCGAGAGCTCCCCCGAGAGTTGGAAAGCCGCGATGTGGAAGTCACCGAGTGCACTCTCTTAGAATTTTATGAGGCTGGTCAGCATGATTTCAGATATCCGGTCGAACAGGCGTCGGAAGAAGAGAAAATGACTGCGAACAAGCTAATGCAAGGAGCAGAAGCAACCAAGAAGCTCCTCGCGGAGCAGCTACCTACCAGTAAGCCAGATGTACCAATCATCGTGGACATGGACGAGCAAAACCGTCTGCCTCGAGATCACAAAGCAGCCTTACATACCCATCCCCTACCGACTCAAGAAGCGGAACCAGCACAAGCGCCGGCCGCACGTATTCGACTAGTTGTCAGTAGTGGCTTCTATGTGCGCTCGTTTGCTCATGATCTTGGGATAAGTTGCGGATCATTTGGTACAATGGCAGCGTTAAGCAGAAGTAGTCAGGCGCAGTATACCATCAGCGACCCTGCTCCTGAGGGATTCACTACAGCTCTTACTATGGATGACATGGACGCAGGCGAGGATGTCTGGGGTCCCAAGATTTCCGCTATGCTTGAACGATGGATGGAAACAAATCCACCAGCAGAAGCACTAGACGACAGGAGTGCCCCGAGGCACTTCGACAGCAGAAGGGGTGGGATGCAGAGTCGAGGAGGTAAATACAAAGACAACCGAGGGAAAGGCTCAAAGCGAAGCTGGGGTGACAGGAGCAGAGACTATGAGCGTGACTACACACAAAAGCGACCAAGACGGCGCAATAGCTCCTCGCCTGAGCTGTAAGATGGCTACCTAGGGAGAGCATGCGGGCCGCAGGTGTGCTCTGGATTGTAACAATAGTCTACTATGGTATACTAGGGGTACTCTGTACCTTAAGTGTAGGGAGTATGCTTGTAATTTGGATGACGAACTTGAATGATAAATTCCGGTATTAATATGCCCTCGCCCCAGCGCCGCCTAACCAGGGTAGGTATGCCGAGGCTAGGTGCATAGTTCCTGCATATCTTGATCCTGGCGCGCCTGGCAGTGGCGAGTGGCGGCTGCCTGTCAACCTTGAATGCCACTGCCATGCCTGCTTAATACCCCAAGAGGAGCCAGAACTGGTGGGCGTCTTCCCTCCCTTGTTTGCGTTACGTCTTGCGCCCTGTCAAATTCTTTGGCTCTCCAACTTTTACCTATCTTCTGACCTTATTCTGTACACTACTCTGTCTTCTCTTCACATCGCACTAGCCTGGTGTCATGCGCTCGTGTGATCCTCAAGGGCCATCTGTCAATCCTTTACTTTCACTCATTGATCATTGCATTTCTATCTTTCGTTTGGTTGCCAATCCACCATTTTCCATGTTCAGTCCTCGGCCCAGCCCCTCAGCTTGAATACCGGTCCATTAAAATGGGGCCCCTGCGATCGCAGGATAAACCCTTGTCGCTTGCTTCCTTGAAGGCAAACAAGGCTCGGCCAAAACTTGTCACCAAGACCGTCACCGTTACCAGAGCTCCCAAGCCAAACCCAAAGCCTACGGGGTCTTATTCTATCTCTAGCTCGCCTCCTTCTCGAAGAAACGTCCCAAATGGTACCCCTCAACATTTTATCGTCCCTCGCAAATCAACCACGCCTGCATCTGTTTCCTCCAGACCACCGAGTAAAGAATCACTGGAAAGAGTAAGACAAAATGGACATAGCCGCGCAAAACGCGCCTCTCCTGCCATCTCCACTCCCAGGTTCACCAGTTCTGATGAGGAGAGTGAAGACGATGAAGGAGATGAGAGCAAGCCCAGAAAACGTATTCGAACCTCAGGCCAAGAAAGTCTGGACGAACATCGTCGCATTAGGGATCTGGCTTCCTTCTCTGAGGGGGATGCTGGCAGTTTTCGCATGGTCCATGCTTCAGACATCGCGAATATTGATATTGTAGAGCAGTCAAGAACCAAATATCAAGACTTCTTTACGGTGCTCGAGGTGGACGAGGCAGATTGCCCAGCAATCACCCTCCAGTATCCCAGCATATCTCAGTCCGAGAAGTACCAGCTGGTAAAGCCAACGGACTCTTCGGATTTCAACCCCTTGGACGAAATCGAACTAAACATGAGAATCATAGCCGAGTACTATCTTGACAACCAATCAGCAAGAAAAGTGACCAGCGAAGAAGACGGTTCCGGCTTTGTCCAAATGCTCCACAGAGAAGCCAAAGATGCCATGCGGGGCCGCGTTGGTGCTCAGTCGAGATATATAAATGTGGTGGAAAAGTTCAACGCGCTACTGGCCCAGAAACGTAAAGACGGCACTATTGCCAAGAAGTTGGATGCTATGGTCCGGGTCGATGTCAAACTCGTTGAACACATCATTAAGACCCAGGTCTACGCTCGGACCGTCTCGCCACAGGTTCATCTTGTTAGGCACTACGAGAGCTTCTCCGACAATGTCTATGGTGAACTCCTTCCCAAATTTTTGAGTCGAATCTTCAAAGAGACTAATCTCAAATCCAATCAAATCTTTGTCGACCTAGGCTCTGGCGTTGGAAATTGCGTGCTACAAGCTGCTTTGGAGATTGGGTGTGACTCTTGGGGCTGTGAATTCATGGACAATCCTAATACTCTTGCTCAACTTCAAGCCGAGGAGTTTCCAGCTCGTTGTCGATTGTGGGGCATTAAACCCGGCAAAGTTCACCTAATCCACGGCGATTTCCTCAAGAATGAAGAGATCAAAAAGGTATTGAAGGAGGCAGATGTTATTCTAATCAACAATCAAGCGTTCACAGCCAAGCTCAATGATGACTTGAAGTATGTTTTTCTTGATCTTAAAGAAGGGGCCCAAATTGTCAGTCTTAAGCCATTCCGCAGCCCTGCACACAAGATCAAGGACTCAAACGTCAACGACCCTATCAATGTCCTAGAAGTTGTGGAAAAAGATCGCTGGAGTGGAATGGTTAGCTGGACAGATGACCCAGGAAAATGGTATCATCAGCGCAAAGACTCTAGGGCATTGGAAGCATTCGTCAAGAAGCTGGGAGGTTCAAAGTGAAAAGGGCGTGGACTTGATTGTACTGTTCAGCATTTGGTTATGCATGAGGTTGAAATGAGATCATGAGACACGTGTTGCATAGCGTGGGCATTGGACAGCGTTCGGTCTTCAGTTCCAAGTTGGCACTCGGCCAGGTGCCAACCATGATTTATCGAGATATGACCAGTAATATCTTCTCTTCTGTGAAGTAGCTAGAATGCATCCTGTCATAAAGACTTTCTATGCTTGTAAGCACCAAATTGAATTCTCTGATATTCTTCACAATTAGCTATGCAAGGCGACCATAGCTAATTTGGTCAGTCCCACAATGTCCGAGAACGTGCATATGTCGACTGAAAAACCTGAGGTCATGGATCTGCTGTTGAGAGTTTCAGCTGTGGCTGTGGCCGCTGGAGAAGAATAGCTTATCAGTAGCATAATGATCAGGTTGTGCACCGGCTTGCACAATACGACAATGGAACACATATCCAATTATCTGATCGCGACCCAGGACCAAAGCTTGCGAGAAGCAGAGCTCTATACCCAGCTATGCTGCTGTCCAGTAGTTCCCCTCCTCAGTATCGCCATATTAGACCTCAAGCAGCGGTGGATCGTGTGTAGGCCATGAGAATGTAGTTTCGCTTTGATACTGATAGGGTCGTCGCAAGGTGATAGACCTTGTACCTGCAATAGTGTAGGCCGAAAACACCTCCAAGACTATCGAGAAGGTCAGAAGAATTTCAGCCAAATTTATGTTCTTCATTCATTCTATCAGCCTCCTTACCCATCCTCGCCATCCAGCGGTCAACAAGCTCCTTATTCTCCTTCTTCAGCTTGCCGGACTGTTCCTCGACCATGTTGAGCTGAAGGTTTAAGGTCACGTTCTCGTCCTGAACGTTCTCGATCAACTTGGCTTTGCCCCGGAGTTCCTCTTCACGGTCCTTCAATTTGACGGTGAGCTGGGACAAACTTGCGTTCAGCTGGTGCATGCGTCTGCCGTCAACCTTGCCTCTGCCCTTGAGGATCTCGAGCTCCTTCAGCGCCGTGTCCAGTCGGGTTTGGAGATCACCACGCTCATGCTGGGATTTGGCTAGGTCCTGGCGGAGCTGTGCCATGGCATTGGCATGCTCCGTTGCAGTAGCTGTGGCTGTGGCCGCTGATGAAGTGAATTGGAGCAGACCCCGACCTACTACGGACGGTGGTGGGGACACCGCTGACCCTGGTTCTTCTGCCGCTGGAGCCTGTCTGAGTTTTGCCTGGAGCGCAGCATTTGCATCTCCCAACTTGGTGCCTAGAATAGAATAGAACTTTGAGAATTGGACTTGTCAAGTAAAATGGGATTCCTGGGGTGCCTACAGTAATTGTACAAGTCCAGGTTGGCTTTCTCCCTTGCGTCTCGGGCCTGCAAGGCTGCCAGATACTTCTCGGTCCATGTAGCCATTGGTGTCATCGGGTTTGGTGCATCATGGGAGTATCTGGGAAATGATTCACGAAGATGGAAAGGAATTTACTTTCATCGAGCCCGAGGTGCCAGGCGGGAGGAGGATTTCACTAATTATGAGTACACCCATGACACAAACGAGGCACAACATTGTAAGCCTTGAGGCACGACATCCAGCGGCCTGGGTGGCGTCGGCTAAGTTTCCAAATTGTCTGGACGGCTTCGTCACAGAGCAAGATAAGGTTAGTCCACTTTGAGCGATAGCCGCTGCCGCCTTGGATGGGGTTGCCCGTGCGAGTACCAGGCTAGCTAGCACTGGCGGTGGACTCTGGCATAGGCTTCTGGCGTCAACTGGCCATGATGCCCTGCCCCATGATCTAACTCCAGTTGCGAGCATACAACTAATTACTCACAGCTCACGGTTCACAAGCCTCCATCTCCATCCAGCCCTTAGCCTATCCTCCATCAACCTTCCGACCATTTCTTGTGGTAGCAGTCACTCCCTTTCAGACAATCAACAGCGCCACTGCCCTGCAAACACTGTCAAACCACTTGAGCTGGTCTGGGGGAAACAATCACCCGCAGGTCGTCTTCGCTTGACGGAGCTTCCACCACCCCAGAGCCAGAGGCCTGGTTATGTACACTGCGCCAACGCTTTCACAAAGACATTCCAAAAACATGCCTCCAAGAAAGAAGGTGTTGTTGAAGGTGCGTTGATGCGTATTCATTTGGGCGCATTCCACCGCTAATGGTCAATCTCTACAGGTCATTATCCTCGGTGACAGCGGCGTTGGGAAGACAAGTTTAATGAACCAATATGTAAGCCATGCTCCTGACCATGTCTCCGTCAGCACAAACTGACCATCTTTCGTCCCTCAGGTAAACAAGAAATTCTCTACTTCGTACAAAGCCACCATTGGCGCCGACTTCCTTACGAAAGAAGTGATTATCGGCGACCGCATCGTGACCCTGCAGCTCTGGGATACGGCTGGGCAAGAGCGATTTCAATCCCTAGGCGTCGCATTCTACCGTGGCGCTGATTGCTGCGTCCTCGTCTACGACGTCAACTCCACCAAGTCATTCGAGACTCTAGATTCATGGCGTGACGAGTTCCTAATCCAAGCGAGCCCTCGCGATCCCGAGAGCTTTCCCTTCGTTGTTTTGGGAAACAAGATCGATCTAGGCGAAGACAGGAGGATGATTACACCCAAGAGGGCCCTTGCATACTGCCAGAGCCGTGGCCAGATGCCTTATTTCGAGACCAGCGCCAAGGAGAGTATCAATGTCGAACAAGCCTTTCAGATCATCGCCCAGAATGCTTTGGCTCAGGAAGCGACTCAAGACTACGGTGGTGATTTCTCGGATCCAATCAACATTAACCTGGACCACGAGAGGGATGGGTGTGCGTGCTAAATAGGGCACGGAATGAGAACATGTGTATGAGCGAGGCTGTTCCAACGGTGGTGGGAGGAGGCATCTGGCTTGATGATGCCCTCTATCGTTGTTGGACGTCATTCTGGGCATGATAGACTGCAAAATGGGGGTGCATGGGCATAAATCGCGCAGGAACGTATGTATGTTCAGGTCAGCCCGCATTGAACCCCATTCCTGGAGGGCAATCACTTTTGTTTTTGGGTTGTTTTGCTTTGGATTTGCATTGTTCCATGAGTTTCCGTCACTCTCAAGGGTGTGGTACCATTTCGAGAGCTGCTCGGAGTCGACGGGTGCGGAAGAGCGTACAGACAGATAGCAACATACAGAACTTTTAAGCAGACCAGAGGAACGCAAGTTCGTTGTCACCACCCCCCTGTTGCCAGTGAAGTTTTGTTTGACTCTTCGATCTACCTATTCTCCCCCGCCTGTGTTAACGATGGTGGTGTTCCACAATGTCCATTCCAATTATCACGTCGTGAAGCACCCACTCGCTCGGTCATCAATCTCACTTACCCCTGCTACTAATTTGCCTATTAACAAAACATGGGCCAGATACTGTCGCCTCAGATAACAAGATAACGCAGTACGTAGACTAGTGCGTACACACCATTCATATCTGCTATCCCGCTTCCCCCCTTTTTGGCTCTACTTGCTGGTCCAGACGCGCAATAAACTCGGGACAAGGGGGTTTTTGAACCGCTGTTCAATGGAAAGCGAGATACGAGGAGAAAGTTCAAAAGTTTGGTTCGATAACTGAGAAAAGCAAGAGAGCCTGTACGTACTGGGCAGTGAACAGGCCACGCACTGGCTGGCATATAGATTGGCTCGTTACATATATATAGTACCCTGAATTTGAAATCCCTCCATGTGCACAGTGAAGCGATATATCGACTGTGAGGGGATGATTTGTTTTTCCAGCCTGGGGTGATTTGATTTTGGTGGAAGGAACCAACTAGCCCTTTTTGCTTTCCCCTCCTCCTTCCCTTCAGTGAGAAAGTGCGTGGATTATAATGCAAAACTCACTATGAAGGAGTGGTTGGGCTCGAGGTGTTTATACATATAGCAAATGTCTCACAGCACGATAAAGCGTCAACCAGCTTCAGGGACGAAACCCAGGAGAAAGTGCAGACGCGTGAGTGTGAGTGTGAGTGTGTTATGTAAATACCATGCCTTCTCAACCCAGTGGGAGGGATAAACCGGTCATCTTTAGTCTCAGATAGCAAAGATAATGATTTGTGGGCACAACGAGTTATATCAAAAGGAATCAAATCAGGAACAAAGTTATTTTTTTTGGAAGACTGTGACATTTTTGCTTTTCCTCGCGCTGCTGTTGATACGCTATTCCGAAAAAAAGGATGTGTGTATTTGTGTGCGAGAAATTTGGGTCTGGTCTGTTTTCAGAGGAACAACACAAAGAATTTTGGTGGAGGGACAATTGAATATCGTAAGAGCGCCCCTCATGTCGCAAAACAAAACACACACCTCACAATCACATCACACCAGCTGCTTTGTGAACTGAGGAGGGAAAATTAGGAACTCCAGCTTGCTCCAGGCCGTCATGATAAGGTCGTGGCAGGAATGAACAGTTGGCGCTCGCTGCAAGGCCAAAGCAGAAGCTAGTATTATAACAACGAGAATCTTCGAATACCGATTTGGTGTCCATCCCATGAAAACACAACACAGAGAAGGCCTATCCAGTCAGTTTTTGAGACTCGGTCGGAAGATTTGGTGTTGTCTGTTTTCCCAGTCCACGAACTCAAGAGGGGGGGGAGTTCGGGTTGAAAAGCCTGTCGATGGTCGCAAGGTTCAAGAAATAGATTGAGATGGCAGGGATTGTGGTGTGATCCCTTGTAGGTCGAGACGCCGACTGCCTTTCCACGCCAGAAATACAAAAAAATGTTTCCTGTAAAACTTCATTTACCATGCCCAGATTTTAAGCTTTAAAAAACAGATTAGCCACAAGATGTGAAAGGGGAGGCAAAGATCTCTTACCAGAGAATCCCATGAACCAGTGCATAAACTAATTCCATCATTGCTAACGCCAAGACAACTGACTCGGTTTTCATGTCCATTGAGCGATCCAACCTTGTCGCCACGCAAGGTGTCCCAAACCTATCAAAGTCAGTACATGAGTAAGTGTGGAGAGATGTATAGATACGTACTTTGCATTCGAAATCATCGTAACCAGCGAACAGTAAGCGCCCAGAGACGGAGAATGCAACCGATGTAATTCCGCAGAGGACCTGTTCATTCTGAAAAAGGTCATCAGTCATTGAGCTACTGGACAGATAGTGGATACATACTTGATAAGACATCAGTTCTCGGTCTGCTCTGATATCAAAAAGCCTGCATGAAGCATCATCAGAGCCTGTGCCAAAGGCATTTCCATCTGGGAAGAATTGGATGGCATTGATATCGGATTCGTGGCCTGCGAAGGTTTGCACGGCCTTTCCTGTCCGCACGTCCCATAGTTTGGCGAAGGCATCGCAAGCACCAGAGACAAAGACGTTGGCGTTAGTAGGGTTTATACTAATGCTCATGACGTCGCCCAAGTGATCGGCGAATTCGGTAACCTTGGATCCTGTCTCAATGTCCCACATCATGCAAGTCATATCACCTGAGGAGGTGATGATTCTTCTGTCATTAACAAATCGACAACATGAGAGATAGCCTGAATGTCCAGATAATTCGCGTGCAACACGGGTTGGACCTTCTCTCGTAGAGAGGTTATAAATTGAGCAAATGTTGTCCAGGCCACCACAAGCGACATAATTACCACTAGGGGCATATGCACAGGTCATGACCCAAGAGGATCGAAGGGGAATAGCGTGGACTTTGTTTGTGGTATAGGCATCCCAGATGATGAGCTTGCCGTCTTGTGAAGCCGAGACCAGGTGCCGTCTGTCAGTTGACCAGTGCATGGCATAAATTTTTGCTAGATGGCCTTTAAGATTCCTCCGAGGCTTCATTCCTATCCGTTGCAAGCCTTCGGTGTTGTTGAGCGCGACTTGTCGCACTGTTCAGTGGAATTGATTAGCAATCTGGATGAGCAAGGGGGCAGAGACACAGGAGGCACAGGGAATGAGTAGTACTTACAGCTCGTATCTGCCAAGTCATCCTTCTTCCGCTTGATTCTGTCCTTGAGGCCTTCTGCTTCTCTTCTTGCAGCCGTAATTTTGGCCTGCATCTGTTCTCCAGTCAAGTCGGTAGACATGGCGCAAACTGGGGGTCCTCTGGGACCAGGTTGATGGTAGTACACAGGTAGTCAAGGACTGCCGTCGAGGCGTGCTGGGGAGATGCGCAGGACGAAATGGACGAGACACTCGATTGAAAGGGCGGCGAACAGTAGGCAAACGACAGGAGGCAGGAGCTCGAGCGAGGTAGGTATCAGGGATGGACCAATTGCGGCGGCCCAGAGCACCAGCCGCGAATCTGCTGAGTTGCGAACCTGACAACGAGGGGAGTTGGAAGGAACAGCTACACAGAGAGTGTGCGAAGGTAATGAGATGGATGAAGAAGGTCTTGAGACAGATTGGAAGGTGGTTTGAACGGTTTGAATGGCAAGGTTGGACCAAGGAAGCAACCAAGGAAAGTCGGAGTGGGAGGGTTCCTATGCCGCTACCGTGCGGTAGGTGGTAGTAGTTGGTGGTCACCCTGGTAGGAAGTTGGAAGTGGCAGCAGGACGGATTAGTGGTTCTGGGTTTCTGGGTTTGGTGGTGCGGACTCTCCAGAGTCAAGAGAAGCAGATGGTGCAGACTGGGGGGGGCTTAGAGGGCACGAGGAGTGAAGGGTGGGACCAGAGACGAGGGACGAGGGACCACCCAGGAGGACAATTATTCCGCACAGCACCACAGCGAGACAGCGGCACAGCGATTCAGCGAGACAGCGAGAGGTGCTCAGCGCGGTGGTTTGGCTGGCCAGTGAACCTGGTTTTTTGGTGGGCAGACTAGTTTAATGATGTGTCTTTCGAGTTTGGGGCGTTTGGGCGCGGATGCCTCTCAGAATCAGCCGGTGAGCAGGTGGACTCTGCTATGAGTACACTGCGTTTACTAGTAACCTAGGCTCTGGCTAGGTTAGGTTAGGTTAGGTCAGGTTAGGTACCTACCAGTTGGTATCTGCCTAGGTAGTTACGAGGAGCAATACCTCTCCGTGCAGGGTACGGAGAAGAGCCTATCATGTCCTCCGTACGGCGAACACCCTAGGGTCCAGGGAGCCAATTTTTGGGTCAGAACTCAGGAGTGCTGCTGAGCATCCCACACTTAAAAAAGGGCCTCGTACCGGGGTTTGGTAGCATCAAAAGTCTTTTACGAGTAGGTACGAAAGCACTGTGATTGGATTGCAAGCAACGATCCAGAAGGCGTTTGCACCTCATGCTCGTAGAACAGAGTACTCGTATGGAGTCCGGTAGGAGTCATTCAGGCACAATCAGCCTGGTGCAAATCGTAAATGGATTGCCGAGTGACTGGCCGGCGCTCGAAGCCTGTAGGGTCACGAGCAGGCTTCGTTTTGTTGGCTACCACTCTCGTTTGGATGGTTCAATTACGGCTCCTCCACCAGTGCAGCAGGCTCTTGACGGAGTTCCTACCCTGCCCAGTTATCTGACTCCAGGTCTGTCGAGTCATCCACGATACTCCAGAGATCAAATACCATGATGAAGTGTCCAGTGTCCACAGGGTCAGGGCTGACGGGGAAGAACAAAGATTCTTCAAACGCAAAGAACTCTATCAAATGCCCATTACGGAGTATAACAAAGCCCCCTCGTCTGTTCCCGTCGTCGCCATTCGAGGCCAACCCCAAAACACTACTTAGGATCCAAAGGTCGGGGCTTGGGCTCGGGGCTCGAGTGGCTGACGAGTGGGTGCAGGGGTGCAAGGGCCCAAGCGACCGATCCAGGGAGGGTTTTTACTTGTACGCCTCTGCGATGGAAGGGAGATTGCCCGACCGCGCCTAGTGTGGCCCTAAGAGCAAGCCGGGTGCCGCTCATGCCCCACCAAATATCATCTTGGTTGACCCATGTTGGAATTCGAAACGAGAGGAGCAACGATCGAAAGGGGCTTGCGTCCTAGATTGTTGGCTGCTACTGGTAGTTTTGTGCAAACTTACGAGTGTAGGTACAGAATAAGTACCTACATAGGTAACTAGGTACTACCTACTCCGTACGGAGTACTGCGTCTGGATTGCACCTTGCTCGTAAAACAAATACGGAGTAAGGAGTGCTGAAGCCACCGAACCTAACCCGTGGAACCCATCTGGGGCCGAGGGCCCATCCTTGATTCCTTGGTCGCCCATCCACCTCTCTTTGTACTCCTGCATGGACGGAGTAGTAACTTTTCATGACGGAGGTCTGGGCGACGGGAACCATGGGACAGTGCTGGGGATCGTCCCCAATTCGAACTCTAGTGGTACAGTATCATCCCACCTGAGTCCTGGCTGCCCAGGTGCCCTCAGGCAAGGACTGAGTACTCCGTACATACACAGCACTCAGACCAGACAGGAGACCTGACTCCCTATGCACGAGTAGGTACCTAGGTAGGTACCCAAACAACCCTCGGATCCTCGCAGCGCCTGCCCACCTCTCTCGAAGGCTCGAAGGTGGAAAACGTTTGCATCTACAAAAATAAGGGCATTGACGATCCTCCACCTTTCTTATCCAGATTCACGAACATACTACTCCGCTTAAGCTTGCTGATCACTTACTCTTCTGTGTTGAAGCCGCACGTGGATGTCTACATCCTGGTTCATCCTGTCCTTTACTTAGGGTAGGTTTGTTCATCATTCATGTCGCCTCGATGCTTAATAATGATAATGCCCCGTACCTCGACACTGTTTCTGTCACCCCGTGAGATGTCGCCTCGACAACTATGGATTCGCTGATCGCGAAAGTGCCCTCCCTGAACACTCAAGTCCCTACCCTACCAGTACCTACAGATAGGTACATAGATACATATCTAGGTATGTGCCTATGTACATATCTAGGTATGTGCCTATGTACATACCTAGGGTACTTTCGAGAGTACTCCGTAGCGCTCGAACTGGTACATAGTCACCCCAAGTCGAGGCCCAAAGCCTTCATTCTGGCTGCCAAGGCATTTCGCGTCCCACATCGAGGAATTTCTGTCATCCTGGCCAGCCAAGCCCACCAGATCAGTAGTGCGCCCCGTGACAACGCACGTCACGGTGAGGTGCAGCAACTCTGCTAGCCCATTTTGAGTATGGAGATCTACCAGGAGGTGCAGATATGTACGGGGTTAGGGAGGTCTGGAAGCACGAGAATACTCCCTACCGTACTCGTAGACACAATTCGCGCACAGCCAAACTCTACCTTAAAGTACGGAGGTGCATTCCTTGTTGCCCACTCTTGTTGACTCTGTAGGACTGAGCTTCCTGCAATGAATTCTGGCTTGAGACAAGTGTGGTTATGAATGGGTCCTGTTGGAAATTATGGCGAAAGGATCTACGCTAATAAGCAAGTCTTTAGCGAGGAAGCGATATCTTCATTTGGAGGGTAGTCCTTGTACGAATAATCGGGCGATCAAACCCTGCAGGCCGTGTGTGTCAGGTCAAAGTTGGGAACAAACATGTCAAATATACCAAGGATTATCATATTACAAAGCCCTTCTACAGGCTGGGTTGGTCATCGGGCGATATTACTTAGCTTTTGAGCTGCCACTTGTCGCCCGTCACTAAGATTGCCTGCACGCAAGGCTGTCACATACATACATAGAAGCACTCCAAAACCACGCCATTTGTACAACCTTTGTCGACATCGAGTCATGTTGTGGCAGATTGGATGCTTGTACGGAGCGACCTCTGTTGCACTTGGTGCTTTTGGTGCCCATGGACTCCGAAAACGAATATCTGATCCACAAAAGCTCGCGAATTGGTCTACAGCAGCACATTACCAGGTCAGTCAGAGATTTTAGTTCAACTCCTGCCGCAAGAAACCATCTAACATAGTAATACAGCTTGTTCATAGTGGGATTGTTCTGATTGCGACGTCTATAGCTCCAAAGAATAAGCTGGCGTCGGGTCTTTTCATTGCCGGTATGACGATGTTTAGTGGAAGCATATACCTTCTTGTTCTAGACCCCCAACGATTCAAGGCTCTGGGACCGGTCACCCCTCTTGGGGGTATCTGCTTGATTGCAGGATGGGTTGCACTTGCATTTGGTAGTCGAGGAAGGTTGACCCTCTGAAGGACGAATGCACAACTATGATTGTATCAAAATGCCGACTGCATATTGCCCCATTCACTTACGAATATAATACCCTCCCAGCTCACTTGAGATATTGCTTTGACTCTGACCCGAAATTCGAAGGATAGGGCCACCCGATAGCCCGACTTGCATGTGTCTGTCTGTCTAAGTGTAACTGGCACCAAGGAAGTGCGACGGGGTTGTCATAACTGCAAATCTCGATGGCTTCTAGAAGATGCCAGTTTCTGGAATTTGGACCTTCACTGGTGAAGCAGAGATTGAGACGTATTGTATGCACACGTGCCCAGATCAAATGCTGTATCCATATGCCAGCCATGGATTACATCCGCAAGCAGCTGTGTATCTCCTTTGTCCCCAGGGAGTGCATCGACACAACTTATCGAGATCAAACTCATCCTCAAAGAAACGTTGGATTTGCGCAAGCCAAGCTGAGTCAAGGAGGTTTGTTGTGAACCAGCTTGCCTTTGGTCGGTTTCCATGGTTGGTTCACGATTGGCGGAATAGCCGCCTCACTTTCGACATCAAAAATAGCAACCAACGCGATGGTTTCCCGCATTGGATTTTGAATTTAAAGAATTAAAAACTCTTTGATATGTGTTTGCATAAAGTGTACTCCATACAGGCTGCAGGTATCGTAGGATCACTGAGAAAACGGGTACTTGCCACACCATTGGGCACTCTCCTGTGCAGTCTTGGTTGAAATTCTCGTATTCACGTTCCATTTCGAGATCATTTAAGCGCATTCCCAGCATGTTAGCCAATCATTATATTTGTGCATTGCAAAGAAGCGCTCTTCAACTAGATGCGCGAGGCCATTAACAATGCGTGATCTTCGTCTTCCGCCTTGTAGGAGAGAAGTATGGAGTATCATGGAAGGATGGAGTATTCTCTCAAGCCACTTCGGGCACCCTGTAATAATAATAGCTGTCAACCCTAGCTAGCACTCAGCTAGGTAAGTGCGGGCCGATGAATTGCCACGGACTGCGTCAATCATTCGCCGCTGTTCTACTCCGTACTTCCAGCAGCTTTCCTGTGATCCAGATCGCCTTAGTAATTGCGCAAAACATGGATTGTCGAAGGCTATTTCAGGCCAGAATATTCTTCGCCTCCTCAAAGCATGTTGTGTGGAGGTATCACAAGTCCCGACTGCGGAGTTCTCTGCTTCAAAAATAAAGCAGATACTTTTGGCGCTTTTGTCTCAAACGCAGGACATGTTCACGCCGACCATAAAGCTCCCGTACCCAACAGCTGGCGAACAACCCCCGGTGCCTACTGGAGAGGGACAGCGAGTAAAATGCAGATGGCAGGTCCGTCTGTCATAGGCGGCTCGACTGCTGTGGGGTTTGGGTTCACAAGAGCCATCGATGTTCGATGCCAGTGTCACTATCAATTGGACTTCTTGTTTAGGATTAACTTCGTTGACACCAAACCAGAATATTTTAAATTTGACATTAGGCATGAGAGGGAATAAAATAGTAAGGAGAATGCATGTTTTGTAATCGCTAACAAACGTATGGGCTGCGTGAATAACTGATATGTATTTGGCCCGAAGAGCGATCTTGTAGTATGGAATTAGTATTAGAAAGCAGAATGGAAAACATTTGGGGTGGGTTGCAGTTCGAATGCACTCCGTAGCACTGCGTACTCCGTACAGTGAAAAACAATACAGTGGCCAGTGGCCAGAGGGCCATTGTTCATTCGCAGCTCCAGGCCCTGCCGTTTAAATTGAACAGCGTTAGACTTGAGGCTTGGCCCAAGCAGATTGCGCCCAAAGTCCCAAGTCCCCAAGCCTGAGGGCGAACCTGCTCCAGCAAAAGCCAGCCGTCTGGGTTAAAGCCAAAGTGCTCGTCAAGGGATCCAGCGACCGCAGACGCAGACCTGAAACCAAGCGACCGCTGGCACCAACACCACCAGAGGCCCAGCACCAGCGCCCACTCTGCCACTGCCACTGCAGACGACTAGCTAGGACCTCTGCCTGCCGCCACCGACCACCATCGAGACCAACCAGCAGACGGAGTACGGAGCACCTCCATCCTGACGACTAACTGGGGGACTAATACTTACCACCCGATTACTACCACTCACTCCTCACTACTCCGTACCACAGCAACTCACCTCACTACCTTCACTCATTTCCCTTCATTCGGCGTCACTGCATCACCTCCCTTCATCACCAAAATCATCAGCTTTCTCCGTTCAGCTTCGATAGCTTGGTCCATCTCACCACTCCTTCTCCTCCAACAAACGTCTCCCTTCATCATCTCCCTAATCCTTCGAGTCCTTCGCCTGCGTGCCGGATTTTCGAGTCCCCCCGTTTCCTACCTCTGACCTCCGCCTTTCGACTCCGCGAATTGCTTTCCTCCTTCGTCCTGCTTCGATTGGATCCGATCCGACTCGATTTCCTACGTTCTCTACTACCTGTTCGCCCACTCCATTCTTCAGTTATTCCACAGCCGTCCTTTAACGAGCACACACGCTCATTCAGACTTCCGATACGGTGAAACTTTGAATGTTCCCGCTGGAGAACATCCAACCACAAGATCCTCTTTACCACAGTCTTCACCTATCCCTCTACCGACTAGTCATCGTCACGGTGGCAAGGTGAATACTCGCCATACCTGCCATCATTCATGCCCTTTGCGTAAAGACTGTTTTGGTGTTGTCGACAGGGTAACTAGAGGCCCATTAGGAGGCAGAACGTGCAACTCACTGCTCTTCCGCTCAGCACTACAATCTCGGTTACGAACAAAGACACGAAAGGTCGGTCTTGTCAAGAGCCTTTCGCATGAACATATCTGTTACCCCTTGACTTTAGCATCATGAGAGAGGTCAACTTCAGTATCCCAAATGTCAACAAGGCTTCCGTCCATATCACCACCACCCTCTATGACCGCCGAGCCCTGGACTGCACCTCCACCCTTCCCCTTATCAATTCCCTCAACCACCTGGCATATCTTACCACTTCCTCGGCCCGAATCAGAGATATCTTGACTGTGGATGGAGGCATTGAACGGCTTGTCTGCATCTTGAAAGAGGGGCGGAGTAAAGATGAGATGCATATGTGGAAATGGAACCTTGCATTTCAATGCATCGTCAATATTGGTGTGCGAGGCTCTGAGAATGTGCGTACTCGCGTTGTTGAGGCTGACATGGTCCCCGTCATCGCCACTATCCTTTGGGACTATGTCCTGGTGATTGAGCGAGAAAAGGCAAAGGCCGATGCTGAACAGGCCCGACGAAATGGATCGCATCACACCAGCAGCTCAAGATCATCGAAAATGACCCACGAGCTAACTCGAGACTCTACGGCAAGGTCGTCCTTCTTCGAACACCTCAACGCTTCCTCCGATCTACGATCTACGCGTCGCCAGGCACCTCCGCCCTCACTGGATATTCCACAGTCTTTTTCCCAAGCCTTTGGCACCACAGAACCCGGCCCGGCGGAGACGAACATTGCATCCACAACCGTTCTCACATCTCCTCCTGAGCGAACAGTCTTCCCACGCCCTCAGCTACAACACCAGGCTCGTAGTAGTGAAGGTCGGGGCAACTTCCAACGCCAGCTCAACATGCAACCTCCCGCAACTGCAGTTCCGTCCATGGACACATCTGATGGTTTCTCCATACGGCCCGTCCGTGAGGTGGACCGACTCCCGTCTATGTTACCAGCTTTAAATACGGGAGTAACGTCCCATCCAGATTCTCCCACAACACCATCAGCCCCTGTCCATCGAGGCCTCCTTTCCCCCATCGGAAGACGAATGAGACGACCTTCTATTCGTCATCAGAATTCCACCGGGAGCGAGGTTGACGATGCGGTAATGGAGGATGTGACAGTAGACGATGAGGGAATTGTAGACCCTGATGCTCCAACTGAAGGTCGAAGTCGAGTGCCGACTCGTCATCCTAGCCCTCATGGTCCCCAAGACTTGGGTAGACGCCAGCCATTGACTATCACTATCCCTCCTCAGCAAGCTCGAGATATTGACAATGTCGACATTGCTCAACAAACACCCATTGTCGCTGGGAT
>Ga0105239_10000463_pt1 | contig 59169 bp, 61 predicted proteins | sample KBSC44metaG_FD_92761 | JGI IMG/M metagenome (GOLD analysis project Ga0105239, IMG submission 92761) | Corn rhizosphere microbial communities from Kellogg Biological Station, Michigan, USA - KBS C4-4 metaG | ecosystem: Host-associated > Plants > Roots > Rhizosphere > Soil | place: Michigan, USA...
CAGCGATTCTGCTGGCTCCATTGATCTTGGAGGTCGGGGGTTCACCAACAACTCGGCTACGAGCGACTGGGGGGGAGCTTCGGCCTCGAGGAGAAAGCATCATCCGGAGACAGTCAGACACGTGCCCCGTTCCAAAATCCATTAAGGTCACCGCACCAAAAGCCAGTCCTTTCAAACAATTGTCTGACAATGAGACCTCTTCAATTGTCGAGTGGCTTCAGTCGCCAGTACTAGGTCTCAATCTCACCTCTGCGGAGTCCGAGAATTTAACGCAAACTGACAACTACATTTGGCTCGTGGAAGCCATCCTCCCAAATAAGACCGATGTTCTGACTTACCTTGATGGGAACGGAGCTGCCCCTCCAAGGTATGCTCGAGTTGTCATTCACGAGGGTGGTAAGGCTGTGCCTGATGCCACCGAATATCTGGTAAGCTCAGGCCCGACGATTTGTTTACCGCTCTCTCGCTAACCACAGTAGGTTGGACCTCTTCCGATCAGTTCAGATACACAGATCACAACTCTTGACTACATGTACAATGGCGTTCATGGCCCTCACATCCCCTTTAATGCGAGGTTCTTTGACGGCCCGCGTTCACAAGCCATCGATACGATCGTTGTCAAGACAATGTCAGAGATTGCAGATATTACTATCGATCTAACAGGAATCGCCTATTATGGTAGCAATGATCCACGCACGAACGCTACCTACTTTGTCCAAAATCCTGCATCCACCAATGGTAATCATTCATTCATTTGGATACCTTGGAGAATAACAGGCTTGGCTCCATATGACAGACCCGCGGATCTATACGTGAGTTTTGATATCAGTGGGACGGATGCTTCCTTATATCATATGAGAATGATTTTGTACAATATGGTCATCTATCGCTCACTTGAAGAGTTCAGGGCTGCCTGGGAGAAAGGAGAGATCAAGAAATCCCCCCCTCCCACAATCAAAACCGACTGGTTGAAGAAGGACCGCAAAGGGCCTATTCGTGATTTGGAAGATCGTCTAGCCCCGACAGTTCTAGAGCTTGATGGTAAGCGATACAAGACTGATTCAGACAATCGGTATGTTGAGTATCTGGGATGGAAATTCTACACTAGTTTTGACCGGGATGTGGGTATTCAATTCTTCGACATCAAATTCAAGGATGAGAGGATTTTGTATGAGCTCGCACTGCAAGGTGAGTCAGCATGGTTCTTGAAAATGCATACACTTCACATTACTGACTCATCTAAGATGCAATTGCTCAGTATGCAGGCAACAATCCTTTCCAGGCCGGTACCGCTTACAATGATCGTTTCTACGGTATTGGTGCGCAAACAGGGCGTCTTATCCCAGGCTATGATTGTCCATACCATGCGACCTACTGGAATGTGACATTTAGCAACGGGGAAAAGAGCGCAACCAACAACAACTCTATTTGCATCTTCGAAACCGATATTGGTGTCCCCATTTCCCGCCACACTGATTATAATTACATGCAAAGCACGAAGGGTTCCAAGCTGGTGGTAAGGCAAATCGCCACTGTTGGTAATTATGACTACCTGTTCGATTATGGCTTCCTCGTGGATGGCAGCATTTCTATTGACGTTCATGCTTCTGGCTACGTTCAGAGCAATTACTTCAGGGAGGATGATGAAAGAAAATGGGGACCTCGGATCCATGACACCATCTCCGGCGCATTACACACGCATGTCATGAATTTCAAGGCGGACTTTGATCTCATCGACTCCAACAATACATTTGTGAAGACTGACATCATCGTCGAAAACATCACACAGCCATGGTACCCCGAACGTGGTACATTTGAAATGATGCGATATAATATCTCAGAGATCCAAACGGAGGATGAAGGTCTCCTTCCCCTACCAACAAACGGCCAGTCGATGTATTCTGTTGTCAACAAGTCACATAAGAATAAATGGGGCGAGAGCAGAGGTTACCGCATTATCCCCGGGCTCAGCAATATACACCTTGCGTCGCAGTACTCACCATTTTTTCTCAAATCAGCACAATATGCAAAGCAGGTCTTCGCCGTCTCTCGACAACACGATACTGAACCATGCTCATCCGCAGCATTGAGTCAGAATCTCCCCGAGGCACCACCAGTGGAGTTCTGGAAATTTTTCGACGGCGAAGATCTTGTGCAACAGGATCTTGTTGCATGGGTCAATCTGGGAATGCACCATTATACCCGCAGTGAAGACATCCCAAATACCTTGATGAGTGAGGCGCATTCGAGTATAATGTTTGCACCACAGAACTGGGGTGACACAGAACTCACAGTGGACTTGACGAATGCAATCATATATAATGCCCCAGAGGATGACGCCAATGCCGACCCTGCAGCATTGGTCGTCCCAGAACAGAATGGGGTCGAGATCAGTGATCAGTGCCTCACGCTGTTGCCTCAGGACGAATTATTGGGAGTCTTCGAGGGAGCTGCATCTGGCGCGAAGCTGTACGAGCTCTTTGGATGATTTAATGTTTAATGGCAATGAGTGATGGTCTTGGGTTGACGGCAGGCGTATCAGGATCGCAGATATGGTGGATGCAAGCATAACCTGATCAATCGATCATAGTAGGAGAATGAAGTACAACGCTGACTCACGTACATATAAGTGAATTCCGAGTCGTTGAGTCGGTAAATATCCGTCGTAGTCACGTCTGCCTAACCCGTGGTTGTGTGGAAGGGACCTATCTACACGGGCGCATCGGTACCTATGTAGTCAGTAAATCGATGACCAGCGAACCCGCCTTGAGGTAGAGGGTGATATTTCGATATCAATTACTGCCCTGTGCTATTTATGTAACTAACCTATCGTTGGGGCTGGGGGCTAACATTCTTCCGTCTTGGCGCTAGTAGTGTGACAGCTGCTCTACTCTCTCTTCCTGGTAAAAGCCTCCCCGAACGGCGGGAGGTGTTGAAAAGGCTCTGGGCTTCAAATCGCGATTTTGGCGCCCGAATCGAATAGGACTAGAGTTGGGCTATTCAAAACTAGGAGCTTATAACGTATCAAATATGAATGAACGTTCTTATGGTGCTGTGACGACTTGTTCTCTTTCCTTCTGAACGACCTGGCCGTCGTTGCGTTCCCTTCTTCGAGCATCTCAGGCCAGAGCTCCGCCAGTGATGGGATGGTGGATGAGTTTTCTGATGCCAGTGAATCCCCTCGAATGCCCCCAAGAGAGTCTGCCATGGAGCACTCAATTCGACGACATGGTCTAACTCAGCTCTCATCTGGTGAAATTGACGGCCAACCACCAACGATAGAGTAAGTGCAACAAGATGATGCTACATCACGTCGAATGCTCCACGACAATGTTGTAGTTATATCCACACCTGTTCTTTGCTGATCGTCAGCAGCGTGGTTTTCGTCCATGGTCTTTTCGGGCACCCGTACAGAACCTGGGCAAGCAAGGGATCTACAGGTATTCCTGTAACGCAGCCAAAGTCTGATGGTGGCTCAAATGAGGCCGCGCATGCAACATCGTTCTGGAAGAAGCCAAAACGCTTGGTTTCCAGAAAGACAAACGTATCCTGGACCTCCTCCACAGACACACTAACTGAGAACGCCGCCTCATCCAGTCGAGAGATTTTCTGGCCCCAAGATCTGCTGCCAAAGGCCGTCCCTAGTGCTCGAGTGTTCACATGGGGTTATGATGTCGATGTTAGCCAGTTCTTATCTTCAACCTCGACTCTTTCCGTCTCACAACACGCCGAGACTTTGTTGTCAGATCTTTCCAATGTGAGAACAACGTACTCGACGAGGTCTACCAAAATTATTTTCGTCGCACACAGCTTGGGCGGTATCATTGTGAAGAAAGCATTATGCTCCTCTTCAACTTCCAAGACCCAACTTAGCGATATCTTGCGTCAGACCGCAGGTGTCTGCTTTCTGGGAACACCGCATAGGGGTGCTCGAATTGCCTCTTGGGGAAAGTTGGCTCTCGATATATCCAAGCTATTCTTACAACAACCTAACAGCGATATCATGCGAAGCCTGAAAGACAACTCTGAGGCTTTGCAATACATCAGTCAAGAATTTAGTCGACTCTTGGTCAATAGAAGCTTTCACATATATTCTTTCCGAGAAGAATACCCCTACCATGGAGTTATGATTGTCGACGATTATTCCTCCTCCATTGGTGACGGCATGGAGGACTGCAGTACCATCCCTTCAAACCATAGAGATATGACCAAGTTCTGGTCTGTGGAGGACACCGGATTCATTCGAGTTTCAGCAGTTTTGCAGCGCTGGGAGTCCGAATGGCGAAGTAGGTAGACCTCAGGGTTTCTTCGTCAATGTTAGGTGCTAACTTAGACTTAATTTCAGTGAGGAGAGAAAACTTCTGCCTCAGTAGCATCACTCGGACTGACCTGAGTGCGCGAATCGACAACGTTGAAGCCCCTTTTGAAGGTACCTACAGTTGGATTCTACAAAGCGACTCTGATGTACACAGCTGGCTTAAGGACAGAACCAATAATATCTTCTGGATTAGCGGTATTCCTGGCAGTGGCAAATCAACGGCAATGAAATATGTCATGCGGCATCCGCTGACTAGAGTGATCTTGACGGATTGGGACCCCCAAGATTGGGTGGTGGCTGGATTCTTCTTTCATGAACTCGGAACGCAAATACAAAAGTCGGTTGGAGGGCTTTACGCAGAAATACTTTTCCGCATCCTCAGAGTGCACAGGAAACTCCTATCCCAACACGTCGAGCCGATTTATCAAGCCAAATGCGAGGCCGCGGCCCAATCTGTTGGATATGACGGCCACTTGGGCGATGAGAATCGATACGTTAGCTGGTCTGACGATGAATTACGCTCAATTCTACTCACTTGCATAAAACAAACTGTGCTCCACATCAATGCTTGCCTGTTCATTGACGCACTGGATGAGCACAGCGGTGATCACCGTCAATTGCTCTCCTTCCTCCAATCGCTGGTCTCTGAAGCAAACCCAAAACTTGTCAGAATCAAGTTCTGTCTCGCAAGTCGACCTGAAAATATCTTCAAAGACGCATTGGGATCATGTCCTGGATTCGTGATGCAAACAATGACCAACTCTGACATTCGTCAGTACGTCCACAGCATGATGGCACCAGAACTTTCCCGAGCCGAGCGTGTCGAGACAGAGTCGAATATTCAGGACCTGGTCCAGGAGATCGTGGAAAGCGCGAGAGGAGTGTTTCTCTGGGTTAATCTGGTAGTTCCAGAACTGATCGAAGGGATCTGTGACGGTGACACCATTGACGAGCTTCGCAGTGCACTTTATTCGATTCCCCCCGATCTGGGTGACCTTTATCGCCGCGCTCTGCAGAGAAAGGAGCGGCGCAAGCTCTCGGACAGTTTGAGGATTAAGCGGCTCTATGAGCGTTGGATAATGTTCCGTGTGGCACTCTGTGTGCCGCAAAGTTTCCCACTGGACGTTTTCATGAGCATTGCAGCTTTGAACTCGATGTTAGATCTTGAGGATTTAACCCTTCGAGGTACGACCGCAGCTTCAACGCCCGAAGAAACAGTGCGGCGCCTGTCCGTTCGTACCGCCTGCTTGATCGATACACCCTTCGATCGAATAAACAACAGGCATAGTGTACGACTCATTCATCAAACTGCCGAGGAGTTTATCAAGAGCTCTGAAGCATCTGATATCCTCTCTGAAAGCCTGCCGTCAAGGCTGCTTCAAGACGGGAATTACTTCATCTCTCGATATCGGCTCGTCAATGGGAGTAGATATGCCCAGTACCAGTTGAAGCCTTCCCAGGCAATTGCTTTCACAAAACTCATCGCAAAATTAGACAAGAGGGCGCTTGAAAAATTCGATGCAGATTTACAGGGTCACTCTCTTGCAAAAGCACTGGAGAGATTATGGCCTTCGAATGGTCTGAAAACCGGACGAGGAATCCATTTTCAGGAAGGCAACATCTCTGATTGGGGCAAAATGGTTGTCTTTACGTACTGGGCTGTTGGGAACTCCGTCAAAGACCTGTTGAATCACTCTGAGGTGCAGGCCACAGAGCATGAGCCCGGGCCCGGATTGCTCGCCACGGCGATGTGGTGCTTATTTCAGGAGATCAGGCAGTCCACGCCTCTCCCGTCCCTCCAAACTGACATCCTCCAAGACACTTTGGAAGCTGGAGTCGACATCGACTCCAAGCACCAAGACAAGACACTCCTGGAAACCTTGCTGAACCGCGCCCTTCTCGGCCGCGACGACGAAGACTTCCTTGTGAAAATGTTCAAACGGGTCCTCAACGCCGGCGCGGACCCGAACCAGGAAACAAGTCATTGGGATGGCGCGGCTCCTCTGCATGCTGCTGCAAAGGCGGGGCACCAACGAACCGTGGACCTTTTGCTCGATCGAGGTGCCAACCCGCTCAAAGTCGACGGCTACGGCAAAACATATCATGACTATCTCAGCGAAAGCGCTCGAGCTCGGCTCCGACGAGGTGCAGAGAGTGATGCCAAAGCTACCACAGCTACCACTGCCCCGATGATAATGGTCTCGGATTGGAATGAGTGAGATGGCGCTCGAATTTTCGCGTTTGTAGCTTACCCACACTCTGTGTCACCACCAGGCGATTTGTTCAATAAGAATATGACAAAACACTACCTGTAGTATGCACCAAGCGCAACCCTGGCCCGACCCAGAACCCCTGATGGATCGGATCGATGGTGCTCTCGGACGGGCTCATGTCCCGTCCTAGCCGGATCAAAGTTACTCCAATCCGCTCGTACCAATAGCACGACCGGCTTTGCAGTAGTAACACACAAGGAACGAAGACAACATCTATCCCTTACCTAGGTATACTCCTCACATGTGCACTATCGAATGTGAGAGCCAAGGCTGAGTCGTAAGGTGAGTGTGAGGTGAGCGCCTACGTGAGATCGCCGTCGATTTCCCTTGCCTCAAGGCGCCAAGCCGCGACTTGTACAACCCTTAGACGCGCTTTATTTATTGGCAGGTCAACGTCGTTGACTGTTACGCCAGGTGCTCAGTCTAATAATTCTCCGAGGTTGGAGTTGACAATTCTTCTGCCTGCCTGCCTGCCTGCCTGACTAGGAGCATGGAGAGGTCACCTAAGCGGCAAAAGACAGCCCATGGCCAGAGAGGCGACGGCGTCGCGAGCAGTGCAGCAGACCCTGCTGCCATCCGGAAGAGTCGAGCCGCGTTCTTGAATTCGATTTCGAGGTCAATATCACCTCCTGCAGTTCTACGTTCAGGAGCAAGTACTCCTCCTCCTCCTCCTAGCATCATCAAGGGAGAATCAGTTGCTACTAAAGCCGACCATGTGAACAACCTTGCGACGAAGTCGCCTTCCCCGCTTGTCGATTCACGCGCAGCCCCAGTTGACGAGGGATCTGAGGTTAAAGCAACAGGTTCATCCCAGGCTTCAAGCACCATGGCAAAAGTCGCCCCCTCACCTTTCAGCTTGATGTCGATTCGCGACCTGCCTCCGTCTCAAAACAAAGACACTGTCTCCCTCCACGACATCCTCGGGAATCCCTTGATCAAGGAAGCATGGGTCTTCAATTATTGCTTTGATATCGATTGGATGATGACCCACTTTGACGTTGATGTCCGAGACCTAGTGAAAGTCAAGGTCGTGCATGGTTCTTGGAGGAAGGAAGACGGAAACAGGATTGGCATCGAAGATGCGTGCCGTCGTTGGCCAAATGTTGAAGCCGTTACGGCCTACCTCCCCGACCAATTTGGTACTCATCACAGCAAGATGTTTGTCCTGTTGACACATGATGATCAAGCCCAAGTCGTAATACACACCGCCAACATGCTGGACAAAGATTGGTCAAACATGACCCAAGCAATCTGGCAATCGCCCCTGCTTCCCAAGCTGGATGGGGACTCTGACTCGGTCGTCGGACGATATGGATCTGGTTCGCGTTTCAAGCATGATTTCATGGCGTATTTAACCGCGTACGGCTCGAAGACGAAAGCACTTCGAGAAAAACTGTCCCAGTTTGACTTCAGTGCTGTCAAAGGCGCCTTGATATCATCAGTTCCATCCCGGATGAAGGACCCTTCTCAACAGAGCCTGACTGGGGGTGAAGAAAGGTTTTGGGGTTACCCAAGCCTATGTAGCGTCCTGAGAGCAATCAAGTCATCACCCACATCCGCGAAACCAACATCCCATCCCCATCCCCACCCTCATCTTGTCTGCCAGGTCTCCTCGATCGCCACTCTTCCGATGACCTGGATCACCAGATTCCTCACATCGATCTTCAACGAGGATCACCAAACAACCTCTCGACCCTTGGACCACGTCTCGATCATATACCCCACACCCTCGAATGTCGCGTCTTCACTGGACGGCTACGCATCAGGTGGTTCCATCCACACCAAAGCACAGAGTGCAGCACACCTGAAGCAAATTACCTCGTTGCGGAGCACTCTGACACAGTGGACCGAAGGCCCATTACCAGGGTTCCGGGCCCAGAGGCACGAAGCTGCGCCGCACATCAAGACGTACGTGCAATACCGCGAGCAGCCGACGGCGCAAAACCCCAACCCTGACATCGAGTGGGCCCTATTGACGAGCGCAAACCTCTCGACGCAGGCATGGGGCGCATACCGCGAGAAGGAGAAAGAGGTGGTGGTGCAGAGCTTTGAGATCGGTGTCCTCGTGTGGCCCGAACTGTTCAGCGACGACTTTGACGGCGCCGCGCCCACAGACCCAATCTCAGGCCCACGCTACAACCTCAACGGATCTTCGACGAGCACGACACAGGCCCAACAGCCGGCCAGAGCAACCATCCGCATGGTCCCCGTGTTTGGCCGAAACACCCTATCGCCATCGCCACCCTCACCGTCTCTCGACCTCCCCACAACGACGACCGTCGGACTCCGTGTGCCCTACGATCTCCCACTGACGCCCTACGGACCGACCGAGTTGCCCTGGTCGCCGCAGGGCAGCTACGAGACACGCGACAGGCATGGTAGGCGATGGCCTCGGGATTTCTTCTGACTCCGCTTGCTTGGCGTTCCTGGATCCTGGTATTTCCATCATCGGAAGCTGGGTTGCGATATTACACGTACCATTCCCATGCTCCGGGAGCGGAGTTCTGCTTTCAGGATTGTATTTGTATCACTTTATCCATAGCTCGGGATTTCGTCGTTCGCACGAACAGCCAGAACGGATTGGTGGGTGAATAGCGTGGACGGACGGATAGAAAAAAGAGTGTGAGTTGCCAGGAAAGACGGCGAGGGAGGACAGAGCTTTTGCATCCCCTGCAAGTACAACAGGATGGAGACCCTGTTCAAGTGCTACATGCGCTCCGCGACATTAGTCTGTGGAGAATCGCTTAGCTAGCACCTACTCCTACTACTACTATACAGCTAGTGCTAAGAGGTGAATAGCCAGCCAGATATCGAGTTAATCAATCGCCTTGGCCATTGATGTGTACTTTATCAATGAGTCGATCTACATTGAATTCACGCAAGTGTACCAAATATGCTCAGAAATATGGTGGTAGTTATGCTCGCTGTATGCCGTTATGCTCGTTTCTGTATAATATACGTAAAGGATGCCCTGCAATAAAAGCGGTTTGTATGTGGCTTGGGAGGAATCCACTTTTGCAGGTCCCACTCCAAAACCCAGGGTTTGCATGGTTCATATATTCATAAGCGAGACCTGTGCCGCAAGGTCAAGGGAATCTGAGAGCGTGAACCCATCATCTAGCTTGCTCCAACGGCCTCAGGCTTCTTGTTTTCGTCAAATCCGTACGCTCCCTTGAGCTTCTCGACAAGGGCGATATACCGTGTCTCTGCGTCGGCAGCGGAGGTGCCGGCATCGACCTCTTTTTGCCATGCCTTGTACTTGGCTTTGCCCTATTTGCAAGAAGGGGGTTCAGTGTTAGGGACTGTCACTATGAAAAGAGAAATAGGGTGTTCAGGTGATTGGCGATCAATACGAACCTTTAGATCGAACATGCCTGGGGCAGTGGCTTTGGAGATGTCCTCGCCATTGGCGACCTTGAAAAGGGAGTAGAGCTAGTTGGTAGAACACAAGTAGTTAGCCGAATGATCCCCTGACATGAACCCCTTTGCATGATTGAATGTGTATCATAACGTGGATGCTTTTTGACATTGGGTACTGTGAAGGGGTAGCAGCGTAAACGAGCCGCTAGCTCCCATTCATATCATGGCTCGCACTCTGATATCCTCCCGCTAGGTCCTCAGAGAGTGTCTCCGCCTCGGTGCTCAATGATAACTGAAAGGGGGTATTCATGAGATACCTCGCGCAGAAACCCAGTGTCTCTCCTCCGGCCATTATTGCTCCGGCTGCCACCCCACTTCCAATGGCGTACAGTTGATGCCAAACGGATAAGATGCAGCCGAGAGTTCCAGGACGGGGCTTTATAATAGATTGATCCCACTCACCTCCAATAGCTCATCATTAGACGGCTTGGCGAGGAGCTTCTTGCTATCCTCTGCAGCCTTTGTGAACGCAGCGGAAGGCATGTTGTTGGATTGCGGGTGGTGCTGGGATTCGAGGAGGGGTTATTGGGTATCAGACTGGTGGGTAGAACTGGGGCATGAGAAATGTCAGCTTGCGGTCCGACGATGTTTCCTGTCCCGTTTACTGATCTGGCTCGGAGGAAGAAGATCTGGGAGCATCGCCGCTGGCGTTTTATTTTGTATCCGGGTTTCGTGTAGATCATGGGTCATGCAACGAGCTGGAACCGAGGAACATGGGTCTTGGGAATGTAAAGGACTTGGACTGCAAGGATTGTACTCACCTCTCAAATATATCGATCACTTATCCTACGTTCTCGGTGTACAGAGTGTCAAGTTCAAGTTCAAGTTCAAGTGAAATATATAGTAAGTGGGAAAGAGTTGAGTTGGGAAGCGTCAACAAACCTGATGCGGTAGGCGGCGGTGCCTGCCCCCAATGACGGGTTCAAGGGAAGGAGCAACTGATGTCAGACTTTTTGGCGGGGCAAGTTTTGGGGTCACCCGCTCACACTGCATCCCACCATCGGTTTGTGAGAGACCGATCTTATCAATGGCCGTACTCTAGTAAATCATGATATCTAACTCTCTAGGGATCCCACCCTAACTACACGTACAGGATTGAAAAGGCAAGGATGAGTATGACACATAAACGAGGTTTCTTCATAGATATTGATCTCGATATATTGGCTCTAGAGAACAGCATAGGAATGGCGACCACACGTGCCATGTTTGGGGGCTCGTTGAATCTAATAGTGTGTTATGACGGGAGACATGAATGTAGAGAGACTGTTTTTGAACCACTCGCTCTTAATGTATGATCACAACCCTCGAGTTCCCTTGCACGAAGACGGGAAAATCCCACCAAAAGTTGCCTTAAACGCCGTCGCTGACATGGCCGATTTGCACGAGTTGAATGTTTAAAAAGTCCAATCCATGATAACAGGGACTGTTTGTTCAGCCCATTGCTAAAGAAAATATTCACCAATCGACGGCCCAACCGTTCTTATCCAGGAATTCGGATGCTGCATTCTTCAGACCGACATTGGGAATCAACTGATCCGCCCGCAGGGGTAGGCGAGTCAAAGGGTCACAGCCTGCCGCCTTGATGTGTTTGAGCAAGCCGACACGCTCAAAGGAAACACCCGTCGTGGTGATGACGGGGTCGTGCATGATTTCAAACGTAATTGGGTCGATGAGCCAGTCCGGAACGACCTAGATGATAGCCTTGTCAAAACTTTCCTCTCTCCTTCTGCCGCAGTGGAAATAAGGACAACAGGAAATCACTTACCCGCTCTGCTGTGTCTGGATTCGCAGGATCCTCGAAAGCTTTGCGGATATTCGCTCTCCTCTCTTCCGCCTCTTTTTCAAGTTCCTCCCTCTCCTCATTTCTACCCGTCTCTCCAAGCTCTCCCCTCTGATGTCTCTCTTCGACGGCGCTTAGGTCTCGCCGAAGCTGCTGGTTCAAAAGGTCCTCCACCAGCGCCAATGTCTCATTCATTTCCCGTAACCGCGCCGTCTCTCTGCCCTGCCAGGCCGCCTGTTTGGCTCTCAGGATAAATTGGCTTATCAGCTCCGCACTCGAGTCTTGGGTCTCGAGACACATTGAGTATGCGTATTTTGCCTGCACCAGGGCCTCCGCGGTATGCCGTTGTGGGAGGAGTGATTGGGCTAGGTAATAATGTGATTTCATCGCCGCGGCTTTGTTCTTCGTGCCATACAGTTCAATAGCCTTCCGGGCGTCCGATTCGGCGCCTCCCCAGTCTTGCAACTTTATGCGGGTGAGCGACCGGTTGGAAAAGACTTTGGGGTCTGAGCGAGAATGTTCTGCAATCCTGCGCCTGGGGTTAGCACCTCGGACTTCCTGGAGACAAAAGAGAAAAGCCAGACATACGCCTGTGAATACAGCTGTTCAGCCTCCTTGTACTTGCCCGCCTTGAAATTCTCGTTTCCGAGATCTCTCAACGACATGGTCAAATGGCAGATAGGTCGATACCACCTTGCAAGGGCCAATCAATTAAAGGATTAGAGAGACAGGAGTGGCTCAGGAATTGTAAAAGGAGCGACGGAAGGGGGGACTACTGGAGCAGGCGACGGCAACTGAGGAAGTGACAAGTGAAATTCGTTTGATGGGCATTGTAGGCAAGGGGAAGCGGGATTGTCAAGCCAAACAAAGCAAGCGAAAGGATGGAGCCGCAATACAGGCTATGAGGCGGATAATGGATTTCGTGGCAAGTCAGCCTTGGAAGGTGATGGATGCATTTGGATGCATTTTTGAAATCAAGTGAATGAATATGCTAGGTATGTACGAGTAAGGTGGAGGATCGGTAAATGGAACCACCCCATGCGACACGAGTCCACGACTTCTCCTGCACAACTTCCTAGGAGCAGTAATTAATACGGCGAAATCGGAGTACATACTTCGGGCAGGTAAGCAGGGTGAACCACCTCCCAAGTACCCCGCCATGCTGGGTGGCAGACCGACCTGCATAACCGGAATCGGGACATGCAATGCGTCTTGGCCTCAAATAGGACAGCACTCCCGAGTTTGTGGCGGTGTATCAAATGTTATTCCCACTGAAGAGCGAATGAGCACGATGGCGCAATATCCCAATCAAGAAGAAGCATAGGGAGAATTTTCGATGCAGAAGAGAAGATTGGATTATTTTCTCATGCTCTCTAGCAAAACAAGCCATTTAGTATGGCTAAGATCATAAGCGACGTGCTTGGGATATCATGCTATCCTTATCCATTTCCTTTTGGAATGAAGAATTATCATGTCCTCGAGAGTCTTTCCCTTTGTGACAAACCACCCCCCAACGCCAAACACTGTACAGTCGCTGGAATCTAAGTCTCAAACTCATATCAACATATCCGACATTCATGCAGCACCAGCGGTGGCCACGTTCTGGAGAACCTTGGTAGGCTGATAACCTGCTCGCACGATGCGCTCTCCAGAGCTGTCTCGGGGAACCTCGCCCTTGGCCTCGGCTTGTGACCGTTTCCAGATCTCAACTTCACATCCACCGCGAATAACACCGACTCTCATGGTCGACAGAAGGTTGTGGGCGGCGTTGCTGTGCATGTAGACACCACCGTTGAACATGGCAGTAGCGTCCTTGCCGAGGGCGGAACTGATCATAGCCTTGCCACCAGGATGATCCTTGATGAAGTCGGTCACATCATGAACAATACCTGCAACCGCGACGAGACCACGTCCGTTCTTGGCTTGCTCAACATAGTCTTCCCACTCCATGACAGGAAGTTGGTCGAGAGGAACACCCCAGTCCAATTTGGATCGCTTCTGATCGAGCTTCTTCTGGAGTTGCTGGAGACGACCCTTCTCAATTTCATTGCTGCGGAATTGCTTCAAGTCATAAGCCAAACCGAGTTGCTTCCAGGTCCAGATCGACCATTTGGTAGGGTCATACTGATGCCACTCAATGGCATTTCGGTAGTCCGAGGGGAATTCGTGGTGGAAGTTGTGATATCCCTCGCCAAGGGTGACGAAAGCGGTGATGACATGGTCACGAGGTGAGTTGCGGTCATCAAATGGTTGGTCCCCGAGCCAATGAGCCAAAGAGTTGACACAGAATGTGGCCTGCTGGACGAAGAAGATTCGAAGAATGCCAGCATAGATAAAGCCACCCATCCAGTCACCCCATCCAAGGCCAGCAACAAGAGTAGGCAGGATCAATCCCATGAACAGAACCACCTTGAGGTAGTGCTTGTGTTGCCAGATGACAACTGGATCTTCGTTGAGGTCGGAGATATCGGTTCGGCCAATTCTCTTGGGGTTTTGCTTCATGATCATCCAGCCAATGTGCGAGTAGAGCAAACCCTTGCGAACAGAGTAGGGATCCTTCTCGGTATCGGTATAACGATGGTGAGCTCGGTGGTCTCGTGACCACCATCGAATTGAGCCTTCAACGGCACCGCCGCCAACGGCGGCCAGGAAGATGCGCAGAGGGAGAGTTGCAGAGTAGGAGGTATGTGCCCAAAGTCTGTGATATCCTGCAGTAATTCCCAGGCCAGTGGCGAAGTAATAGGCAACAGCCCAGACGGCGGTCTTGAGATGTAATGGAGTCCAGATTGCCTGGATACAGCCGTACAGAGGAATGCCAACAATCAAGGTGACATTGAGCCAGTTGACATGTTTGTACCAATTCGATTTGGTCATCGGGGTTTCTGTGATGTGGACTTTCTTGGGGTCATATTTCGGGTTTCGGTTTGGCTCAGACGATTTGGCCATCGGTGAGGGCTGGGACGCACCAGCAGTGGGTTGAGAGGAAGGCATGTTGAAGATGAGGATCAACCAAAGCCAGCGAAGGGGGAATGAGTAGAGGATGAAGACCAGAAGAAAGAGTGGAAGCCGACCTGAGATCAGGTATATATGAAGGGGCCAAGCCTAGCCACGGTTTGAGATATGTTGAGTTCGGCTGTGGGGAAGGCAACAAGGGCGGTGATATTCAAAGGAGCTTCAGAAGGAGATGGGGCGAATACCAGCCAAAGGAAAGGCAAAGGACGGTGAGCAGCCGAGGCCAGAACACAGCTCGGTGGACACTGAGTGGTTAAATCCCTGGTGATCGGACCACCGTGTGCTGTCAAGCCGCCAAACGATGTGCCGCAATTCTAAGGCCTGGTGTTTTTTCCATGTTTTCAACTCGTCAGGTCAGGCCAGAGTTTGAAGATCCAGTGTGAGGCAATCGGAAGCATTCGAGATGATATTTTTTTTGTTGGGGAAGTGAACGTCACTAGGACGCGTTTCAATGGGGAGTAAAAGACGCTAAAAGCGACTAAAGGGAATGATCCGTCGCTGATTCGCTGAACCGCCGTGGTGCCTTGCGCTAGAAGAGTCCTAGAAACCGGTTCGGCAGAGACCCTGGATGCCCCAGACCAAGGGATGATTGCCAGTCATTCCACCTGTTCTCCTTTCTGACACTCTGCTCGCTGCTCAGCGACAGTCACCGAGAAGATATGTTGGCTGTGGCAGCCTTGCTCGGATCTATCAGCCTCGCAAATGGATTGACCGCCGTCCACCGAGCTCTCCAGATAATGTTCTCAACCTCAACCTGAACTCCACAAAAAAGCGATGGGGGTAGGGGTCAGATCTTCGGGGTTGGACCTCCGAGGCTGACACGGTGACACCTGCGAATAGGCGGCGGGAGCCGCAAGTCACAACTTTGTTGGGGGCTCCAGTGAGCACGTCTAACCAAAGGTGGGCGTCGTATCTCGTTTGTCGTATTCCAGCGTATCACTGATGGGATGACCAAGTTAGTTACCAACACAACATCTCTCCTTTCACCCATGGAGCGTTTGCCTTGTTCCTGTCCTTTCCGACATCTGGTATTGGTCCATTCATTGGCATCTCTATTCCAATTCCTCTACAGTATCGGCCGTTCTCGTCTTTCGCACATGACAAGAACCTATTCTTACTTTAATTCAACGACATGGGCATCTAGCCGAAGCTGCAAATGCGCCATGACCCCGAAGAGCCACTTCAGCAAAGTGTTGAGATGCACCTCCGCACGACACGGAGCCTTGCGCTTAAAACACGATCATCTGACTGACAATATGCACCAGCTGATTCTATACTCCTTTCTGCTGCCCTTTTGTGGGACTTTTTGCCAGGCCACATACGGACTACAAATTGTCGATGAGGAGAATCATGTGACCTTTTATTTGTTGAACCGAGGGCTTCCCTCTTAAGTTTCAGTGGGGATGATCCATTCTGAGTCATGATGCAGACATCTTCCCGTATCATCGCCCTCAAGCCTCAGAATATACCGAACACATGCCTCGCGACCTCAGTGCGGCACATCGGGGCTCTCAAAGATATCCAGAGACCAATGAACGCGAGCCCTTTCCCAGGCATCTAGAACGAAGCCGCTCATTGGCCATTTGGAGAGTGCTCGTGATAAGCCTGGACGCTTAATTGGGCCATGGTATGGATGAGTATCACTGAATGCATCTCAAGATGCAGAGAGTATCCCTCACGGACCAGCAGACCCGGTGCTTGTCGGCTTAGGTTCTCTGATCATAAGCACATGCTTGTGAATGCCCATCCCTCCCCATTTGCTCATATCGCACTCAACAACTCTGTTATCGCCTTCAACCTCCACGAATCCATGTCTGAGATAAAGAGGGTATCCAGGTGGCGTGGCGGCGAGGACGATCGGGATGTTCCTTTCATCCGCCCTCATGATGATCCATTTCAGGAGCTTGCTTGCGAGTCCCTTTCGCAAGTAGTCGGGTGCAAGCACGTTGAGTTCTCTGACCTCGAAGCAATGCATCCCCCCAAACTGCGCTGCCAGAGCGGTTTCCACGGCTTTGCTAAAGTGATCCTGTAGTTCTCGATGACCCGATGCTGGCAAAGGATTCGGTGCCTTCTCCAGTTTCTGCTGCCCAGCAACGTGTGTCTGCTTCTCTCCAGGCGGATGATACAAAAATGCTGCATGAGCCACAATCCGACCCCGGTCCTCGTTTTGCTGTGTCCTATTCGGTGCTTGTAGTGGCTTGAGATCAGGGTCTCTGATGACTAAACTTTCATACCGAACCTGGTCGGGATCACCAATTTTGGAATTCATCCATCTGATCTTTGGATGGGTCATTTCTTCCTCGAGATCTGCTCGAATACCTCTGGTTAGCCAAGCTAGGAACTCATCTGGTGGTATCGCGCCGTATCGAAGCATGCGCAATGGGGATGTGGCCACCGTTGATTGCACTATGGTGGCAATCTCAAAACTCGCTGCTTCCAAGTCGAGGCCATGAACCTCATGCCACAGGTAATCAGCATTTGAGGGAGACATTTCTATCTATAATCCTACTTGTTTTCTCCTCGCCTGGACCACGGCTGGCTTCGAAGAAAGACCTCAAAGGTACCTAATATACCAAATGACAAATCGGTAAGATAGCCTGGCAAAACGCAACCTAACCTGATATGGTATGGCTCACACAGCCTCTATCGCCTTGGACCTATCCGACCCCTTTCAGCATGCTCTTCATGTTAGCGGGATTTTTTTCGGTATTCTTCGGGTTATGATGTCGTGGCATGTGTTCAGGTATGAACTCGACGGGGTGAAGGACGAGAGCGACCAAATGTCTTGGATCAACCTCGAGGACAACGAGTACTCGTACGATGAGAAATGAGCAAGTGTCCAACCATGTTTGGTCTAGCACGGATTGAAAATAGTATCGAAGTTTTTTTGAACGATGATCTGTCTCCAGTCCTAGTGCTTGCTCGAACAATGATTGAAAGGGAGACGAAAAGTTCAGCGATTGAGGCTACAGGTTCGATAATGACGTCAAATGAACAGGCGAGACTATATTTCATGTCTATCGGTGAATTTGGCGAGATACACAATCCTATTGCCGATGATTGGACGAACACCAAAGCCCCCTTCTTACGGTTGAAGATGGAGCCAGCACTATCGGGAGTTAATCCGCAGGTTTGTTCAATCCAGAAAAGAGACCTGGCTGTAGAGCACCTGAAGATATCTGGTATCTTCCTGGACATGGCTGGATACCAAGGAACTTTCTTCGGTCTTCAAGCCGATTCTCAGCAGACTTGCGAGCAGCATGTGCTGACGTCCAAGTTTGTGTACGGAATACTCCTCATCCCCCACCAGCACTATCTCCAGATGATCCACCTTGACAAAGGTATGTGTCCGTTGACCACTACCATCTAGAGCCTTTGCTTGGGATACCCCGGACTCTCCCCCAAACTCCGCAATAATTACGCACTCCCCAGTATCAACACAAGCCGCTAGTCCGAATATCGTTAAAGCTAGTGGGATATGTCCGCATTTGACTATGATGGAGCATCAGGCTCCTGAGCCTCCTCACTTCATTGTTGTGCAAAGGGCATTGTATCTCCTCAGTATCAGTTAGAATGCGGGGTGAGAACTGAACTTGTTTCCTTCCATGTCGCTTTGTTCCTCTCGTCCCTGCCTCACGATCAGCGGAACCGCCGTCCTTTGGATCCCCCCGCAAATGCTGGGTAACCAGTCGAGCTTTTTGGCAGACTGATCGAAAACTTGGAGTAATGGGACTTGGAGACTGAAAGCAGTCATTTGCATGGATACCTTCTCAGCGAATGTGCGGCTCGGGTACCCCGGACGGTCGATTGGACGTCTTGAATGGCCAGCAGCTCCCCCCCCCGCTGGTTGGTGTTGTCCATTGCTGTAGACGAGTTCATGACTCTTCCTCAACTGACGTGCCTCAGGTTTCTTTATCATGAGAGTGAGGCGGGGTTGACTCCAACATCGTTCCCCATCGGGGGTTTCCCCATGCATTCAGTGTTGGTATAACTTCTGGCCTAGATGCTCGGAACACTTCTACTCTTCATTGAGTGCATCAGGACTGGTCCAGGCTCAGTATGCCTCTCTACACGAAACTCCCCGAGGATGTCAAAGAGGTGGACGTCATTGTAAGTTCTTTAGAGAACCTTGCGCCATCAAGGGGGTTTAAGCGTTCCTCTATCGTTTCATCAAGTACTGACAGAATCTAGATCGCAGGAGGTAACTTTTCCATGAACACAAACCAGATTTCTAGCATTTCCAACTAATCACCATACCATTAGGTGGTCTCGCAGGATGTGTAGTAGCCGGGCGTCTAGCCGAGGCTGATCGCAATCTGTCCATTCTCGTCATTGAGCAAGGCCCAAACAGCTATGGCATGCCTGAGGTTGTCCACCCAGCGCTGTATCCGCGAAACCTGTTCCCCAGCAGCAAGATCACGCTTTTCTGGCCGACGAGAAAGTCACCCCAGCTGGGCGGTCGAGCTCCCATCGTACCCGCCGGAGGCACCCTTGGGGGAGGGTCCGCCATAAATTGGATGGTCTACACGCGGGCTCAGCGATCGGACTTCGATTCCTGGCAAACGCCCGGCTGGTCTGCTGATGAATTGCTCCCGTTCCTCAACAAGGTAGGTCGAATACATCTATGGCCCATATGCCAATCCCACCCCCTGATTGCCTCTCCTAGCTCGAGACCTACCGTGGTAAAGGCGACAAAGATCGACACGGCTTTGAAGGGCCCGTCAATATTTCCAAGGGGACCCACCTCTGCAACCGAGCGGAGGACGCCTTCATCGAAGCCGCGGCGAAGCTTGGATACCCCGAGGCCAGGGACCTACAGAATCTCGACGCCAACAATGCCATAGAGCGCTACTATCGGTATGTTGGACCCAATGGGCGACGCCAGGATTCTGCGCACCGATACCTGCATCCCAAGCTATACGGTTCAGAATACCCAAATCTACATGTGCTGGTAGAGAAGCAAGTTGTGAAGGTCCTGTTCGACGAGAACAAGCGAGCCGTTGGAGTTGAGTACCAGACTAACCCTAGATACATGGCCAACCCTGAGTTTCTGTCCACTGGGTACACGGCTCGACGCACGGTCCGGGCGCGGAAGTTGGTCGTCCTTTCAGCAGGAGCCAATGCCACCCCTGGTATTCTTGAGCGATCTGGAATTGGCGATCCGAAAGTCCTCCAGGCGGCTGGCATCCCAGTACTCGAAGACCTCCTGGGCGTCGGGAACGACTACCAGGATCACCACCTCTCGCTGTGGGCTTATCGAACAAATCTCACACCACGGGAGACCATCAATGGCTACCAAGACGGCCGAGTCAACATCGACGAGGCAATCAAAAACTCTGAGGAGCTTCTGGGCACGAACGCGATGGATGCTCAAGGTAAGTTCAGACCAACTGAAGCCGAAGTCGAGGCTCTTGGACCCGAGTTTAAGAAAGCCTGGGACCGTGACTTCAAGAATACGCCTGACCGGCCTCTCATGATCCTGGCTCTGTATTGTTGGTAAGCTACTCATTTGAGAATATGACCTTCCCATCGTATCCACTTTTCGATCCCCACTAACAGGTCCTAGCTACTATGGCGACCATTCCATCCTCCCAGATGACGCCGAGTACGTGTCAATGGCGAACTGGACGGCATACCCGTACTCCCGTGGCCATATCCACGTCACGGGTCCCGGCATGGCCGACCCGGTCGACTTCGACACCGGCTGGCTCACGGACCCGGGCGACGTGGACGTCAAGAAGCACATCTGGGCCTACAAAGTGTCCCGCGAGATGTGGCGGCGCATGCCCATCTTCCGCGGCGAGCTGGCGCTGAACCACCCTCGTTTCCCCGCCGGGTCCAAAGCCGCCGTGATCGAAAAGGCCGACGGTCCCGTCGTCACCGACGATACCTCACGCATCGAGTACTCGGCCGAGGACGACAAGGCGATCGATCAAAAGGTCCGCGAGATCCTGTCCACCACCTGGCATTCGCTGGGCACCTGTAAGATGGCGCCGAGAGAGAGGAATGGCGTGGTGGACAAGGATCTGAGCGTCTACGGCGTCAAGGGCCTGAAGCTCGCGGATCTGAGTGTGCCTCCTGAGAATATCGGCGCAAATACTGGCAACACCGCCTTTGTGATTGGCGAGAAGGCTGCAGATATCTTCATCAAAGAACTCGGACTTGACCAAGGCAAGGCCCAAGCCCAACCTAAATTGTAGCAGCAGATAAAATAATACTTTGAAAGACCGCTCTTTAGTCAATACCAAGTTCCTGCGATAATTACACGTGGAGACGCTCCACGGAGTCTTGTGATGCCCTCGGTTTAAATAGAAGAATGATGCTGGACTGGGCAGCTGCTATTCGCAAAACAGGTGGTTGGGCAGAACTCCCGCCAACCTAGGAAGGAAGACAGAGAAGGCACATCACGCGCATTGAGCAACAATTGCGGTCAGTTATTTAATTGCATCTGCAACAAAGCGATCACATCAACAACAAGATCTGTTATATTGGCTTCTATATTCAATTTCTACGTCGACTTTCTTGCCCGCCACGTCGAGTGGCTCATTGGATCACTTGCGAACTGCTCCCACTCGGTCGCCTTCTGCAACCCGACCGCGTCAAAGCCGTACTTCAAGCGCGTCGCCTCGACGGCCAGATTCGCATACTTCTTCGCGCCCCTCGCGCTCCCGACACCATTGTACGTCAGCGCCGCATGGCCGTACGCGAGGTCCATGAAGCCCTCGAGCCCCTCGGCCTCGTACAACTTGACGAGCCGTTCAGCCTTCTTGACGGTCGCGGTCGAGCCGGGCGTCCACTGCGAGAGCTGATGTTGCAAGTGGATGATCTCCTGCGTGGCCCGGTCGGAGTCTTCTATCGTGCGTCCCTGGTCGTGGGAGCCCGGAGAGCAGCGTCGACAGGTGCATTTGAATTGGAACACGGATTGGAAGAATTCCTGCCGTTCGGCGTGCAGGCGCAGCGGCGGCGCGTACGAGATGGTGATTTCCTCGTCCTTCTCGATCGGTCGCACCGCGTGGACGAAGTGTGTCAACAAGTCGGACGAGAAGAAATATTGAGCGCTGTCGAAACGTCCAATGGTCAGTACCAACCAAATCGAAACTCATGGAAAGCATTGGGAACGTTACAGGGTCATTCATACTTTGGGGCGCATGCATGATTGTATCTTGAGGCTTCAGGAAACACGGCTCCATGTTTCAGCCCGGCAATTTGCATGTCGAATCCATTCGCCTTGAGGATATCCTGAGCGGCGACCCCCGGCTCGTCGTAAATCTTTGCCAGGGCGAGATAGGTGTCTCTGCTTGTGGGCGGGAGTTGGTCGAGACCCAGTCTGAGCAGTTTCTCCCTCTCTTCGGTGAAGAACTGATCGCCGATGTGCGCAAGAAGTGAAGGCGTATACGCCGTGATCAGATCGCCGCGCTGCAGCGGCCGGGAGGCAAGCATGCCTATGCCCTTTCCCGGAAGGGCTGCGGTGTACCACGGCCTCTCTTCCGCGGACAGATTGGCATTGATCCCCTTTGAGGACAGTGCTGTCGCATCCTGGAACGGCGGCAGCGCCGCGAACTCCTCTGCGACTGCAGGAGTCGTGAGAATAGATATCCCTCGTCCGTTGCCGAAGGACGCATTCGTGTAGATACAAAACTGGTCTCCTGAATCACTCAGCGTTTCCCCGCAGATCGGTTTGTGCGTCCATGGGAAATAAGGGCTTGAACTCTCTCGGTCTTCTGGTGAAGAAGCAGAATTTGTGATGGTGTCTTCGGGATCGAGTATTCTCTCTCTTGAGATGGTGTCGACTCCATCATCCTGTGAGGTCGGCGTGTCGTCTTCGCTGCTATGGGCGGCGACCAGAGAAACAAACAGCGACAGAACGCCGACCGAGATCACATTGAGCTTCATGCTGTTATTTAGCCAATCACTGGGAGAAAGAAGCCTAGTTTTGGGGGGAATAAAAATATACTAGATAAACACGGGAAGTAATTCAACGGTCGTGACTTTGGAGATCCAAGAGAATTTCTAGTTACAGAGGTACATATGTGGGATCTGGCTGACATCCCCAGTGCCAGATGCTGAAACACTCGGGTATGAATAGGGGTGTTTCAGAGTCGATAACCCCTTTGGACCTTGGGACGTTTTGGATACATAGAACAGACGGCCTTGGGGGTCGACTTGCAGCATCACGTCGTGAAGACATAAGAACGGGCACGAAGTAGCATCCGCCTTATGGAATATTAAATAAATGCACGCTTTAAATATAGCGCGCGAGATATGCAGACGACTGAAAATTGCGAAGAATGTAAATGTCCAGGTTCGGGAACTCCACACCTGGGGACTATGAATAATATTACCTCTTGAGTGCTTTATTTAAGGAGCAAACTTAGGCGGGTTGGGGGATTTGGGGAGTGGGCTTGGCAGCAAGCCTTGGTGAGTCGTGACCGCCCAGGTGTCTACGCAAGCTACGTACATCAGCGTACTTCCAAGGATCCTTTCGAATGGAGATTAATCACGGTGAGCCTTGAAGTAGGAGACAGCACTTATCGACCTTGCCCTGCAACTCAGAGTCGGTGACCATGAGCTTCGGACTCCAGCAGTAGGGAAATTTAAACAAGCCAGCCTTGCGTTAGCAACGTTTAGGGGTGTGAAGACTGGTGGGACTATGAATGCGATTATTGTTGATAACATGGAGGTCTGGTTGAGGAAGTTCACCGTCTAAATATCAAACAGTAAAATTTAGGAATGCCAGACAGGTTCGATACTCGATGCACTCGACACTTGCTGTACTAGGGTATGTTCCGCTCATGCAATTAACTCCAATCCTTTGAAACGTGATAATCAAGGTTTTGATATTGTCTTGGATGGCGGAAACTTAGTTTGCAATATCTTGCACGCGGATGAGGTATTTTCCTCTCGCTCGACCACGCGAAACCGCCTCGAATGCCTAGTTTGCATTAGTTCTTGATCTATGCATCCAGGCCGGAAAATAGGTTTCTCACCTTGAGGGCATCCTCCATCGCATATTCCGTGTCGATTGTTCCTGTAAGGTATCCGGCTTCCGCCAGCGCGGCCGTTTCTTTGATGGAATCGGGTGTAATGTTCGCGGAGTGAAATAACCCCTTGCGAGGAGTGCCTCCAAGAATGCGAGGCCAACGTGATCTCAAGGTAAAGCCGAGAACAAATCCCACAACTTTAAGAAAACCGCCACCGCTGTGGGTTACGCTCATCTTACCACCGAGGATGAAAACTCCATCCGGCTTTAGATAATCAGGGCTTTTATCGTACAGGAGCCCATCAGCGCCAGTGATATCGATGATGGAATCGAATGGGTCCGTAGAATATTTTATTTTCAGGTATTCGTGTAACACTGGATGGGCTCTGTAGTCGACAATCTGTTTAAAGGAGAACCGGTGTCAGAATGCAAAGCTAAAGCAGGTAGTCGTGGTAGCTCTCTCCACTGAGGCCCGCTCACCTCATTTGCGCCCAGTTTCCTCACTAATTCCTCGTTGGCGGCAGAACACGTGCCAACAATTGTGCCCTCACTTCCAACAGCGGCTCGCACAGCCTGGACCATGAGCGTACCGAGGCCGCCGGATGCGCCAGTAATAAGAACACGATCGCCTCTCTTCATGCCCGCCATTGCTATAAACTGAACAGCGGTACAACCATTGCATGCCAACGTAGAAGCGGCTTCAATGGAAATATTAGGCGGCTTGCGTACAACTTGACATGCAGGCAAGATAGCATACTCAACAATCGTCCCGTTGTATTGGCGGCCCCACAATGGATTTGCTTTTGGATTTGGGCTCCCGAATACCATGTCACCAGGTCGAACATGGGTGACGCTGGACCCGACATTGTCGACGATGCCGGAGAAATCCAGTCCAGGAATCCAAGGTTTCGAGTTCAGGTGTGGCATCATTCCAATGATTACGGCTAAGCCCTGATCAATAGCAACATGCGAGACTTTGACGATAACCTCGTCGGCGTGAAGCTGCGCAGCGGTTGGTTTAGGCAAGTCGGAGCGTAGCTTAAGGACGGTGGAGGGCGTGCCTCGACTGGTGAATGTCCAGCCGCGCATCATGGCTTCAATAAGAGTCGTCTCGAAATAAAGTGAGATTTGAAGATAGGAAATGAAGTCTTGAAAAGTACTTCATGGCACTCTTGAGTTCGATACCTTTATGTTGAAAGCTTCCCTAAAGCCTCCGAGTGAGCGCAGCTCAAAGGACGCCCACCAATCAAAGTCTCCGAATAAAGGCCTCCGAAGAATCGTGCAGCCAATCAAAGCTTCCGAAAGGAATAGTAGTAAACTTGCTTTTGATTCGTATCCTTCAAGTTAGCCTAGCGACCCTCTTCCTGACTTCGTCTGCTACCGGAACCTAGATTCAGAAGTACGTAGCATTTGCCTCGATGACCAGGCAAATTCGGTTGAGGAAGAATTCATCAACCATCTGTCTCCGGTAGACCACGAATTGCCAGAAGACGCGCTGTCCATCGAGGACCCACGATACATTTCTCGGAATGCAGGACGCAGACAACTCCGTTGTCGCAATAACACTAGTCGCTACGGGCACACCAAAAGACGAACATAATATTTGATGATCAGGGTCGAAGCAGAGTTTCCAATGATTGAACCTTTTCTCGCAATGTCGCCACAACAGAAGCGGCTGATTGGTTCTCGCAACCGCTCCCGCTGTGACACAGGACGAGTCGTAGGAGGCGTAGCGAGTCCGAACTGCTAAAAATGCCTTTGGTGGAAATTGTGTTTTGCGAGACGCAAAACTCCTGTGGAAGACCCATGATATTTTCGATGCTGCGCAAATCGTCCACAGCTGCCTGCACCATGAAACTTACGTATAACCGGGCCTTGAGTGTGCCTATACCATTAATGCGAAATCTGGCCGATCTTTGGAAGAACTCTGACGTGTTCGGGATGTGATGCATCACCTCACACACACGGGTGAGGATGCAGGTATAAAGATCGATGACTTGAACATAACTGGATAACAAGAGAAGCAAGATCGCATTGCTGAATTGAAACAGGGTATCTTGAGACGAAGAGACGGTAGTGCTGGGATTCGAACCAGGGTAACTGTTCTCGAATTCAGGGGGACCTTGGTTACAAGCTGTGTCCAGGGTGGTTGAGCCAGTAGAGGTTGGAACTGATGTTATCCACTCTAGAATATCACTGAATTCAGATGCAGCCTGAAATGCCTGGACAATAGGTATGTTTCCAATGTCTTCGGAGGTTTCGGCGCAGATGCGCAAACCAGGAGGTACTGCTAACGGATATGCCTTGGCATTGGCCTTATGCTGCGCAATTCTCTCATTGAATTGCGAGAGCTTGATGATCGCACCTGACTGATCTGGCGGGCGCAGAAATGACAGGCTATCATTGCTGATGGGCGTCATCACGAGATCCGCATAAATGGTATCATCGGGCGTCCTTAGCCCGGGAGGATGAAAGTCGGCGAGTACTGGTTCAGTGAAATTTAGGAACTCGCCCGTTTTGGGTGGGATCATTGATTCGATAACATTGTAGCTCTGACCAGAGGCGAGATCAAGCCAGGTTGGGTTGTTCGCTAAGTTCAATGAAATGTCAAGGATGTCATCACTCGTCATATTTGTAGGAGGAGTCGAGCTGATTGGGAGCATCTGAAGATCAGCAGCACCGTTTGCCTCATTCCCTTGTTTCCGAGTTGTTGCGGCGACCACTCCACGAGGGGGAAGCCCTGTGCGAGGTCGACCCAAGGGTCGAGCACTGCTGGTGATACATGACAAGCCAGCGCGTCTACAACGATCGCAGACAGTGTTCCGCTGTCCATCAACGCGTGGACAACGTAGCTTTGAGGCCCGGCATCGATCACAGGCCTGCCGTACGTGGTTGCTCATCTTGATCAGGGTTGATGAATATCAACGATGGTGTGGCTAAATAGGCAACCAATTACTAATGAAGTCTTCGCAGTCCTCCTGAGCAGACGAGGTTTAAGCAGGCGTTAAAGCGGCAGGGATTGGTTTCGGCTACATTAACTGTTGACGGTAAGTACAGGGTGCAAGGACTAAAAGCAGCGTCTTTTGAACGTCCAGGGTTCTTCGTAACTCATTAGCCGAAAAGAGAACCTCATAATATGAGTGGCCATGTAACAAACAAAGGGCATTGTAACCATCAAGGCTAGCTCTAGCAGCCAAGGAAATGTCAAGATTGCGACCCCTTCCATTAGGAAGTTGCACCGCCAAAATGGATCCTTAAGGATGGATAGGTTATTGCTACAGCGTCGTTGAATCCCGTCAGCAATTGGTCAGCCTCCTGACGGACACAGAGCCGAGCATGATGCTCTTTCGCCCACGTCCCTGAAGGCACGGAGGCCATAAATGGATTCTACATATGAAAGTTATGAATATTCTGTCCAGAGTACGGAGTACCCTGTGACAGGAGACAATCAAAAGCGAGCAGGCTCGCAGGGGCGGCGGGATCGGCCGGAAGAACATTGTTCCGGCACTCACCTCCTCACGCCATGAGCCTCGGCTGCTGGCCACCACCCGTTCGGCTTTTGCAAATACAAGCACAATCGACTCCAAGTTCAGGCAGGGGAATTGTTTCACAGAGGAGGACAGCTTTGGAGTTGCATTCGCGCACCAGGTACATACAAGTAAGCGACTGCTGTCACGCTTGCTTACTCGATGGGGGCCTTCACCTCGGCTCGATCCCGTGACGACGAATGTCGAAGTGAATAAGTCGAGTTAGTCCAAGTGCTGACGGCTCCCTCTTCATCATTCATTTACTCTTTTGATATCTTGCATTCATGTTACTCTGAGTCTGTTGACAAGACATCTCATCATATCACGAACATGTCTATCACCACACCGATTACACAGTTGTTGGGCATCCAGCACCCCATCCTGCTGGCAGGGATGGGCCAGACATCTGGGGCTCCATTGGCTGCCGCTGTCTCAAATGCTGGTGCGAAGATGGTCCACAATCCTAACCTCTAACTTGGATAATAACACTCTCCAGGTGGTCTTGGTGTTATTGGTGGTGTTGGCTATACTCCAAAAATGCTTCGGGACATGATACAGGAACTCAAAGTACGCATATGTGCCGAACGGGACCAGGGAGACCACACCTGATTATTGGAGCCAATTGTCCTGACAACAATTTTCATTTTAGGAGAGCCTAAAAGATCCATCGCTTCCCTTTGGTGTCGATCTACTGATCCCGCAAGTCGGCGGAAGTGCTCGCAAGACGAATGCAAGTCCATGGATTTACCGCCACTTCGTTCACCCCATGCTAATTCAGCCCTTGGGGTATATATAGCTTGACTACACCAAAGGCACGCTCGACGAGCTTGTGGACATCATCATTGCCGAGAAGGCCAAAGTCTTCGTCTCCGCCGTTGGCGTTGCACCCAAGCATATCATCGAGAGGCTCCACAAACACGGCATCTTGTACATGAACATGATTGGCCACCCGAAACATGCCCACAAGGCTTGCCAGGCTGGAGCCGATCTCATTTGCGCACAGGGTGGAGAAGCCGGGGGACACACTGGAGATACAGCGACTACGTATGTTGTTCCTCGTATTTATTTATTCATTCGATCATCCTCCATTCCCAAAATTCAATGGGCGAATATTGACTATTCTGGAACAAAAACCAGTGTCCTGATCCCCGCGGTTGCAGACATCTGCAAGAAATACACCTCGCCCCTGACGGGCAAGCCCGTCCAGGTTGTCGCCGCAGGTGGAATATACGATGGCCGAGGAATTGCTGCAGCCCTCATGCTAGGTGCCGGTGCTATCTGGGTTGGCACTCGATTCGTGACCGCCAAAGAATCCGGGGCGCCAGAGGTGGCCAAAAAGGCGTAAGCACCGCCACGGATCCCCGCCCCCCCCCCCTTATTGTCCACGGAGTGCCAAGATGGGAAAGAAAACTAACGTCTTACGCGATACACGCGCACAGTATCATCGACGCCAACTTCGACTCGACGATCAAATCGACCATCTGGACCGGCCGGCCTCTGCGCGCCCTCGCGACACCCTACGTCCGGCACTGGGAGACTGAGCGGACCCAGGAAATCAAGGATCTCACGTCCAAGGGCATCATCCCTCTCTATCACGAGTTCGACAAGCTTGAGAAGGAGAATGGCCTTACCGAGGAGATCGAGGACCAAGCCACATTGAGGTGAGTGTTCTCCCGCCTTCCCTGTCCCATCTCGAAACCAGGAGAGTTTCTCCCACTGCCACCCCCGTCTTCCCTACCTGATATTGGGGATTTCTAACAAATTATCCCTTCTCCAGGCCCATGGGACAGGTCTCTGGCCTGGTCAACACGCCAAACCAAAGCGCCGCCGAGATCGTGAAGGAGATGATGGACGGAGCAGTCAAAGTCCTCGGATCCAGGGGTGGACTATTGAAGCCCGCTGGAGGTGCTAAGCTCTGATCACACCCACGTCTCAAGGCCTGGCAAAGGCATCAAAATACGTATGTATGTATGTAGAAACTTTTCTTCATTGCGCGATGCTAATGACATATAACATGCTATTAATGAATAAGAAAGTGGAAAAAACAATACTCATCCATCCCATCCCATCCATTGGCCCCCCATCCCGATATGAAACAACTAAGCAGGCTAGGAAAGCCGATTAAGCGCAATGGAGGTAAACACAAAGGAATATGCCAGTACCAGAACCCCAAACAATGACAAGGAGAAGTAGTAGTATACAATGGTGAGCCACCACCAGGAGGTAGCGACATCACCGTCGTTGATGACAGCAGTCTGTTCCGGTAGTCCATCATCGAGTGGTGCGAGGTGTCCATCCTTTCCCACCCGACCACGGAACATCCAGAGAGGCTGTGTCAGTCGGGGTTGGTAGGCGGCGATAGTCGTGAGAGCTGTGAGTTTGGCTTTTCTGGTCTGACTCTGTTGGTCATCGTAGCCGGGATGATGATGATCATCATCGTTGTCGTCCTCATCCCCCTGTCGGTGGAGCATATCTTCCTCCCCATGCAAAGTAATCTGTCCCCTTCTCATCCTGACCACCCTTTCAACACCACGCAAGAACAATTCTGCGTCATCATCATATCTGTCGTCTTCAACACCTTCTTCCTCCCGGAGGGCTGACAGATAATGATGCAGACTGGGCATTTCAACCTCCTCATTTCTTCTTCTTCCCGCCGCCAAGCCCGAGACTCTCAGCGATGCTGCCGAGGCCGAGCCCCCCGAGCAGCTTATCGACACCTAAGCCACCGAGGATACCATTGACAAGACCACCGAGCCCCAGGCCATTGAGTAACTTGCCCACAAGACCCAGGACACCGGCCAATAATAAACCAACCGCGGCAATTATCTGGAAGAGCGGCTCGGTGAGCAAGCCCCAGAGAGGATTGAGCTTCTTCTTTGCGTGCGGCATGTCGGCGATGCGTTTCTTCGCGTTGTCAATCGTCTTGACTACCACGGTCGTCAGCTCCTTGAGGCCTTCGGCGACGCGGTGCTCTTCGGGCGAGGCCTCGCCTGATGCGGCGCGTGCTTTAGCTTGTGCGGCAATGTGGCCGTCCGGATCCAATCCGCGGATGGCGCCGTTGCATTCCCCTAGCACTCTACCGCCTTCTTCGATCAGTGGCTTCACATTTTGGACGAGCTGTTCTTCGTCCAGTTCATCCTTGGGTGTGCGGTCGGCTTTCTCGATGTGCTGCAAATGGTTTCCGTCAGTATAAAGAATTTTGGGGGGTGGAAAGACTCGAATGGGAAATGGAAGCTTACCTCAGTGATCTGCTTGCAGATGGGCTCCATTTTCTCAATAGTCTGGTTGATGATGTTGCCGATCTTCTTTGCGATTTCGCGCTCCTCTTCCTTCTTCAGCTCCTCGTCGGTGGGGGCCACTTCCTCCTCCTCTTCATCTGGGATGTTCTCAAGCAGGGTACATTCACCGATCTTGTTACCGTCTTGATCAACCACATAGCCGTTGTCGTTGACCTCCTTGCCGATACAAGCCAGAAGGTTGCCGTCGGTGAGTCTGCCGATGACATCACCATTCTTGTCGCGGACCTCTCCTTCCTTGTTGATGCGCAGGCCAGCCATCGGAGAAACCTCACGTTCCTTCTCCTCGGGCTCCCATCGCTCTGCTTTACCTATCACGTTTCCGTTCTTGTCGGTGATATCTCCGTCATCGTCGACTTTGCGCCCAACAAGTTTCTTCACCTCACCTTCGACCACTCGACCGACAACTTGGCCGTTAGTATCGGTCACCAAGCCGTCCTTGGTGACGGTGGTTGACTCAAAGTTAGAGAACGGCCCCTCGGCACGGCCGTCATCACCACCTTCGATGAGGCGAGCCTTACCGATGACCTTGCCATCAGCACTCCAGATGTTTCCTTTGCCGTCAACCTTCTTTCCAACAAGATGCTTGAGTTCACCTTCGGCGACTTCGCCGAAGATGGTGCCGTGCTCGTCAACAATCTTGCCCTGTTTGTTGACAGTCTTGCCAGCAAGGCTGGAGAGGTCTTCCTCGACAACTTCCTCCTCAGGGACCTCGTAAGGCTCGGCATGACCCTTGACATTGCCATACTTATCGATAATATCGCCGTCTTCGTCGACGAGACGACCGATGAGTTTCTTCCAGTCTCCCTCAACAACCTTGCCCACAACATTACCGTCATGGTCTTCGACAAGACCTTCCTTGACAACGACGACACCTTCAAGACCGGCAAAGGGGCCCTCGGCTTTAGCCTCGCGCTCATTAGCAGGGATTAGTTCGACGCGGCCAACAACCTCGCCACGGTCATTCCAAACCTGTCCGTTGCCATCAACAGGGCGGCCAGCAAGTTCCTTGGGGTTGCCCTCAACCAGACGACCAATCGGTACGCCATCAGGTCCGATGACATTGCCTTGTTTGTTGAGCTTCAAGCCTTTCAGCTCCGAGAGATCAATCTCCTCCGGCTCTGGCTCCGGCTCGGCTTCAGGTTCTTCGTATCGCTCGGCGTGGCCGACGACATTGCCTTTCTTGTCGATGATGTCGCCATCTTCGTCAACAGCACGGCCGACGAGCTTCTTAGCATCGCCTTCCACAATCTTGCCGACGCGGTTGCCATTTTCGTCCTCAACCCACCCATCAGCAACGACCGTGAGGCCTTCTAGACCAGCAAACGGAGCTTCATCTTCCTTGTCCTCCTGAGGAAGAGTCTTGGCCTTGCCAATGACATGACCCTTGTTGTCCCAGAATTGACCCTGGTCGTCCGAGGCGATACCTGCCTTCCAGATCTTCTTGGCATCACCTTCGACAAGCTCGCCCACAATGTTTCCATTGGAGTCGATGATCTTGCCGGACTTGTTGACCTTGAGGCCTTCGAGGATGCTGAGAGGTGGAAGACCGTCATCGAGATCCTCCTCGACCTCCTCGACCTCTTCCTCGGCTTGCTGTTCAATCATTTCAACCTTGCCGATGATCTTGCCGTCCTTGTCCAAGACTTCACCCTTGTCGTTGATTTTCTTGCCAGCGACGGCAGAGAGGTCACCGTCCACAAGTTGGGCAATTTGTTCTCCTTCCTCGTCCAAGACAAAGCCCTTCTTGTTGACCTTCAGGCCTTCAAGGATTGAAGTGTCAGGAGCATCAGGGGCAACTTCTTCAACTTCAACGAGACCTTCCTCCACGGCCTCGGGTAAGAATTCAACTTTACCAATGACGTTGCCGTCTTTGTCCAGGATTTCTCCATTCTCATTGATCTTCTTGCCACGCACGGCGTCGAGGTCATATCCGTCAGAGAGGCGGGCAATGGGGTCACCATCTTCGTTAACGACCTGACCCTTCTTGTTGACTTTGAGGCCTTCGAGTTGCTCAAAGAGAGGCTTAGCTTGCTCGACTGCATCTTTAGCCTCTTCGGCAGCACCTTCAGCAGTTTCAGCGGCATCCTCAGCAACATCAGCTGCATCACCGGCCTTATCAGCCTCCTCAGCGGCTTGCTTCTCGGCCTCCTCCACTGCCTCTTGTGCTTCTTCGAGCTGTTGGACTAATTCGGGATTGAGCTCCTTCATGGCCTCCTCAGCGGCTTCACCCTCGACAACCTCGACACGGCCGATGACGTTGCCGTCTTTGTCAAGAATCTCTCCATTCTCGTTGGGGATCTTGCCAGCGCATGCCTTTGGATCACCATCAACGAGCTTGGCGAGCACTTCACCTTCGTCGTCGATGATGTTGCCCTTCTTGTTCAGCTTGCGTCCCTCGACGATTGTCAGGTTAGGCTTCAACTGATCCTGAATCTCGTCGACCTTGTCAGTGGCTTGTTGGACAACCTCGGGCACACCACCTTCCGCTGCTTCTCCAGCCGCACCTTCAACAGCACCAGCCGCCTCAGGCACAACCTCAGCACGGCCAATAACGTCACCGTCTTCGTCAAGGACCTCGCCTTCAGCATTTAGGGTTCTTCCAACAAGGTCAGCAGGGTCACCTTCAGTGATCTTTCCTAGGGTGTTGCCAGACGCGTCCTTGATGGCACCGTCTTCCTGGACTTCTAGGCCTTCAAGAGCATCGAGACCAGGCAGCTCTCCTGCAGCATCCTCGACCTGTTGCTTGACTTCTTGTGGTAGTGTCTCGGCGCGACCGACGACATCGCCATCCTCGTCGAGAACCTCGCCGTCGGCGTTCAGGGCCATGCCCACTAGGTCGGCAGGGTCACCTTCGGTGATCCGGCCCAAGGCATTGCCGTCTTTGTCCAAGATGTCTCCGTTCTCTTGAACCTCAAGGCCTTCCAGCACATCGAGGTCAGGGAGATATGTCTCAACTGCGTCCTCAGCAGCCTCTTTGACATCTTCCGCTGTGCCCTCCGCCTCCTCGGCTACATCGTCAACTGCTCCATTGGCTTGGTCACCGACCTCTTTCGCTTTGTCAGCGACAATATTTGCGCGGCCAACGACATCGCCATCCTCATCGAAAATCTCACCATCGTCACCGATCTCATAGCCTTCTAGGTCTGCTGGGTCACCTTCTTCGAGCTTTCCGATGACTTCGCCCTTCTTGTCAAGGATATCGCCGTTTTCGCTGACCTTGAGTCCCTTCAATGCGGACAGGTCAGGCAATTGATCTGTGGCGTCTTCAGCAGTGTCTTTGACACCGTTGACTGTCTCTTCGGCGGTGTCCTTGACTCCGTTGGTAGTCTTTTCAGCAGCGTTCTTGACGCCTTCCGCTGCCTCTCCCGCATCAGGTACGTCATCCGTGTCCTTGGGGACATCTTCAGCGGCGTCCTCCGCGGTGTCCTTCACATCAGCAGCAGTCTCTTCTGCAGTGTCCTGGACGTCTCCTGCAGTGTCTTTCGCACCCTCTTCTGCATCTTCGGCCGTATCTTTAGCGGCTCCAGAGACATCACCTTTGGAGGCCTTGCCAGCAGCGCCAGTAGCTGTGTCTTTTGCACCACCAACCCGACCAGCAAGTTTCTTTGCGCCACCAGTGACGCCACCAGCCGTTGATTTGAGACCACCGAGGGCTCCTGAACCCTTGCCCTCGGCCTCATCTTCAGCTTCTTCAGCTGCATCTTCGGCCTCGGCGGCAGGCTCCTCGGTCTCAGTATCCTCCTCGGTGCCCTCATCTTTGGCCGCGGGTTTGGCAGGAGTCTCCTCTTCGTCGTCACTATCGGGGACAGGCTCAGGGTTTGCTTCCGACAGTTCACTGGTGTCGGCTACGGAGGTGCTCTCCGCTCCAGTGTCGTGGCCTGGCTGGCTGACTTTGCCACCAGGTTCCTCGGTATCTTTGAGGTTGATCTTTTGACCGGCATCAGACTCAACATCGCTGGGCTTCTCCGAGACGTCCTTGGAATCATCGGCCTCCTTTGGGCGAGGGGGCAAGCTGGGTGAGTCTGTAGATTTCTTTGGGGTCGATTTGGAGGCGCCCAGTTTGGGAGGCTTTCTGCCTGGAGTGCCTGAAGCCGCTTTGCCAGTAAGCTTAGAAGTGTTTGATGAAGCAGGGCTCTTGCCAGTCTTTGTTGGGGTCTCTGGAGCATTCCCCGATCTGCCTGCTGCTGGTGAGGGCATTGTGCTCTTGTAGCTCCTGACTGTTTCAGGAGATGATCTTTTGGAAGAGGGTGAGTCTCGACTCGGAGTTGGAGGGAACGAGTAATATGCGTATGAAGCCGATGAAAGTCGGTTGCTCATCAGCTAGTTATAAATACAAGCGCGTTTTTGTGCTGTTGCATTCAGCCTTTCATGTGAGTGTTAATTATACAGTGGGGGTATTATTTTGATAGATAGGATGGACATGAGGAAACGGGAAAAAAAGAAGACGCGTCGGCTGAGGGAGGAGTATCATATCAAGTAGCTCTGGAAAAGCTCACGACGTCACCATCCAGCATTTTCCGACCCTTGCTGAGTATGTAGGAGCTCTTCATTGCATATGCCATGAGAGAGCTGGTGCCTCACTGTGGCTGGAACGTCAACATGATTCGCACAGAGAGGATTGCGTCACAGGAGACGATTAGAGCTTCCTTGGGAAAGAATGTGGCACAACTGCCTGGGTCTGAAAATCATGTCCGAATGGGGTCCGTCAAATGAGAGTGTAAGAGGAAATGAGGATACCAGGATGGAGCGATCAAGGGCTGGCCAATGTGAATCGAAGATCGAATAGGACATGGACAATCGTGAATGTGAATGGGAAACACGAAAATGGCTGACAAGGGCAAGCGTGCTAAACAAGTGACAAGGGGTTCCCCAGAAACCTAGGACTGTGCAGATGGGAGAAAAAAAGTTATACAATCCCCGAGATACCTATTACTCACAGCATCAGTCGAGCTTGGGCCTTGGTGATCACCCAACCCAAGGGATGGCACTACACGTTCCTGAGGAGATACTTACAAACAGTTTTCGCCTTCCAGAAAGCTCTACCCTTTTGTGCTGATTGACGATATTGGACTCGTCCTCAGTCCCGTCATGCACAAGTACTCAGGACCGTGTACCGTTGATCCTGGAAGGCACTGACGAAATATCAAGAGGCCAAGCAGGGGTCCGGGGTTGTCTGGAGGCCACGATGCATGCGAAGTGGAGTAGCGAGAAGTCCTCCAAGAGTTTGCGATGTGGCTTGACTCAACACGGGCGTTCCTTAGGGCTTGACACATCCACAGCAACATGGGCAGAACCTGTTTTTCAACCTTCCCCCGCTGGGTTGCTGATATGTGATGCCATCGTTTCTGTTCTGACGGATTATCCTTGTTGGCTCCCGTCGAAAGCTGGCCTGATTGTATTGCGGCTTATACCTCTGGCGGGGCTCGTAGGAGACGGTCTGTATCCTGAACCAAAACCGAATGTGCTTGAGTTCATGCAGTTTCCAAACTGAACTAATTGACGTGAAAATGATCTCCGATCGCTGCCTAGAGAAAAAGGCTTCCAGCTAGAAGCCCTCAGCAAGTCAATTTTCTTAGTCAACGATGCAACAATATGGGATTTACGGGTTACTTTCCCACTTCAAGAAGGTCACGGTTGATCGATGTAGTGATTCCAGCCACAATATCACCACCGGCTGCCAACTTTCCGGTAAAGGCGTGACGAAAGTGAAGTGTGGTGTGTGGCTCCACAAATAAGCGGAAGTTCTGAACTTCTGGGTCCTCGTACGCGTGGGCGGCGACGCTGGAATGATAGCGAATGGTGGAGAGAAATGGATGGGATTCCCACCTTTGGATCGGCGACAACACGTTTTCGGCCACACAAAACCCATCCAGCGCGTGTCATTGCCATTGAGTCAAAACGGTTACCGCCCCTCGGCCACCCTCCATGAAAGCCACACGAAACCTAAACTGGCTGGTGTTCGGTTAGAGTGGCCGGGGTTTTGCCAACTTTTGTGGCTGTCCTGCAGACGGCTTGACATCACTTCTGAGGACCGTGCTGGGCACCCACTGGGTACATCCCTGATGAAATGATCGAGCTGTACGAGAAGAGATGACCACGCACTGCCTCTTGTGTTGAGAAGTCGAGTCGATATGGAAGCAGAATGAAGCTCATAGGTGACGAGTAAGAGGTATTGAGTCCAAAGGAGAAGTCGCGAAATGAAAACACGTCTGGAAGAGGCAAGAGCGTTCGATACTTCTGCTGCCCTGCAAGCCCCCTCCATCCCAGGCAGGTACCCGGTGTAGATTATTTTTCTATCCGTGCCCGCTGGCGGCGGCGGCCAATGCATGGTGCATGAGGATGGATCTCTACGGAGGACAACATCCGCCCATATAGCGATGGCAAGAATGGTAGCAAGTATGACGGTGAGCGGGTGATTTGCGCTGGGCTGGACGACGACATGCGTTTTGACGCTTGAGCGGAGGATATGCACATCCAGCCTCAGCCTTAGATCGCCCCTTTTTAGGTAGCTTGTCAGCATCCTATTACGCACTGGCAGTACGAGTATCTACTGGCCGAGGAGAATCGAGCCAGCCACGACCAGGTCTATGTCACCGTTGTCCTTCGGGCGGGGGTATGCCATCCTCTGGCCCTGTCCCTGGGATTCTTCTCTTCCCGCCAGGGCCACTCGTAATGCCCTTGTTATTACTGCTGCTGAGCCGCTCATTCTCGCTGTTCTTCCGACTCTTACTCGTAATCCTAGAAAGTAACCGGGAGAGCTTCTCGCTTCCGCTTCGGCGTCTGGATGCCTCTCCCTTGTGGCGCGCCTCTCGCTCCGCAGCTTCACGTTGCTGCTGTGCCAACCAAAGACGCTCCTTCTCTGCGCTTTGAGATTTATCACGGTTGGCTTCCTCTTCCTCCTTGATCTTCTCGGGATGGAGAACTTTGTCCTTTTCCCTGATGACCATTTTCTCCGCCGTTTTGACTCGCCTTCGTGTGTGAACGTAGCTTTCCAAGCCTACTAAGACAGCATAACTCCTTGATATCGACACATGCGACATGTCAGCGCCCGTATCACGCAGACTGTGGACAAATGTGCGGAAATTGGCAGCCGGTGGGCGGTACTGGGGATTGTTAGCACCACCACCTCGTGATCAGAGTACTGTACTCGCAGCAATCACATCAACAGCATGGAGAACCTACGTGTCCGCTCAAAGGAGACAATCTTCGCAGCCGACCATCTTTGATCTTGATCAGTCCAGCAGCCAGAATCCGAGCACCGTGCAAGAAAGACGAATGCTGGAACGCTCCTGACTGCTTGTATCCAATATAAAGGCGAAACGATGTGTCTGCCACGAAAATCCACTTATGGCCCTTCTTAAGCGACGTTCTGATCATATGATTGAAAAGAACCGCCGGGCTGACGTGCTTGACCTTCGAGATCCCTCTTGCTCGGTGGAACTAGTTGGCCCGCTCCGTCAGGATGAAGTTCACCAATATCACATTGGGCGCACTCTGAACTTACATCTTCATTGACATACCTTTCTCCCTCATCCCCTGCAGTGTTGTTGAGGTCTGCATCTTCATCTTCACCTTCTGACGACGATGAGCTGGAGTCGGAGTCGGAGTCGGAGTCGGAATGAGATTCCTCTGCTTCAGGAGGAGGGACGTTATATTTGAATGCTGGAGTAGGATCGGTGATAGGCACAATGCCCTGGACGCTGTCCTTGTAGAGCTCGTCTTTCGTCCACACACGCTCCCCGTTCTTGGCCCACTCAAATAGCCCTTCCTCATTGATTCTGACAAGATACTGCTGCCTTTCCTCTCTCGAGAGGTACCGCACTTGCTCCTTGTCCAGTCGCGCCCTGCTACACTCAGGGACCTCGACATGTTTCCCGTCTCCTTGGTCCAACCAGTAGAAGAAATTCTGGTCAGTGTCCTGCGATTTCCAATAATTATGATACTTGCGCAGGTTACTTCCGTATCGATGTTTCTGGTCAACCATCTCGAGAAAATACTGGAGATCCATCATTTTGGCTGTCTTCTTCCTCAACGCGGTTGCCTCAGCTCGTTTCTTCGCCGCTTCTTTGCGTTCCTTTTTCGAAGGCGACGGCGGCTTCCCTTGAGCTACGTCACCCGACTCGTCGTCATCCTCCGTTGACGAGAAATCAGACACGGAGGGTGAGGTGTCATCTGCGCCTGCCCGTCGCGCAATTTCCGTAACCATTTTCCACCTCTCTCGAGCCGGAGATGCGGGGTTATTATTGCCATTGTCATTTTGCAGAGCAGGCTGGTTCTCACCGTCGCGATCTGGAGCATCGACTGTAGGGCTCTGTGGTTGTGGAGGAGGGTGCGGTGTCGTCAAGTTTCGATATTTCGCATCTTTTACGGCCTTTCCCAAATCCGTGAGCACTATTGCAATTTGCTTGCAGGTATTAGACCAACCTCATACCACCTGGTCGATGCATCGAGCCCAAAGCCCTTCAACTCCCGCCGAGTGCGGTGGCCTCGAAAAGTCTTCTGTATCAAAATCGCGGCTCGTTTCGATTCCTCGAGAGTCGGGCTATCGGCCCTCTTTGCGGCTGCTTCAGCGTCATCCCCCTTGTCACTGGGGCGCGTGCTGCCGTCCATAGTGACTTGGCGGTATCATAAGCGATCGAAGGGTACCTTGGGTGAGGTAGCGAGAACGAGCGTTGCAAATGTGTGAGTAGACCACCCATCTGGAGGATGTAGGACGCGTGGCGGGGTACTGGTTAGGATGTCACTCTGCAAGGCCAGTAAAAACTTTATGCAAGATCACTCCCGCACAATCATTGAAGCCCCCGCCCCCATACGTCATCTGTTGGCGATCTGGTGTTCACGAGGCTGAGGTTGACTAGAAAAGCTCCATTAATGGAAAAACATCGATACCTGGTGCTGAAGAAGAACATATGTCTTGTGTCGCGTAAGATGACATCGCTGTTATATGTCATGTGCCCTATGCACTGAAAGCGCATGCATCTCGTCCCACATCATAGCGCAACAGCTCCTTGTCGAGAGTTCGTTGCCGAGCGTTGTGCCAATTACTTTATGTTTTCTTCGTAGCTGTGTTGAGCATGGCCCTATCGTAGGGAGTGGTATAACTTCTAATCATACAGTATAGTATATACCTACCTAGGTATGTAGTAACATGTTACACATATACAGTCTATCTTACAAACCTCGCTCTACCCAGAACCGAGCAAAATCCGGCTCTGACTACTGGAGCATCACAGTACAAAACAAAGCATTCGGAAGAGGGGAGGGCGGAGGGGATGAGCATCGCAAGCCACACCCACACCCACACCCACACCCACCGCAAGAGCTCCCGCTCCAGCATACTTCGGCCATTTGTTGATGGTACAGCAAGCAGACAACTCACTTTCATAGGTGGCGCTCCTGCCTCCGCTCTCATCTGCTACTTAGGGTCAACAACTCAGACGACAATTGGCCTTGCTTCTTTGCGAGCGTGTCAAATCTACCACCCCAGAAGTTTTCCCGAAGATATAGTTCCTTCTGCAACTCATGCTTCTGCCGGGATGATAGGCCCCGTTGGAGCGTCTTCCGGCCTTCTGTCTTTGCTTGTTCCTCGATATCTTTCTTGATGGCCTTATGCGCACTCGATTCGATAGGACCACTCGAACCGTTGCTCTCCAAGTCAAGCGATGGGGAGTCGGTAGGCTTTTGGAACTTGGATGGGCCCATACCCGGAACGCCATTGACCATGCCCACGAAGTATGATAACTTTTTCTTCTCCATATTGATGTCAACCAAGATCTCTCTGCTCAGGGGTCCGAGACCCTCATCTTCAAGCTGTTCATTGATCATCAAAAGTTTGTCGTAGGCGCTGATCAAAGTTGTAATATAGTTGACAAGGTCCTGCACAGGTTCCGGCAGTGATGCTTGCGCCCTGAGAATGCCCTGGACTCTACGGGTGCGTGACGTATCCTTATGTTGACGCTCGTACTCAGCCATATGGAGCTTTATCAATTGTTTGATGTTTATCGTTTCGGGTGAGAGCCGCTTCAATGCTCGCAAGGTGTTGTTTTTGGAAGGATTCCTTTCAAAGTTTAGATCACCAGTTCTCTCATCTTTGGCTAGTTTTTCGCCGTTTAGACCGCGTGTCGTGGCCATTGCTAATTGCACATAAGCTGAGAGGACTTTAGGAGATAATCGTCCGCCAATCCGGCCGCCTGAGGATTGATTCTCCACTTCTGATGCCTCGCCGTATTGTTGTGCTGTCTCCTGCATAAGATCGAGAATTCGGCCGGCTGTGGTGAACACATTTGGATTGTTTTTGTCCCGCACGCAGGTACTCATGGATATCATGAAAATGCCACCGGCCCGAGGGTATCTCCAAATGTCTCTCCACATGGCTGGGGTTAGACTCTGGAGAAGTTCCAGAGCCTCCCGACTGGCTCGGGCAAGGCGTAGAAGCCGGAGATAGGAAGCGATGTTGTCGCCGTCCGGCTTTAGTCTGTAAGGACTTGATGGTGAAGTGCAAACTCGCCACATTTTCTTTCCAGCCTCTATATCTTTTAGGGTCGTGGCGGTTTCGAGGTACATTGAGAGTGTATTGCCGTCTGGTTTGGCAAAGACACTGTTGTCGGATATTTTCAGCATCGGCTTCAGCGACTCTTGGCCGCCTGCATCGCTGCGACCGCTGATGGCAACATTCTTGGTGATATCGTCGCGGAGAACCTGGGCTTCTCCCAGGGCAGAAGTGTTGATTTCGAAGCCTACTATGGCTTCCGCTGCCGTCCCACTTTGTGACGGACTCAGCATTTCGATTGTCGCGTTGATGTTCATGGTTTGCTCGACCAATGCCAAAATCTCTTGATGATGTTTTCGTTGCGATGAAAGCATGAGGAGGCGACCCATGGCACACACCAGTTTCGAGTCGATTTCGAAGTCGGCCTTACGCCACCGCGCTGTGATTTCAGTCCATATACGACGGCCATCCTCAACAGCCTGTTCAAGTATTGCGTCTGTATTAAGACTGCGATCAGCGGGACGGCGCTTTTGCTCCTTAGAGCCGAGCTTCAAAACCCGATCGCGAGCATCGGCGGTTATGGCTGTCAAGAGGATGGAGTAAGTCTTATGATCCGCAGAATCTGGACCGCGATTCGGGAGCCGTCCTGTAATGCTCCAAATCGAGTCCATGTCACCTGCTCTTGCACAAACGCCTAGAATTGCATTGGTATGAATAATTGACGGCTTCACGGGAGAGTTGGAGGCAAAAATAGAATCGTAAACTGCCAAAGCCTGTTTAACAACATTAGGCCTTTTGGGGTTTTCCTGGTAGCCTCGCAGCATTATCGTAAACGTGTGAGAGTCGGGCTTATGACCTCGTTTTTTCATCTGTTGGATTCTCAGCTTTGGAAACGTCGCCAGGGACATTTTATAGACTTTCTTACCTCATTGAAGACACTCCAAGCCCGTCCAGGATCCTTTCTCATCATGAGCCAGTCAATCACATGATTCCAGCTTACGGTGCTGTTGACCGGCGGAGTTCCGTCGATCGATCTCTCACTGGCGCGGCACAGATCTAATGCCTTGAGCAGCTTATCATTCTGCAACGACTTCAACACCTCGTCTGCTAGCCTGACCCTATCGGTTAAAACGGATGCTTCATAATTTGAAGGCACTCCCGGGCCATGTGGTGATTTGAGAAGTCGTGCCCGGTTGTGGGCTTGTGCAAGCTCATTTTTCTCTTGTGCTAAGGCCCGCTTGAGAAACTTGGACGGACGAGCGTCCGGAAAGGTGGTTTTTTTAGGCTTGCGAATGCTTTTGAGAAGTTCTCGGCGGTGGTGGCCGGTTCTAATCGAGTGTATAGTAGAATGGTTACGGAACAGGATGGGACTCGGACAGCGGATTGTAGAAGTCCGGAGATAGAGGCTGCGAGAGGATTCAGGGTGAATAGGGAGCTTATGAAGCGCCTGCCGGATGCAAGCGCTGCATGGAAGCATTGAAATTAACAGACAGTTTTTAAGTCAGGCCCGGAGACTCCATTGATGGCAACGTAGTCTTGTCACAGGCAGAGACTCTGCATCGCGACAGGACATAAACATAATTTTCTGGAAGTATGTGAAGGATGGGGCAGGTTTCCCGAACAGGGATCGAGCGTCATATCATGTGATTGGTTCACGTGATCTATATATCGCAGGCGCTTTCGAAGTGGCTACTGGCCCTGGTAGTACATACTTCATTGAGGGACGAAGCATGTGTGTGAAGCGAAGGGTTAGCTGTCAGGCTGCTAACTTCGATCAAGCCGGATGTCAGGATCAATAGAGTAGGAAATCAGAACGGCAGGGAGGTATGGCCCTGGCGATTGTCCAATGCTTGACCACAATGAGATACCTGTTGATCACACAAGGTTCAATGTGTAATTTGCTCAATCATCAGTACTCATTTGACTAAGGACGGTTGTATTCTAAATCGATATCGTGGAATGTTGGTTTGCGCCATCGAGATTTGGCGGCATGGCGGGTTTCAGAAAGGCCATAACTGTCAGAATGCCGATGAGCATTCGTGGCTCTCGTATTGGGTGAGTAACTAAAGGACAATACATTGTACATGGAAATGCTTAGAGAGCCTCTAACTTGAAATGCTGTCTGCGACTGTGGCTATGGTTTGAGGATTTGCGCCACAAGATGAGGTCAGAGTGAACCATGATGGGACGTACTCGTATGAATACCTGGCGAGACGATCCAGCTATTATTTAGTCATGGAAGGTTACCCAGCCTCACTCTGCTGCAATGGCAGTCCCGGTAGCTAGGCGAATAGTTCTGGACCAATGTGGAAGGGAGCCACAGAAACTGGAAGTGGCTGGACTAACTGGGGTAGCAGTGGTTGCATTCTAACACTCCTTGGGGTCAACGTGAGTGGTGAAGCCTGAGGTTCCCCTCTCGAGAGTACCATTTGTCGCCACCATGGATACCTCATTGAAATGCAGGGGGCATCGTTGCGTATTTGGTTCTCCCGACACCAGGCGGAGTCGATGCATGGAATTGCGTACTCCCCATATGGGAAATACCGCAAGACTTCAAGAGGTTGCTTCAGTGATATCGCAGTACCATGTTCATTTCTCACCAAAAGGTGGTTGTGCCCACTGGGCTATCCGAATGTCTTTCTTTTCCCAATGTCAAACGGAGGTCGTGACACATGCTCGGCGAGAATTCTGGCAGGGTCCGTGTACCCGGGTATGCAGCTACATCTTTATCCTCAGCGACAAGGTATGGTCAAGCTCCACACCATCAGCATGGTACATTCTCATGTGGGCTCCCACTGGCTTCATTCCTCGGATCATGGCCAGCGTAGGAAAGATTTAAGAGGCTGCTCGGCTCTCCGCAATTCGTACATTAGGCTTTGGGCTCATTAGCCTCGAAGTTTGACGAGATTATGCTCTTATCTCGATCGGTACACACGCTGGCCAGCCGTGTTTGCCGCGAGCATGGTTTAAAACCGGTTATTCGCAGGGCTCGACCTTGCAGGTGCATTTGTGTGCCATGACTAGTAGGGATGCTTGAGCAGATGGTCACCCTAAAAGGTTGCGTAGCCGCCACGGGTGAGACTGGAACCAAGATGCCCTACGCATGCTGATGATGGTCTAGTACGGAGTACTCCGTATAATACATCAGAAATGGTGCATCAACACGATACAGCGCGTGGAAAGATACCCTGAGCAATTCGTGTTGTACGTGAAATTGTCTGTGAAAGTTCGGGACATGGCAGGGCAAGGCCAACATGAACGAACAGCCCTTAGCCTAAGGGCACTCTGCCTAGAGGACGGTGGCAAATCTTCCAGCAGCCACAGCCTCACAGCATCCAGAGTTCCTGACCTTAGGTTTAGGCATGGAAGGATTTGGCACTTCTCGGCAGGCTCGGCTTGGTCAGTCGTGTTGAAGATGGTGCTAGGCCATTAGCCCGGGGTGCACCGGCTAGGGTCTCGAGGGAGGCGTTTGGGTAGTGGGAGGTTAAGAAGTGGCCTGTGGTAGGGTACCATGCTGTCGGGTCGACTCTGAAGGCAAAAGGGAGAGGATGGGGGATGAGGGATGTGGGATGTGGAAGACGGTTTCCACTGGGCGTGACAGAGCCTCCTCTACCCAAGGAGCACTAGGCGTATCAGGTTAGTACATCTCGAGGTAGGTACCTGTACTCCGTACTCTATCGCGCCTCGTCCCACGCCGAGAGTGAGGTCTTCAATTGACCACACGTACCTATTACAAGGACAAGTATGGACTTCTTGCACAAGCTAATAGGTGCATGGGAAGGTGAGCAACAGTGCTTTTCCCAGAAATTGCATTGCTCTGGCTCTCCTGGAGGCCAGATAGTGCCGTAAAGTCCGTAGCCAGTGACGAGTGAACACTGGCGGCTGAACCTGGGGCCTGACTCTAAGCTTCAAGGCTTGACGTATTCGCTACAATTGGCACTATATTACTATAATTATTATTATTAGTTAAGTTGGGACTTCTAACCTTGTACTCGTAGCCTGTCGCTTCTCTTCCGGAGTCGTACTCGTAGTTAGTGTACGACGAGGCGTCGTCCGTCGTCCGTGCGGTTGCGCCCAGGGCCTAAAGGAAAGGCCCAAAGGTTGAATGGTTAGGCCCTCGGGCCTTAAGCTAGCTGCTTGAGCTGAACTAAAGCACCAGTCGGTTTAGAGGGGTGTCTAGGGACCCTCGGGCGCCTAGACTAGCTGGTGCGGCCCCCCACACTGGTGCCCAGCTAAGTCGGTGGCTAGGCCCTGGCCAAAGGCCCTTCCCTGCTGCCTCCGTCGAATTTCTTGCATTGACAGCGCCCCCCTTCAACACCACACAAATCGACCAAGCGGCACGCCATCTTAGTTCCCCTACCTAGTCTTGTGTAACACTGCTAAACGGCTGCTAAAAGGGAGCCATTTCAACCTTAGAAGGGACGAACGAGGAAAGCTCACTCCCAGACCAAGCCCACAACCCAATGGTTTGTCAGCCGGTCTAGTTCAGTAGTTAGTGGCGACCTCCCCACATCCTGGCTCAACCTTAACTGCACCACATCACACTTGTCACCTCAAGTTCCCACGGCTTTGGCTCATCGTCCGCCCACCTAAATCCATCCACCAACTATACCCAAACCATCAAACTTCTGAACTCCGTCACCCAGAGACCCCGTTGTAACTACTCATAGCTAGGCTGACCGTTTCACAAACCCAACCCTACCACCTACTAGTGAGTCCCGATTCCCGAATATACAGCACCCGAGCTTCTACGGAGTACCGTGATAATAGACACGTGCCATCCGATCCAGCTAAATATGACACGCATCCACGATGGCGCGGGTGTGGGGAAAGCTGGAGTCTTGTTGATTCAGTGTTACTAGTCTGCTATAGTACCTAGGTACTTAGATATGCTGTCAGAACACCGTGTGCCTCTAGTGAGGGGCGGCAATGGCCTTCGTCTACGCTGGACATCGATGCAGTTTAAGACGCTGATCTGTCATTGGACTTTTGATCACTTTCTAACCAGCAACCACTGAATTCATCTCTCAATCTAGTAAAGAGCAAACCATCTTGAGCCGAAAAAGCGCAAGTCCTATCGTGCCTGTTCTGGGGAAGGTGGGTGAATGTACAAAAAACGTGGTCAGGTCTCATCAAGTCACTAGGGAATATGCTCTGGCCGCTCTGCGTGGACACGGACACTAAGGACCCAGACGCCAAAAGACCATTCCATTAATGACCTGAGAGCCTTCAACAAAGGACTTTGGTCTGTGTGCAGGAAAAAGAACATACTCAACCTCTAATATCTCTTTGTTCTCTCCTCAAGAAGTGCATGCTGTCGGTCGAATGATCGTAAAAATTCATCACCTGCTGTTGCTTGCCCGGCACAGGCAACATCAGGTGTCAATGAAAATGAAATCCTCATCAATGTGCGCAGATACCCCCGCCAGCCGATCGGTTGACAAAAAAACTCCCGCCAGCATGCTATGAGCCTGATTCTTTTGTGAGTCGATCCGCTCATTCTTCCATTATCTCCTCCACTCCCACCTGGGTATCATTTAAACAAAGGGTGCCCCATCAAGTCAGGTCATCGTCATCAGATCTGGAAAATCAATCGTGCAAGAACCAACGGCCTGATAACGACTCTGTTGTGCATGACTTGATTCAGTACTGACGTTGCTGATAAACTTGGCCTTGTTGTCCGTATGGTGAGTTGGGATAGTTTGCATAGTTGCCCATTTGCCCATTGTTTTGTGGGTAGACCATACCTCCTTGAGGCTGTCCATACTGTCCTTGATTGTGTCCATCAGCCGATTGATAGCCAATGGGAGGTAGCGACGGCCTTCCGCCATTTTGCTGATACGCCTGGCCAGGAACCTGGTGGCCCTCGGGAGGCTGGCCATCGACTTGGGTGGCTTGAGCCGCGGCTCTTTGCCGCTCCTCCTCCGCCTTGCGGGCATTCTCCTCCTCTTTCTTGCGCGCCTTCCACTCTTTGCGAATTTCCTTAAACTCTACGAAACGCGTCAGAAAGTTTGTTTATGTATTGAGGCAATCTGTGGGAAGAAACGTGCAAAACGCGCCGTTCGGCCGCACGAGTCTCACATTCCACACGTTCACTTGTCCGGCGGACTGGAAATTACGTACCTTCAGGTGTTCTCTTTGTGCCATGAGATTGCATCGTAACGTGCGCATTCAGGTGGTTCAATGTTCCATAGGCTTTTTCGCAGCCATTCCAGCCACATTTGTACATTCTTTCAATTTCCTCATATCGTCGGCGTGGGCGCTTGTGCTGTTGAGCACCTGGGATCGGAACGAAGGAATAAACCTGCGCATGGTTTCAGGTTAGCATTTCGATCACGTTCAATTGCAAATGTCGGTCAAGTTCCATACCTGTCCGGGTCGGGATGCAGCGGAGGTTTGAGGCGGTCCTTGAACGCCTGGCCCCCCCGGGTGTGGGTAGGGACCTGGCATACCATGCTGTGGAGGGTAACCGCCCCATTGCTCGTGAGGGGGACGTTGCTGCATGTAGGGAGGATGCTGCGCCTGATACGCATGCTGCATATCTTGACCCTGTGGGTATGGCGAGTAGGGAGGGTAGGTCGGGCTAGCTTGCGAAATCGAGGGATCTATAGGGACGTCCGAGTTAGATCTCTTATGGTGGGAATTTGCAGTAGGATTTCCATTTGGAGCTCCATCTGGTAGGGACATTGACGGACTTGTTGGTTGTGCCATGGTTACTACAGCACCCTGATGTGGCGCGTGAGAGTATTGGCTGTAGCGCAAATGCTCTGGTGGAAACCCAGATGAACGCGCAGACGACGGGGTGAGACCGTAGTCGGACTGAGGAGTGTTGTTGCTCGAGATGTTGGTGGAACGCGGATCCTGGGTGGTATAGGTCGCGACAGACGATTGATCTAGTGACACGAAATTCTCAGAGCTTGCTCGCAGAAGACTTGAATGCTTCCGTGACTCGCTGATGGTGTTGCTAACCTGACTGCGCGTATTCCGGTGCCCCCCTGTCCATCAATGGGACTCTGTGTTGTTCTGGCAGGAGACGCGACGAAACAACTTTCAACGATGATAAAAAGAACGTTCGAGTAGCACTGCACTTGCGTAGTGAATGGCCCGAGTGAGAGGTAATGACAGCAGTTGGTCAAAAGGCAAACGTCTGGACCGCAGCTCGGCGGGTAGTCGACGATGCGTCTTGAAGCAATGACTAGGTCAAGGGCCGGTCTATTTCTTATTTTTGAAAGAGTGCCAGGCGAGAGTTGGAAGACACCGGTCGAACTAGCACAACTGGCGTGGTGGAGCTCGAGACAACGAGTCAGAAGGGAGGGTGGGCACGGCAAGCTGGGCTCGCACGAGGCGGAGAGGGTAGACCCAGATCGACCTGCCCGCTGGTTGAGCACAAAAGGGACAGGCTGATCTTAGAGCAGGGGCATCAATCGCTCCAGCCGACGGGGCGGAGATAGTCCCAAAGTGAAGTTTTAGCACGGGTAGTCTCCTTTGGCTTGACGAGCTAACAATGCGCTCGGACTGCAACAAGTTTGCACCGTTACTTTCTGGACAATGGCGCGAAAACCCAGGACTAATAAAGGGCAACGGAGCAAGCTGTCGAAGGCAAAGTAGACAAGCTCGAGAGCTAGCGAGGGGCGGTAAGGTGGTGGTTCGGCCCCCCAGTGTATTGCAGCAATTGATTGAGCAAATGTTCCTGCCCTTGCTATTTGGGTTTCCTTCTGCACGCGCAACTTGCTAGAGTATCTCCTCCGATACAGGCTCCAGGGAGTCGGTGGTGGATGGTGGATAGGTGGCAGGGAACCCTGCCTGGTAAAAGCTGCGCAAGCTACGCTGGATTCGACTAGGGGCTTTTGCCTCCAGCCGACAATTCTCAATGGAGGATGCAGAAAGGTTGCTGCTAGCCAAGGATTAGAATCAGGTGGCAGCACGACCAGGGCTTCTGTCCAGAGTTGTCTGCCAATAACAAAGTGTTTCAAGGCGCGCCCAATGTTCCTCGAGGTTGGAATTTTCGTCTCGAGGATTGTTGGAGCCCCACCCTGACCCCAGTGGATAGACTTTGTGTCTTTCACCAGCCTGGCCCTGGACCACCCCGGTAGATGGCGATTCCAAGCAAGGCAAGTGAGGGTGAAAGTTTAATTGAGGAGCGAAGTTGGAGTGGGTGATAGCGTTGCGTTCCAGGAGACTAGGTGTGATAGCGTGACTGCGGCCGCTAACAGGGATTGTCCGAGGTTTTGTTTTACTCCGTGCACTCGTTGGCTCGAGACCCCAGTCTGGGACTCGGTATACGAGTGAATGAGTGTCCGGTGTATGGTTACGTGCGATCTGCTGCTCGAGGATGGTCACGCGTGACGAAGGACTTATTACGCACGGGCAGTGGCAACGCTGGCGAGAAGAGGTGGGTGGAGGTTGAGTTTGAGGTGAGGCAGGAGGTGGTATTGCCGCCGTCGCAGTGTGGACAAAAGCACTGCGCGTCCGCTGGGGTTGAAGGAAAATGGATGACAGAGGCACTGGTTGATAGGTGGGCCGGGGGGGAGAGGCCAGCAGCGACAAGCGAGAAAGGAAGTGGTGCTGGCTGCTGATGGGCGGATGGGCTGATGTGGAAGAGATTCGAGGGCGTGTTCGATTTGTGCAGAAGCCAGAACCCAGAAACGCAATGACAGACTGGGGATTTGGGGTCGAAGGCGATTTGCCAGCTGTAGGCCGTGTGGGAGAGAAGGATGGAGAATCAGATGGCTGGGATGATGACCAGGGTGAGGTGGGCCTTCAGGTGGCTTGGATCGATGGCGATGAGTGGATGGATGGTGGACTCCTCGGAGAGCAAGGAAGTGAACGGGCATGAACAGGGTGATGTCAATTTTTGTTGACGATGTCGACCAGGTTCGCGCTTCATAGCCACTTGGGGTCTGCAGGTAGGGTAGGTTTGTGAGAAGTCCTAATCAGAACGAAAGCACCAACAGTCGGGAGGTAGGAGGCAGTGAGACGGGAGAGTGGTATGTATGAACCGTGGTGAAGCCTGAACGTGACCAGAGACCAGCGACAACGGGTGAATGCTCGACCGTGGTCTCCTGGGCGCGTGGTTCCGCGAATTACAGGAGTTGCAAATAACAATGCCACCCCAAAATGGGTAGCGAGAGTGAAGTCACAGGTGGGAGATTTGATCCCCTGGGCCTGCCTGGGGGCTGCTTGGGGTGCCTGCGCGCTGCCTGCCAACCGCCTACCCACTGCCTGCCTGGGTGCCAACCCGCAGGTTGCAGGTACCTTGGCCCCCGGGACTGCAACGGTACGTACGGAGCACGGAGTACTCCATCCTGGCACCTGCCTTCCTCAGGTAGGGAGGTAGGTCTGTACGGAGTACCTGCCACTTGTCCAGCAGACCCTGTGGGACTTGGTCTGCAGAACCAATCGAAGGAGGGCTGGTTGGGCACTGGGATTGTGTGATAGCCGATCAACCGAAGGACTGAGTGAGCGTAGAGCAGAAGGGGATTAGCAGCCGGCTGTGGGGAGAGGAGGGCTGGTGGTATTCAATCGTACATAGCTGTATTGAACCCACGGCTCTGGCACACCCATGGCACGTGAAAGGGCAATGACTGGAGATTGGACCCGTAATCGCCGTTTCCAAAAATACACCCACAACTCTCGGGTACTGGAAAAACCGATGGTTCCAGGGTCGAGCATTACTGGATGGGCTGGGACGAGTCTGTACCACTACCTCCCTCCCTCTCTGTGTAGGTCCTCCGTATACGAGGATGCACGAGTCTCATTTCGAGCCGCGGTCGCTGCACGCCTGATGTGTCCTCCGTACCAGGTATCCCATTGCTCCGTTGCACAAAGCACGTTTTCCCCATCATCTAAGCCAGATTCGGGTCTAGTGTGCCTGGCATTCACCTTCTCTGAATGCAGTGCTGGGAATTGCTTTTACCACAATGTCAGTCCATGCATGTCGTCCTTTTCATCCCGCACACACACACGAAGCAACCACCCACTCTGGCTGGCCTTACTGGCCTCCACGGCCTCGGGTCTGAGGGCCAAAGGGTCCCGTTCTTGATATTGCATGCAACGAATACGGAGGAATGAGTACGGCTCCTCCGTCGTCATGATCATTGAGCCGGAGTGGTGAGCTGTGCCCCGTTCGGCCCACGTCCAGCGTCATCCCATGCGCTCATCTGCAATGTGACAGGCTGACATGACAGTCTTTGGATCCTTCGATCTTCCTTTCTTGTTACTTGTCCCGTGGATGAATGTCAAATATTGGTTTCACCCACCTTTTGGCTGGATCCATTCTCCCGGAGCAAACTGCAAATAACACTGAGGAATGAGTTGCAGCGGGCCTTTGCCCATTCTGACGACAATCGACTACCCAGATATCTCGTACCTCGTATGTACTGTATCTACTGGGTTCTGTCCGGGGCAGTAGTCCTCACACCACTCCCCACGACCGTTCACGAAAGCCATCATTACGTTTACTGACCTCCCTAAGGGGGGGATTGACCCCCTGTGACCATGGATCACTGACATGGCCCTCGGAATATCCCTCTTCCCGTTCCAACCACCCATGTCTGCACTACACCCAATCTTTCCGTCCACCTCCATTTACGGAGTACTCACCCTCGCTTGTCCTCTGACAAGGAAAGGCACACTTGCGGCCCAAACACCATCCAGACTCCGAACCATGACGGAGCACTGATGGACTCGTGGATCCAGACCCAGACACCCACACGGAGATATATGCAATTGTAGTTCAATCCCTGCGGGCAAGGCGCCGTGGGGGATATGACATCTACAGACCACCAGTAACTGCTGGTCCCTACTCAGTACAGAGGACGGAGAACTACCCCAACGCCAGGAAAACTAACGCATTAATACTCCGTTTCCGAGCTCGTTAGTTAATGGTACCAAGGTATCGTTCAGGGGTCCCACGAGGATACGGCAATGGTCGACACGCCAGAGGTCAACAGATCCACAGTTATTGTTCGTGTCCGTTCCCGCCAATCATGACCAGTGAACCGGCTACTTCAACTTGGCTTAGCTTGTTGGTTGTTTCTTCTGCCAGCAAACGATGACTTCTAGCTTCACCCCGGTCCTTTTCCTTTTGGCTTGCTGCCATTTCATATCGTGTGTCGGAAATGCAGAAAGTGTCTTCCAACATGCATGACAAGTTACGACATCCCGAAGCCGCATCTCTGATCCTCGTCTATTCCATATTCTTGAATGAAAAGGAACAGTTCGCAAATAACAGACTTGGTATCTGATAAATCGCCATCCTCCAAAGTTTTGCGGCAAGGCCCGGCACTGTGTCTGACCCTGAACTCTGGATTTTGTTGCTAGTTCCGCTTGGGAAACCCTGATCCAGATCAGGATACTCCGCATTCAATGAACATGTAAAAGAACAACTTGCACCCCGATCCGAGCACGCTCGTAAACCCACATGCCCAAGTCCACTTTTACGAGCGATGGGAGCCCCTTCGATGAGCAGCACAGTTGAAGCTTCCTGGAGTACCCTGGACGCATGGCCTCGTACCTACAGACTCGTATGTCTACAAGTAGACTCGCAGTCTCCAATTCCGACTGCCTGCCTCTGATTAGTTAGCTACAACAAGGCTAGATTGTATTCTCCATGCAGGAGCCTTGCCCAGCCTCTGCCCGAGGATGCGGAAATTTGTGGCCCTGCATTGAATCCTTTTTCCAAAGAGGGCAATTATCTTGGCCTTCACAAACCACCTCAATCAAAGGATGACACACATTACGAGTACGTCTGATTTGCGGTGTACTCGGTACGGAGTACTCCGTGGCAACCTGGGCATGAGCCTTTGTATTTGCACATTACGGACGACAGCGATCGTTTCGTTATCGCCCCCTGGACTGGACAAGCCCTCACTCAATTCCTCGAGTCCTCGGGATGGTTTCTGTCTGCTCTAATCATAAGCGATAGGCTAATGATACTTTTCTTAGTTAGTCTTGCCGGCACTCGACCCACCCCTGATTGATTCACTGTAACGCAATCCACGGAAGGAGTACGTCCTACTGGCCAGACGCTGCTCTGGTCAATAATGCTCAGCATTGTACTTACTCTGTACGGAGGATGGCCATGCATTCTGACTACAATCTGGAATACATTACACGAGGTGGTGGGCGACTGGCGACCACAGACGTGGGCTTAGTCCAAAAAATGGGCCTCCCAGTCGGCCTCCCGTTGTTGCATCTAGGCGAAGTTGGGGTTTTCCGATTCGCAAGGTTTCCCTTTGATTTAACTTGTGGCAGTGATCGACCCAGACAAGGCCGTTCCCTCTGCAGGATCACATCGTGTTTTGGACGGCCGGAATATCCCTGAATGCAAGGAATTATTGACTTTTCACCTTCTCGATTTGCAGATTGAATCCCCATTGCGTGTCCACTGGCAGGTCGCTGCGAGAAGACTTGTCTAAGAAGCCGGCCTCGGCCCGCCAATCCAACCAGGCTCTGGATCAAGTCGGCCAGTGGCATTGATCTCACTGATTCTTTGTAGCCAGGATCGGGAGACGTGTGTTCCAGACATACTCTCGCAGCTTCAACTTCATGATATGATAGTGTCATACATACCTCTGATACCTCGCACACGAGCACCGCCAGGAACCCACCTCCCTAGTCCAATTTCTTTCCAGCACTAAATTGGCCACCCCGCTAGTGGGCAGGCCCGTTCGTCTTCCTGGGGAAAGGCACTTGTGAGGAACTTAGGACTGATCCGTGACAGTTCCCAGTCTCGACTCTCGAGTCGTCATGTCACCCTGAACAGCAAGGAGCCATGTAGCTACCAAAGCACCGAATTCATTCATGAGACGAAGCGACCCGCAAGGACGCCTGTGACAATCCTGATTGTTGCCAATTATTCGATACCTGGTGTCGTAAAAACGTGGGCCCTGACTCTCCGTTCGGTAAACTTGCAACCGAGCAGAAATCAGGAGGAGTGATTGTTGAATGGAGTAGAGTACTCCGTATGGAGTACGGAGTCAGTCCTGAGTCCTGAGTCCTCTCCTCCAAACTCCCTCCCGTAACTCCAATTGATCCGTGCACGCGCGCTTTTGGCCGTGATACAGATGTATTGATTACGAGTATTCCTCATTAGAAACCTCAACCCCTGTGGGTAACCCAAGGCCCGAGGCATTTGGGAACCCCCAACCGCAATGGGGGAGACGGTGCTAGCCCAGAGAGTCGATTTGCAACTTGGTTCCCCATCCTTGACAAACCTCTCAGAAAGGTAGTTAGTTTGTAGATCTCGCAGGTGTAGAAAGGTTGTGATAAGGCATTGCCACCCCGGACAAGAATAGCTCCCTGCTATTCCAGGAGTTACCCAGACGTGCAAATTCCCACACTCGTCGACTTCGATCACAAATTCGCCACCGTGTCGCTCTGTCAAGGTTTGTGCTACATCACGAACCGTTTCACTAAACAGTAGTTTTGGAACTAAGACCCAGATTTCTGGAACGTCTGAAATGTTGCACAACGTGGTCCTCGTCATGGTGCAGACTTACCGAACAATCGTCCCTTCAAAACTAACAGATCGCGTATTCATCCTCTTAGCACTGAATATGGAGATCAACTACGCCGTCCTGATAAATGCCACGTCTAACGGTGGGCACGAACGCAAGGAGGACTCGTCTACGAAAAGCACTAGAGGCTCTCCTTCGATCTCCCACCCCATGGATTCTTTCGGATAGCCTTGTCAAGCCATGCACACACACGCACACCGGAAAGTGTAATAATAATAATATGTGCGTCACTACCACACACATGGTGCATCTGTACCAGTCCGTGTCGAAAGGTGATAACAGAGTCTGAGAACCCAACTTTCTTGTCAGGTCTCTCCACCGCTCCAACTCTAAATTCCTTCTGGTTCTACTCGGGGAGAGGCTCGGAAAGGGCGGAAGTCGCGAATCATCGCTCGCCTCAACTCTTGACGTCTTCCGTGTGCTCCATGCTCCATCCGCTCTGATCTGGGCTGTCTGAACAATTTCAAGCCGGTGCACCATGATGGTCATGCATGCATGATCAGAATCGCTAGGCGAATCCCCTTGATTCCCCAATTGGGGGGGTGGGTGGATTCACCACTGAAGTACGGAATATGAAGGGCGACCAACGCCTACGAGCACATTCATCGGTGTAAGTACATATGTATGTACAAAGATGGAGTACCGAGGACGGAGCAGGGCCACTACGCTCGTCGAAGAAGAGGTGAAGACTTCGAAGGAACAACGCCAGCTCGGGTGCAAGCCGTGTCGAGAAGACTACTCGTGCAGCCAGGGCGTCCCCCTGTTCGCAACATTTTTCCTTCATTCGTGCTCCGAGCTACTCGGGATAAAATGATGCCACCTGCTGCGATGTACCCACACCCACCCGCTTAGCCCTCCTGGGCAGCTGCCTCCACAGTTTTCTTATTCTGCAGATGCATGCAATCTTATTCACGCTCCTGATATTCCATTCTCCTACGAAAGGGTCGCACTCGAACGCAGATCGCTGCAAACGGTTAATGACACCCAAAAAAACCCAAAGCCATCGCACTATCATCCCGTCGCCTGCAATCTTGGCCCCACTGCTCCTGCTTTCACTCTGGCCCATCATCAGCCCAAAATTCGGAACCGGTATTTTACCTTCCTCACGGATATTTCATGGACTTCCCTCAAGGCCAGAGAATGACTGATCTTGTTTCTTGGCGCAAACCTGGGATTTCAATTCAATCTATTACCCGTCCCGTCATCAATGTGTGAGGTCGTGCTGAGTAATATGGTATGTACATACACCGTAGCGGCTCGGGGCCCCTTAACCCTCCAAGTCCATACGCCGCTCCACAACTCCGACCTTGGACTCTCTGATCAAGGTTTCAGTTACGGAAAAGAGCCCGTCCAGTTCACTTCAATCGATTGATCACTTAAACGGGTATCCGCACTCGGTCTGCGCTTTGTCGGGCAGCAAATCGACACTGATTAGACTTTTGACTAGATGAGAGGGAGTAGCTGGACCAATGACCCCCAAGGCCGCCAGCTGATCCAATTCCAAGCAACTTTGGGAGAGGCCAGAATCATACCCCCTGTACTAGCAGCCCCCGACCAATAAACGAGGTAGTCCACAGGAGACCAAAGGCTACCGATGGCCCCGATCCCGAGCCAACAAATGCTTGTGACTAAAAACTACTCCAGACCATCGATCATGCTATTGTTAAATTTCCAAGAGCTCGGGCAAGAGTTGTGGGGGGTTCCGACTCTGAGTGCCGCCGAGGATATGGATGGGGCAAGCGTAGCGTCTCGAGTGCACAACACAACGCCTGCCTGAATCGAAGAGCCAACCGATGAGGGCAGTTTGACAGACCGGTCTACCACGCCTTCAGCGCAGCGATCCAAGATCAGCAAAGGATCAGCCTTTTTTAAGTTGTTCTGTAGGTGGTATCTGAGTTCGAGGGCGTTTTGATATGTTCACGGCAGTTGAAGATACGACGAGTACCTCACAGGTACCGAGTTCTTCAACAACCTTGCTGCCTTTCCGTGGGCAAGCAGCGGTGTCATGTCACCATTCTGTACCGAGGCGTCGAAGTTCACACCACCCATGTCCTCCTTTGGGGCCCTTGGAAGGCGTAGCAATTTCGAGAAAATTGCTCGACTATCTGAATCGGCTATTCGTCTTACAAAACAGCCATCTCCAGGTTGTCAACGTGGCAGACTAGGTTTCTTTGAATCCACGTCAGCTATATTGGCGAGACACAACGGTAGCATACTCTTACAAGGACTCCCTATGGAGAACGAAGTACGGAATACGGAGTACAAGCAGTGGCCCTTCGCTTCAAGACTGTCAAGTCTGTTATGTACGGAGTACTCCGTATTGCGTACAAGTAGGGGATGTGTCGGAGCTACTCCCGACGGTACAGTATAAGCGAAGGTCAGGGCTTCGTCAGAGTTCAACCATCGAGCAAGTGCATCACTTCGAAATAAACCAAGTGTCAACCAGAGCTGAAACCACTGGGCCAGCCAACGGTTGGTAATTTCCATCTGGTCAGTTCTGGGGGTGATCATACTCGTACAGAACAACTTTGACTAGTGTCTGACTCCTCCGTGCTAGAGATCCTGGATCTCGCGAGGTTGGTTTCGACTATCTCCAGATAATTACAATAATATATTGACCGCCAGGCGCAAGGGGCCAGCTTTAAAGTGAGTGGGTACCGACTACTGCGACGGGTACACGTTAGCCCCCCCTCTTCCCCATCATCAGTCCACTATGTGAGGATCAAGAGTCAAGATGCCCATCGGGATTGTTCTCAATTGTTATTAGTTGATGCATCGACTACTGGTGATCCTCGAGGGCTTTGAACCAACGAACTTGGTCCCAAGAAATGGACTTGTGGTCCTCCAGCGACAATATCAGGTTGACAGAGTGATGATTGCACGTCGGCCCGAGTCTGAATTGCTCTGGCAAGCAATGCCAACTATCCGTACGGGCAGGAACAAGTGCCTACGATTAGGTCCATGGGAGCAGGCACCGAGATAGGTACCACATACCAGACTATGAGCCGCCGATGGGCCTACCAGGTTTGTTTCCCACCTACGAGTACGAATATTCACGTTCTCGACGATTCTGTGCTCCATATGAGAGAAGCCTCCAGACAGGTTAGGGTTGAGCTTTCACCTTCGGAAGCTGCATATACCACATCGGGTGGATATGGGAACTCCTCCCATCGCCTTCTAAATTACTTGTCCTAAAGAATGAGCAGAAACGAGCGTATCAAAAGTCCTACGACCATTTACTTCTTTGTTTTCCTTTCTCTTCATGAAAGCAGCCAGGCCAATGCTGCCCTCAGTATCGGTTTTTCTACCATGTCTCTCCCTCATGCAACCTCTGATCCTGCTCCCTAAGCTTGCCTTCGTCTAAACCATCTCCCCTCCCCGCTCCAGTCGCTCCTCTTCGCTCCTCATTCCCTGATCAGACGTCAACTGTATCGCATGTCCTTCTCTTCCCCGACTCCCGTGCAGACCACTTGTGGGCAGAGTAACATCGATTGAATGGCTTTGTGGAAATAAGGTAAAGGAACATCATTACACAAGAGGCGGGGGAAGCTGTTTGCTGAAATACAATACACTTAACTACTTATGACATGACAACCACAGAACCAGCTGGGCAGGCATTGTCTCCTCCTCAATTTAGGGATTCGTCATCCTGACGCCCACAGCCTTCTGGGGAACATGGACATAGAGATCCCAATGGCCCAGAAAAGGTAAGCGAGCAAATGATTCGGGTCCCAGGCGCTCGCGGTAGCATAGCAGCAAAGCTTTCATCGCCCAAGAGACGGTAATGGGAGGAGACAAAGCTTTTGCCCCATCATTGACATTACCACAACGGCGGTGCTAAGGAAGCCCAGGACAGCCACAGGACTGACAGGTCATTATGGGGGGGAAAAGGCCCTTCTACCTGACGTCGTCAGGTAGGATGCTAGTGATGCATGCCTCCAATCTTCACACTCATACTGGCACTGGCAACGCAGCCTCTAGCTAGACCTTGACATACATACATATGTACTACGTAATAAGCAAGCCCAGCAAGCCCAGCTCGGCCATTTTCAGCTCCCATTCCACACTATACAGCACATTCACTGTGCAATTTTTGTGAATGCGTAAGCTCTGACACGTCGGATTCAATGGCCCAGATACGGCGCTTGTGAAAGAGCATGAACATGCCATGCATGCCATGCCATCTGGCCCCAGGGTTCTATACCAGTAGATAGGTACATAGCCAGCTAGAGGGCACTCAACCGCGCCCCAAGCAAACGGTGGGCATGACAGGTGAGCCACCTCCCGTGCTCTTTAATAGAGAGGAGCCGCCGAAATGAAAGCGATGAACAACACCCCAACCGGGTTCAAAATTTGATCCTCGAGTCTGCCTTGGATGTCTACTCATTACGAAAAGGGATGGTATGTACATACCTCCTGCATCACATACGGTACATCCATCCATACCAACATACCACTAGCTATTCCAGCTCGACACATTGCCGAGGAGAGCATACTCCCTCCCTCCCCCCCCCCCCCCCCCCCCCCCCCCCCCCCCCCCCCCCCCCTCTC
>Ga0105239_10000466_pt1 | contig 59067 bp, 50 predicted proteins | sample KBSC44metaG_FD_92761 | JGI IMG/M metagenome (GOLD analysis project Ga0105239, IMG submission 92761) | Corn rhizosphere microbial communities from Kellogg Biological Station, Michigan, USA - KBS C4-4 metaG | ecosystem: Host-associated > Plants > Roots > Rhizosphere > Soil | place: Michigan, USA...
CGACAACAACAATCACCCTCACCGCGCCCACCGCCGTCACCACCGGCAGTGCCATCAAAACCAGCTACAACGGCTCCGATCTCAGCTGCGCTACCGCAACCGACGGCAAGATCACCGTCACGGCCAGCGGCGGAACAGGCACGTTAACATACTCCGATGACAATGGTGCCACCTTCCAATCTGGCAATAGCTTCAGCGGACTGCCCGCCGGTAGCTATAACATCGTCGTCAAAGACGCTAACGGCTGTACCACCTCTGCCACCGCCGTCACTATCACCGCGCCCACCGCCGTCACCATCGGTAGCGCCATCAAGACCAGCTACAACGGCTCCGATCTCAGCTGCGCTACCGCAACCGACGGTAAGATCACCGTCACAGCTAGCGGCGGAACAGGCACATTATCCTACTCCGACGACAACGGCAGCACCTTCCAGGCCGGTAATATCTTCAGCGGTCTTCCTGCCGGCAGCTACAACATCGTCGTCAAAGACGCCAACGGCTGCACCAGCTCAGCAACAACAATAACGCTCACCGCGCCAGCTGCAGTCACCATCGGCAGCGCCATCAAGACCAGCTACAACGGCTCCGACCTCAGCTGTGCTACTTCGACCGATGGCAAGATCACTGTCACGGCCAGTGGCGGCACAGGCACGTTGACCTACTCCGACGACAACGGCAGCACCTTCCAGGCCGGAAATAGCTTCAGCGGTCTCCCCGCCGGCAGCTATAACATCGTCGTCAAAGACGCCAACGGCTGTACCAGCCCAGCAACAAACATAACCATCACAGCCCCCACCGCCGTCACCATCGGCAGCGCCATCAAGACCAGCTACAACGGCTCCGATCTCAGCTGCGCTACTGCAACCGACGGCAAGATCACCATCACAGCCAGTGGCGGAACAGGAATATTACAATACTCCGATGACAACGGTGCCACCTTCCAATCCGGAAATAGCTTCAGCGGTCTCCCCGCCGGTAGTTACAACATCGTCGTCAAAGACGCCAACGGCTGTACCAGCCCAGCAACAAACATAACCATCACAGCCCCCACCGCCGTCACCATCGGCAGCGCCATCAAGACCAGCTATAACGGCTCCGACCTTAGCTGCGCTACTTCAACAGACGGCAAGATCACCGTCACAGCCAGCGGCGGCTCGGGTACACTGCAATATTCCAAAGACAACGGCGCCACCTTCCAGGCCAGCAATATTCTCAGCGGCCTCCCCGCCGGCAGCTACAACATCGTCGTCAAAGACGCCAACGGCTGCACCAGCTCAGCAACAACAATAACCCTCACAGCCCCCACCGCCGTCACCATCGGCAGCGCCATCAAGACCAGCTACAACGGCTCCGACCTCAGCTGCGCTATCGCAACCGACGGCAAGATCACGGTCACGGCCAGCGGAGGAACAGGCACATTGACCTACTCCGACGATAACGGATCAACTTTCCAGGCCGGCAACGTCTTCAGCAGCCTCCCGGCAGGTAACTACAATATCGTCGTCAAAGATGCCAACGGCTGCACCAGTCCTGCAACAAAAATAACCCTGACGGCCCCCACCGCCGTCACCATCGGCAGCGCCATCAAGACCAGCTATAACGGCTCCGACCTTAGCTGCGCTACTTCAACCGACGGCAAGATCACCGTCACAGCCAGCGGCGGAACAGGCAGCTTAACCTACTCCGACGACAACGGTGCCACCTTCCAGGCCGGCAACGTCTTCAGCAGCCTCCCGGCAGGTAACTACAATATCGTCGTCAAAGACGTCAACGGCTGCACCAGTCCTGCAACAAAAATAACCATCACCGCCCCCGCTACACTAACCGCCACCTGCAGCAATAACAATGCTCAGCTATTCTATGGCTATACCGGCGACCAGACATCAACGATTACCGTAACCCCATCGGGCGGCGTAGGACCATACAAGATCAGCATCACGATGAACCGCCCAATGCTCTGCAATCAGATCAACGACGCAGGCGATGAATCTTGGGCCGGTGGCAGCGGAGGAACTACTCTCAACAATTCATGCCCCGCTAACCCCGCTCTGGCCACACTGATCCCGTCCACTTCCAAAACGATAAGTTCAGGTTCATATTCCGCAACCGTTACGCTCATGGCAGACGCTGTCTTTACAACAACAGTCACCGACGCCAATGGCTGCGTAGCAACCTGCACAACTACCATCCTCGCCGAAGACGTCCGTTGCTTCGCCGGCAACAGCGGAGTCAGCAAGATCGCCGTATGCCATAAGACAGGCAACGCCAAATCGCCCTGCGTATCGATATGCATAGATTCATCGGCCATCCAGGAACACATGAGTCACGGCGATTTCTTCGGAAAATGTACGCCCAATTGCCAGCCTCCGTATAGCTCGACAGTCGTGAATCCCGCAGCAATAAGCGGCCTGTCAAACATGCCTGGAGATATAACAGCAAGCATGCAAGGGCTAACGGCACAGGTCGTACCAAATCCGACAGAGACCTACTTTACGCTTCACGTACAAAGCAATAGCAGAGAAACCATCTTCGTAAAAGTATTCGACATGTCAGGTCGCCAGGTCGAAATGTTAAGAGAAACCTCCAGCGGATCATTCCAGTTCGGAAACAAACTGACTCCAGGAATGTACATCGTTCAGATAACCCAGGGAGATCACGTCAAAGTCCTGAGAGTAATAAAGATTTGATCAAAAACTTGAACAACCACTATACCAAGACCCGCAAATTAAATTTTGCGGGTCTTTTAGTATTAAACCCTGCCTGTCACTGTCTATCCCTCAATCACCGGCGCGGAAGCCCCCTTCCCCCACCAACAAAAAAGCCGGACCAAAAGTCCGGCACTCTAAACAAACCAGGTCTTTATTGAACCAACCACATAACTCCATTAACGTCATCCACCCCACCATACTGACTCTTCACTGCGGCAGATACATTAACCCCATTGTTCGTATACTCATCCGAAGGATACATCCACCGCTTAGGTATCTTACTTCCATTCAACACCCCCGAACCCGCCACATCAAACGCCGGAAACCCGTACGCCGCTGCTCATAAAAAGGCTGCCAACCGGTATTCATGAACATGCTGATATATTTCTGCGTAATGATCTGGCTTATCTCCATACCCGGTTGCAGGGCAAGCCCCGGCTGAGCAAGATAGTTCACAATATCCGCCGCAGAATACGTATTCTGATAATTGGAAAAATTCAGCGAAGCCTCGATTCCCTTCTTATAAAAAGCATTCGCATCCCCCGCGATCCAGCCGCGAAAAGCAGCCTCCGCAAGCAAAAACTCAACTTCAGCATACCCCATCAATACACTGGGCTCATTGGTCGCATCATAGGCATACCTTTTGTCTATCTGCGAAGCCTTACCCTGCCCCCGCTTACCGGTATTATAAGCCAATGGCGCACTTCCTACCAGTCCGTCATAACCCGCGAAATCGTTCCCCGGCAGTCCGCTGGCCGTCGTCGGCTCACCGTAGACGAACAACCTATACTGGACAAATACCTGCTGATCTACAAAGTTCCAACGGAAAACGCGGCCAATCCCCGGAAAAATCTTCTCACGGTCATCGACAACATCTTCTCCAGCAAATGGAATACGCTCTTCGACGACAGCGTCTCCTATAGCTGTTATTCACTCGCCTTTCGCGACAGGATCATAAAAGGAAAATACAAAGTCCTGCTGGACGCCCTTCGGGCGCAACTCCAGCAACCCACAGCAGACTGCAATGAAACAGGAAACCTCTCGATCTCCCTTCTCAACTTTTCGGTGCCTGTATCCTAAAAATAGCCCACCCCGCGATCAGCGTGACGTTGACAGTTAACATGGGCCTAAAGATAGACTATTTCACCAGTCGTCAACCCCCACCTTCACCGGTCTCCATTCACCGTCACTCTCCTCCTGAACAACACCACAAAATACCCCGCCGACACTGCCGCCGCAATATGCTTCAGCGTATGCCCGCTAACCCCGATCCCCCGATAAACCTCCCAATCCTTCCACTCCAAAACCTTCGCCGCTGCATACCAAACAACCACCCAAACCAACGGACGGACCATCCCCTTCCTCCCACTACCATACAACCACAGGATCAACGGGACCATCACCATAGGATAGAACTGGACCCAGTAATACAGCCGCAGATCGCCAAAGCCCCATTCCTCCGTAAAATGCCATAACCAGACACTCCCCACACCGATCACTACTAAAGGAACAAGCAACACCACCCCCAGCCTCATATTCACAAACTCCGCCACGACTATCGACAGCAACGCCATAAACACGATCGTCATCGGCATCCGATCCCAAACCAGCCTGTCATTGTCAGGACTCATATGATACCAGGCCGAACCCACACCCGTAAGCGCCACACCCAGAAAAAGCATGCCATATAGAAAAACGCTTCCTCGGCTGCCAGCACCCCTCCTCACCGCCACCAGCCCCACCCCGCCAACGATCAACAAAAAAATATTGCTGAGAACATTCGCCCCATTAGGCACTCCCAAAAACTCTCTGCCGTCTGCAAAACGATGAAAGACCACAGGCTGCGCTATCGGACGCAGCAAAAAGATACCGACCACCGACACAACAGTCAGCCCAGCCAGCAAACAATGCTTATAATTCATTGGATCTCCTTATTTAGATAGCGCTAAATAAGAAAGAAAACCACGGGAAAAATTTGACCTAAGTCAGATTCTCTTCGACAGCCTGCTCAGCGTTTCCAGGTTTATCCCCAGGTAGGAAGCGATATCCTTTCTCGGTATCCTCACCGTATTCGCTCCGAACAGCTCCTGAAAATACCTGAACTTCTCCCTGGCAGACAGCCTCCGTAATACATAATTCCGTTCCTCGCTGCGGATATAATATTCAGTTATGAGCTTTCGCCCCACGATATTAAATTCGGTAAAATCCCTGTACAACGCTTCCAGTTCCTCAAACGAAATATAATAGACCGTCGTCTCCTCGATCGCCTGTATGAACTCGTAACTCTTCTGCTTCCTGAAAAAGCTCTCGACAGATATCATAAACCCGCCCTCCAGCAACAACCCGGAGCACATCTCCACCCCATCTTTTAAATAGTAGATCCGAACCAAACCCTTCTCCACAAAATATATCTTATCACAAACCTGCCCCTCTCTCAGCATAAACTCCTTCTTGCCAAAAACCTTCACCTTTAAGATCGAGTCAAGCCGCTGCCTTAGTTCGGCTGACAACGGGATAACACCCGCGATAAAATCATGAACCATCATAGAATAAAATTTATTTTTGCCCCTGTGACCTCCTTCTTCTCCTATATAAAAAACATCGCCCATCTCTCCGGGACCAGCGAAGCCGCCCTAGCCTCCGCCCTCGAACGCCTGGACCACCCCAAAGGATATACCCTCCTGCGCCCCGGCGCTGTCTGCCACTATCTCTGGTTCATCGAAAAAGGCCTCACCAGGACATACTATATCAAGGACGGAAAAGACGTCACCGACTGGATCAGCACCGAGAACTCCATCGCCGTTTCCATCATCAGCTTCCTCACCCGCCAGCCGGACAGAAGAGGCATCCAACTCCTCGAGGACTCCACCATCTGGGCGATCTCACACACCAACCTCGAAAGGCTTTACCAGGAATACCCCGATATCGACCGCCTCGGAAGACTATTCCTTAGCCAGGGCATCATCCAGCTGCAACAACGCTTTGACGATCTGCATTTTGCAACCGCTCACGAACGCTACCAACGACTCATCTCAACCAATCCCTCACTGGTCAACAGGGTTCCCCTCGGGATGATCGCGTCCTGGCTCGGCATAACCCAGGAAACGCTCAGCCGTATCCGCGCCCAGTCTTAACACGTATCCTTTTTGATATATATCAAAGGATATCCCCCCATACCGTCAGAGCTTTGTGGCAATAAAACTCACAGTTATGAACACCATACTTTGGATAGCTCAGGGCATCCTCGCCGCCGTCTTCCTCTATTCCGGCATCTGCAAATCCACACTCTCGGAACAGCAGCTGATCGCCCGCGGTCAGACAGGGGTCGTCGGCCTTCAGCCGGCAAAGATCAAATTTATCGGTGCCAGCGAAATAGCAGGCTCCATCGGGATCATCCTGCCCTGGGCACTGAACATTCTCCCCTTCCTCACAACAGCGAGCGCCGCCTGTTTTGCAGTGCTTATGCTGCTGGCCGCCCCCATCCACTACCGTCTGAAAGAGCCCAGGAATATAGCCACGAATATGATACTCCTTCTGCTGTCCCTGTTCGTCATCCTCGGACGCAGTGGTATCTTATAGGCAATTCTTCAATATCCGCACAGCCTCGTCCATCTCTCCCTCATTCAGCGACGCAAATCCGAACCTGATCGCATTATAGTCCCGGTTATGCGTATTATACACCTGGCCGTCGCTCATGTACAAACCCATCTTCAACGCCTTGCCTGCGAGCTCCTTCACCGGAGCTCGCTTGTTAAAACGAGCCCATATCGCCATCCCGCCCGAAGGCTTACGATAGTCGATGACGTCCCCCAGGTACGAATCCAGCAGCTGACACAGATGATCTCTCCGCCCCTGATAGATCCTGTTTACCTTTTTAAGATGCCGGCCCACATCCCCATTCCGGATCAGCTCAGCCAGCGCATCCTCCATATGATTATCCCCCCTCAGTTCGATCAGCCGTCGCAGATAGGTGGCCTCGATGATGAACGCCTCCGGACCAACCATGAACCCAACCCGGATCGAGCTCGATAATGATTTGGAAAAAGACCCGATATAGACCACCCGGTTGTTGTGACCGCTGGCGGCCAGCGGCAGATAGGGAGAGGACGAATAATGAAAATCATAGTCATAGTCGTCTTCCACGATGGCGAAGTTCTGCCTCTCCGCGATATCCAGCAACCGCATCCTTCGCTCAGGACTCAGGGTCACTGTTGTCGGATGATGGTGATGGGGGATAAGATAAAGCATCCGAACGACCTTGCCCCTGCACAACCGCTCGACGGCATCCACGTCGATCCCCTGCTCATCCACCGGCACGCGCAGCAGACTGGCGCCCAGGTTCTCAAATACCTGTGTTGCCACATAATACCCCGGCTCTCCCACAACCACGATATCCCCCGGCCGCAACAGCAGCTGCGCCGCAATATAAATGCTCATCTGCGCACCATGGGTGATCATGATATTCGGTACAGTAGCCTGCATCCCCCTCGTGTCAGCAAGATAGCCAACCATCGCCTCCCGCATCCTGGGTGACCCCGCCGTCATGGTAGCATACACCTGCTGCCGCCCTCCTCTGTTGCTCAGCCTCGCCCGGTATTCCCGCCCCAGTAGCTCTAAAGGGGCAAGCCGGCTATCGGGATGCCCGTCGTCGATGATCAAACGCGGAGGCGGGACCGACACCACCGGTAGCCGAAATCGTCCCTTGCCAACAGGATAAAAAGGCGCCGCCATCTCCCTCGAGAACGCATGCTCCCGATCCCCCGTCCCTGATCTCCCCGCCTTGCCCGATCGCCCTTCTGCACCCAACCGTCCCGCCCCACCCAACCGTCCCTCGCCACCCATCGGTCCCTCCCCACCTGATCGTCCGCCAGTACCCGATCTCCCATCCTTATCCCAACGCCCCGGCTTGACCTCCGGAAGCTCCCGCATCACATGAAACCCCTTCCGCGCAACCGCCTCGATCCAACCCTGCGCAGACAGCTCGTCATATGCAGCCACAACGGTCTTGCGATGGACCCCGAGAATACCCGCAAGCTCCCGCGTCCCAGGCAACAAAAAACCAGGCTTTATTACGCCGCTTCGGATATGCTGGATCATCGAATTGGCCACTTGCAGATAGACAGCCGGCGCCGCCGTCCTGTCAAAAGGGAGAAGTTTGTCGAATGGTAGCATGCTGGACTACTTGATATATTAGATCTGGGCCATAAAGGTAGTCCTATCCTGCCGTATTTTTGACATATAAAAATTGCCGATCATGAATATCCAGTACAAAACAGACCAGCTGCCCGACACCCCATCGATCATCGACCTTTACGCCAGCTCGGGCCTCACCCGCCCCATCGATGACGCGGGAAGAATTGAATCCATGTATTACCACTCCAACCTGGTCATCACCGCCTGGGACGGCCCGCTCCTGGTCGGAGTCTCCCGCGCGCTGACCGATTTTCACTTTTGTTGCTATCTGTCAGACCTCGCCGTTAGAAAGGAATACCAAAAAGCAGGCATCGGCAAACAGCTGGTCCGGCTAACAAAAGAGGCCATCGGCGACCGCTGCATGCTCCTCCTCCTGGCTGCCCCCTCTGCAATGGAATATTACCCGAGGATAGGAATGGACACCGTGACCAACGGTTTTATCATCCAACGGGCCGTATAGCTGTCGAATTTCACCCTTTAAAAGTTGCAATCCCCACTCACCGCCTCCAAAAGAATACGGTAGCTTTATCCCAACAAAAAAACACTAATATGGCAGCGTTTAACATCTATTTGAATTTCCCCGGCAACACCGAAGAGGCATTCAAATTTTACCGGTCAGTACTTGGCGGAGAGTTCGCAACGATCATGCGTTTTAAAGACAGCCCCGGATGCGAAGGCATGCCCGCCGAAAACCAGAACATGATCATGCATATTGCGCTGCCCATCGGCAATGGGAATATGCTCATGGGCACCGACTCCGTCGACGGAATGGGTGGCCCCAAATTGCTGATCGGCAACAACGTCTCCATCACCGTCAACCCCTCCAGCGAAGACGAGATGAAAAGGCTCTTTGACGGCCTCAGCGCCGGCGGCAACGTAATGGTCCCCCTTAACAAAGCCTTCTGGGGCGGCACCTTTGGAATGTTCACGGACAAATTCGGCATCCAGTGGATGTTCAACTATGACGAAAAACAGCCTCAGTAGGCAACCTGCGAGACATCCAGACGGCAGATCCGGTCCCCCACTCCCAGGCGGCCGGATCTGTCCTTTACCCCCTCGGCCGCCAGCAAAAACTGAAAACTAACCAAAAAATCTCCCCACTGTACCGTATGATAGCTGCCAAAGACGGACAGTCCCTTATCATCCGTACGGTCGACACGGGTAAAGTATTCTCGTCCAGCCGACTTCTCAATGAATTCCCCGGCGGTCATCGCATTGCCGTGATCGTACAGCACCGCGTTCTTTACGAACAAGGAAAGCCACGTGCCTACTTCTCCGCGTTGCAAGGCATCTATGGCTTTCCTCACCGTCGGGTTTATTGCCCCAATTACCGCCGGGTTAGTAATCAGCTTGTCCGATATCGAGGCGGGTGATCCTCTCTTCTCCATCTAAATGAAATCTGAAATACGTTTTAAAATTCCCCCACCGGTCACTATGAAACCTCCCGTAAAGATCCAGTCCGTCGTTCTCCACTTTATCAATATGCGTAAAATATTCATGGCCCAGCGCCTCATCAAAAAAGGACCGCAAATTCTTCTTGTTGCCATCGTCATATAAGGTGGCATCCGGAGTGAAAAGCGCGAACCACTTCGCAGCATCCCCTTTTTGCAGGGCTTCGATAGCCTTCTTCACAGTAGGCTTACCAAGCGTATCTGTATTTACTGACATTGGGTCTGTGTTTGAAGGAAATTTTAGTTGGTTGCTCCACCATTGACCAGCAGGTGCTGACCGCTAACAAAGGATGACAGGCCGCTGGCAAAGAACTCGGCGGCATTCGCCACGTCTTCCACTTCCGCCAGCCGACCCATGGGACAGCTGTCCAGCAGCTGCTTCCGCAATCTCGGATAGGCAGTGGGATCTACAAATATACCGGCATGATCAACAGCAAAAGGAATGATCGAATTGACCGTAACACCCCGATGCCCTATTTCTTTGGACAGTACATCTACCATATACCGGGGCGTGGTCTTGCTGCCGCCATACACGGCCATACCCGGTACGGGGAATGACGTCGTGCTGCTGGCGATATAAATGATCCGGCCATTGTCAGCCACATGCTTCGCCGCCTCCTGCATGGTGAAATAAGAACCCTTCGCGTTGATGGAGAACACCCGGTCAAACTGCTCTTCCGTAAAATCCACCACCGGTGTTTCGACCATCTCGACCCCCGCATTTGCAACTACAATGTCGACCTTGCCAAAAGCCTTTACCGCTTCTTTGAAGAGGTTTTGAATATCCGACACCTTGCTCACATCCCCCTGGATAGCCACTACCTTGACACCTTGCGCGCTAATATTGCTGGCCGTCTCTTCCGCCGCCGCCTTATCCCTCGAATAATTCAGTACGATATCAGCACCCATCGAAGCATAACGTTCTGCGATTGCTTTGCCAAGTCCCCTTGCAGACCCGGTGATCAGGGCAACTTTTCCTTTCAGACTGTTCATGATTTGTATTTTTATATTGTTATAATTATTTTCAAATAAGCATTAAGCAAATGCACCATTGACGCCGATATTCTGCCCGCTGACCCATTTGGCCTCATCCGAAGCAAGGAATAATACCAAGGGCGCGATCTCCGCCGGCTCACCGATCCGGTTAAAGGCCGACATTGCCGCAAGACGTGCGATCGCCTCCGGGGTCTTGTCATGCGTGAACAGTTCGGTATTGACGGGTCCGGGGCTGACAGTATTGACCCTGATCCCGCGGCCCATCTCCTTTGCGGCGACCTTCGACATCGTCTCTACCGCGGATTTTGTAGCGGCATAAGCAGCATAGGTGGGAACCATCAGCCGGTTGATGCTCGTGGAGAAATTGATAATGCTGCCATTATTGGCCAGCTTCGCCGTTGCCTCCCGGAGGATATAATAAGTACCGTTGACGTTGGAGTCGAATTGTATATCCAGTTCCTCATCCGTAGTATCCTTGATCAGCTTCGTGATCATGATGCCCGCGGTATTTACGACTACGTCGATCTTGCCAAACTTCGCGATGGCGTCATCGAATAATTTCTTTACTTCAGCAGACCTCCGGACATCCGCCTGCAGTACGATAGCTTCACCACCACCCTTGACTACCTCATCCGCCAATTTCTGGGCGGGGTCCTTCCGGCCTGCATAGTGAACAATGACCTGCGCCCCGGCCTTGGCGAACTCACGGGTCAATACAGAACCGATACCACCGGAAGCCCCGGTTATTAAAACTGTTTTTCCCTTTAACGTGCTCATTGTGTTATATTTTAATTTGATAACACAAAGCTACGCTGGCGATACCCCGACTTAATTACAAGGATTATAGGAAGAGATGTAAAATTTAAAGATCGCCGCTTCCATCGGCTCGCAACACATCCCCATGGCCGCCCGGACCACAACACCCCGGAGGCTTCCCCCGAAACACAAACACCGGGGTTTTCCCCCAAACGACAAAACCCCCGGAGCTTCCCTTGAACCACAACACCCCCCGGAGTTTCCCCAAACCACAACACCCTCGGAGTTTCCCCGAACCACAAAGCCCCGGAGCTTCCCTTAAACCACAACACCTCCGGAGCCTTCCCCCGAATCACAATCATGTCCCCCGGCCTCCGTTACACTTTAACCGCCTGCTTCCGGTAGTCGGCCGGCGAACGGTCCGTATACTTCTTAAAATAGTTGCTAAAATGCGTCGATTCGACAAACCCCAACAGGTAAGCGATCTCCTTTATAGATAGCGTCGACTGCTGCAACAACGACCTTGCCTCCGCAATCGTCTTCTCCGATATCCAGGTCGTGATGGACTTCCCCGTCTTGCTCTTAATGACATTATTCAAATAGCTGGGATGGAGACTCTGTAAAGCCGCATAGTCATGCGCTCTGAATACCTTATCGGCTTTGCCATTCACAAGGTCCCGATAATGCGCCTCCAGGTCCCTCTTAAAGGACCTGACGATCTGCGAACTCCTGTCGCCCTCGGAAATAGGATTATAGTCCAGCCAGAAATATTCTTTTATCTTGAGCAGCAGGACCACAAAAAGACCGGCAATGACCTTCTTCTTGAGGACGGAATCCTTTTTGTATTCCTTATAGATCTGCAGATACAGCTGTTCAAATTCCGCAAACCGCGCAGGCTCCAGCACCTTCGGATGTACCGTCTCCGCCAGCAGAAAAGGGAATTCTGTAAAGATATCCTGGTGAACGTTCTCCTTGAGGTACTGCTCAGTAAAGGTGATCAGGTACACCTCCTCCATCCTCGTCCATTCAAAGGACTTTTGATGACCGGGGTTGGTAAAATAAATGGTCCCCGGCTCTGATTCGAAGCTTAGGTCATCCGTCGTATACCTCCCGTTGGCGTCCTTGACGAACAAAAAGGAAAAATAATTAGGCCGGTAACTATGGGACTTAAAAGGCAGCTCCGGATGGAGGTCCTTTAAATTATTGATGGTAAAATCCGAGGCTGGATCAATGCCCTCTACAGGCAATCCCAGCTTATGGTAAGTATCATACAGGTTCTTGTAAAATACGATAGGCTTGCCCATACCCAAAGATATGCTTTTCCCTTTTCCAGCACAAACAATAGCCCAGCAGCAACACCTTTTCCCGCTCACCAACCGTCTCCTTCTTACTTTCTCAATTCCTCCAACAAACCACCTACCCGCTGCTTCAATTCCCCCGTCGATCTCACGTCCTTCGTTTTATGGCACTGTTTACTTACCTCTTCCCACACCAGCCGCGATCTAACCTTCCTCCACCGATCTTCCCACCACAACCGGTAATCCACAATTAGTACAAGAGAAAAGGTAAACGGTACCATTTCCGTCCACCCGGATCGGTCTAACTTCACAACATAATTATATCGCCATGGAAAGTACAGAACAAAAACCCCCGTTCCCCCCATTCACACGCGAGACAGCCCTCCAAAAAGTACAAATGGCCGAAGACGCCTGGAACACAAAGGATCCCGAAAAAGTTTCCAAAGCCTACACTATCGATACAGAATGGCGCAACCGCTCAGAATTCCTCAACGGCCGTCAGCAGGTCGTCGAATTCCTTACCCGCAAATGGCAGAAAGAGCTGGACTACCGGCTAAAAAAAGAACTATGGGCCTTCACTGACAACCGCATCGCAGTCCGCTTCGAATACGAATACCACGACGCCGACGGCCAATGGTACCGCGCCTATGGCAACGAGAACTGGGAATTCGATCCCAACGGTCTCATGAAAAAACGATTCGCAAGCATCAACGACCTCCCGATCAAAGGATCCGAACGCCGGCTCTGACGAGGCCAATTCAATATCCCCCTGCTCTGACAAGGCCAATCCGCCCCCCACCCCGGGCAGGGCCAATCCATAAAATAGGCGTAACTTGTATGAGTAATAATCACCATCACTTGAAAGTCTACTTTATCCCCGGCATTGGCGCCGACTATCGACTCTTCACACATATCCAGCTACCCGAAGGATATACCGCGTCTTACGTGCACTGGATCGACCCGATCGAAAACGAAAAGCTGGCAGACTACGCCTTCCGCCTCACTGAACAGCTCGATACCTCCGAACCATTCATCCTCGTAGGACTATCCCTCGGCGGTATGATGGCCGTCGAAATTGCCAAACGGATCCACCCCACCTGCACCATTATCATCAGCAGCATCCCCGTCACCAATCACCTGCCCGGTTACTTCCGGCTCGCACGCCGACTGGGAATGGGCAGGATCATCTCACCTTCCTTCTTAAAAGCCGCCAGCTCCGCCAAACACGCTCTCACCATGCGCCCCGCATCGAACAGACGACTCATGTTCGACATCATCCGCGACGGCGACGACCGGTTCATACGCTGGGCGATCAACGCCGTACTCGAATGGGATAACAAAGAGATACCACAACCCTTCTATCATATCCACGGCACCCGGGACGAAATATTCCCGATCGGCCTAACCTCCCCGACCCATATTGTCGAAAAAGGCGACCACATGTTCGTCGTAAGCCACCCCGAAAAAGCCAACCATTTCTTAAAAGAGATCATCCTCCAGTCCACCCGCTAACCGCAGCCTCGAAATCCAACCACCCGACCCGCCAGAGCGTTAAACCCCAACTGTGCGCTATACACACCAACCCCATATCACATCCCCCCACCCCAACGCACCAACCTTTCATTTCCGGACACTCCACTTTCAAAACCGTACGGTCCCAATTCCTCTCGAACACACAACGAACTGATTATCAACGGGAACACTTTATGGCACCCCGCTGGCATCCCTCACTACAACCGAAGGGGCCAACAAAAACCTCCCCCCGGCCAAGTAAATGACACACACAGATACAGCTCATCCAGCAAAAACTACCGCTCAACCCGCTAATATGCCATTCAAGGTAATATGCATTGCATAGTACCTTCCAAAAGCTTTATCTTTGTTATGCAAACAATCACCAAACAACAAATAAAATTAAAGTATATGAAACGCTCAGCTCACAAAATCGCCCTTTCAATAGCCCTGCTCCTCACCATCGGTGTCATGAGCAGCTTCGCTACTCCTACTGACAAATCCGATCTGATCAAGGCCTCCTTCCAGAAGGACTTCAAAAAAGCAGAGATCATCGGCCTGGAAACCACCAACAGCTATAACAAGCTGACCTTTAAAATGAATGACATGGTCCTCTACGCCTTTTATTCCGACAACGGCGACCTCCTGGCCGTAACCCGTAACATTAGATCCACCCAGCTGCCCATCCAGCTGCTCCTGGACATCAAAAGGGACTACGCCAACTACTGGATCTCCGACCTGTTCGAATTCAACGGCGATGGGGTCAACAGCTACTATGTAACATTGGAAAATGCCGACACAGCCGTAACGCTTCGCGCCAATGGCTCCGAAAACTGGCAGTTCTATAGCAAAAGAAGCAAATAACCTAACCAGAAAACCACCTATCACGATTCCCCCCAAAAGGGGGAATCGGCGTTTTAATATAGCCGCTTATTCCCCTTCTCCTTCCACAATAGGAATACCTCCCCACTTTCATCCATCGCACCGTGCACAAACGGTATTCGCCTGTCCCCATCCGGCAAACCGATCTCCGCATAAATAAACGCATCGTCAAACCCCGCCTCCGCCGCCTCGAACCGCGAAGCAGCATAGACCACCCTGTCCGGCCTCGCCCAATACAACGCCCCCAGACACATCGGGCAGGGCTCACAGGAAGTATAAACGTCACAACCCGTTAGCTGGTAATCACCCAAACGTCTACAGGCATCCCGGATAGCCATCACCTCGGCATGCGCAGTCGGATCATTCGTAGAAGTCACTCCATTGCACCCCTTTCCAACGACCTCTCCATCCTTAACAATTACACAACCAAATGGGCCGCCCTGCCCCTCTTCCACGCCCCGCTTGGCCAACTCAATGGCCATTCGCAGATAGACCTTGTCTTTCTCAGTTATCATACTACAAAAATACATTTTTGAGAAATTCACACCCCCAGTGAGGATTATCCTCTACACCCAGCCCCAAAAAATTGAGAATTTCCCGCTTTAGAAAATGTGGAATCTAATTTGATATACTTACTATGGCTTTTAATAGGATATTGGATTTTAGCAACGGCCTGGATTTCTATCTGGGCTTCTTTTTTTCCCAAAACTTCATTAACAAATTCCCTTCCTTCGTATACACATATCCTCCCAACATCCCTTCTTACAATACCTTAACACCAGCCCGGATTATCATTGCGGAAACTTAATTCATGAATCCGCTACGCCTCCTTCCGCTACTCATTACCATCCCCGCCTTCTCACAATCCAAATGTACGATCCACGGCACGATCCGGGACCATAGCTCCGGAGAGATCCTGATCGGCGCAGCCATCACCATCCTCCAACAACCCGGATCAGGAACCATCTCCAATGCCTACGGCTTCTATTCACTCACGCTATCCACCCCCCGCAGTATCCCCGCAGTCACAACGATCGTCGCCAGCTTCATCGGCTATCGGCCGGATACGCTATACGTTTCACTGCCATCGGATACACTCATCAATATCCGCCTCAACCCCGGCGACACCCAACTTCAGACTGCCTTCGTCAGCGTCTTGAAAAAAGATGCAAACATCACCAACCCCATAATGGGCGTCCAAAAACTTAGCATCAACGAAATAAAGAACGTCCCCGTACTGTTCGGCGAAAAAGACATCCTGAAAACGATCCAGCTCCTGCCCGGCATCAAATCCGCAGGCGACGGTAACAGCGGATTCTATGTTCGCGGAGGCGCTTCCGACCAAAACCTCATCCTCCTCGACGAAGCTACCGTCTACAACGCAGACCACCTCCTCGGCTTCTTCTCGACATTTAATTCTGACGCCATCAAAGACGTCACAGTATATAAAGGAGGAATGCCTGCCGAATACGGAGGCCGCCTCTCCTCCGTCGTCGACGTGAAGATGAACGACGGCAACGATCAACGTATCGGTGGCAGCGGCGGCATCGGCCTCATCGCCTCACACCTCAATTTCGAAGGACCCATAAAAAAAGACGTAGGTTCCTTCACCATCAGCGGCCGCCGCACCTACGCCGACCTCTTCCTCCACCTTTCAAAAGACACCAATATCAACAAAGACCAGCTTTACTTCTATGACATCAACGCCAAAGCCAATTATAAATTGGGTACCAACGATCGGCTCTACCTCTCCGGCTACCTCGGCAAAGACAAGCTGGGCGTATCCGACGTATTTGGCCTCCAGTATGGCAATACCACCGCCACCATACGCTGGAACCATACTTTCAACAGCCGCCTGTTCTCAAATACTTCGCTGATATATAGTAATTACAGCTACGTCATCAATCTCAATAACACCACCAGCGCGATCAACCTGACCTCCACGATCCGGGACTTTTCTTTGAAGGAAGACCTCCAGAATTATATCGACCAAAGAAATACCCTTCATTTCGGTCTGCAGACAACCCAGCATACCCTCATCCCCGGTGTCCTCGACGCCACCCAATCCTCCAGCTTCAACTCAGTATCCCTGCCCAAAAAATATGACCTGGAGTCCGCGGTATATTTCTCCCACGACTGGTCACCCATCAACGCCCTTCACGTCAACTATGGCCTCCGCCTTACCGACTTTAGCATCTTCGGCCCGGGAACTTTCTATAGCTATGACAAGGCCGGCAACACCATCGACTCCACTACCTGGTCCGCTGGCCATATCGTAAAAACTTACTTCAATCCCGAACCACGGGTATCAGCCAGCTACCAGCTAGCCCCCTCTTCCTCGGTCAAAGCCGCCTATACCCGGAACGTCCAGAACCTGCACCTTCTTTCCAACTCCACATCCAATAACCCCACGGACCTCTGGATACCAGGCAGCAACAACGTCAAACCAGAGATAGCCGACCAGGTATCGATCGGCTATTTCAAAAACCTCGACAACAACCAATATGAGCTTTCCGCCGAAGCCTATTATAAAACGATGCAGAACCAGATCGACTATAAAAATGGCGCCCAGCTCCGCGCCAACGCCAACGTCGAGGCCGACCTCCTGTTCGGCAAAGGACGAGCCTATGGCCTCGAGCTGTTCGGAAAGAAAAAGACCGGCCCCCTTACCGGCTGGATCAGCTATACCCTCTCCCGCACCGAACTGAAGATCGACGGCATCAATAACAACAGCTGGTACCCCGCCCGCCAGGATATCACACACGATATCTCCATCGTTAGCATCTGGCAGGCCAGCAAAAAATGGACACTATCCGCTACCTGGGTGTACAACACCGGTAGCGCCGTCACCTTCCCCAATGGCAAATACGAGGTAGACGGACAGATAGCTTACTACTATACCCAGCGCAACGCATACCGGATGCCCGCCTACCACCGCCTCGACCTGGCAGCCACCATCCTCACAAAGAAGACGGCCCACAAGGAAAACAGCTGGACATTTTCCGTTTACAACGCCTACGACCGCTCCAACCCCTATAGCATACAGTTCCAACAGGACCCGGCCGACGCTTCCCGCACCCAGGCCGTCCAGTACACCTTATTCAAGATCGTTCCATCCGTCACCTATAACTATAAATTTTAACAAGATGAACAACCGCAGTCACACGCTCACTACAATCGCTATCCTCCTGTCCCTTTCCTGCAAAAAAGTGATCCAGGTCGACCTCAATAACGCATCCCCACAGGTCGTCATCACCGGCGAGGTCACCAGCGCCCCCGGCCCCTACCAGGTATCGATAAGCAGGACGGTTGACTTCAGCGACATCAACCAGTTTCCTCCCCTGGCCGGCGCTCTCGTCATCATCACCGATAACAAAGGCATGACCGACACACTCACCAGCACCATACCCGGGCTCTATACCACCCAACGCCGCTGGCAAGGCACTCCTGGTACCACCTACACCCTCCACGTCACCATCGACAGCGCCACTTATTCAGCCAGCTCGACCATGCCCTACCCCGTTCAGCTGGATTCCGTCGGCTTTCAAGATGACGCCCGTATTCGCAAGACCAAGATCCAGGCCGTCCCCTACTTCCGGGATCCGGCCGGCATACATAATTATTATTTCTTCACGGAGACGATCAACGGCGTCCCCCGCAACAGGGATTTTATCTTCGATGACCGCCTTTCCGATGGAAAATATATCCACCAGCCACTCAACGACGATAGCACCCGCCTGCAGATCGGAGACAACCTCCTCCTCTCCATGTCCTGTATAGACTCAGCGGTATATAGCTATCTCAACACCCTCCAACAGAACACCAACCCGTCAAAGGCTCAGTCCACAGCCCCTTCCAACCCCAATACCAACCTGTCCGGCGGCGCCCTTGGCTATTTTAACGCACATACGATAGAGTACAAACAAGTCATTGTACATTTATAGCACATGACATCTAAAAAACTCACCACCATACTGGCCCACATCTTCTTCTGGCTCCTGCTGGTCGCCATCCTCTACCTCCTGCGGCGGCCGGACTCGACCATTCTCGAAAGGGTCGAACGCGAACACCCCTTCGCGAATATCAAGGCCCTGTCCTTTATTCCCATGATCGCCCTGTTCTATTTACATAGCTACTACCTCGTTCCACTATTTCTCATCCACAAACGCTATCTGAATTACACGATCCTCACCATCACCCTGTTGCTGCTGATCGCACTGACCTCCTCCGCCATATTCTTTTCATACGCCCACGCCTATGGCAATCCCTCCGGCTATATCCCCGGCCGCGATAGCCTTCCACGCATCTTATCCCTCCGTCTGATGCTGGGCATCTTCTTCCTCGGCGCCAGCACCGGCTACGGCGTCCTGAGGGAGAACATCCGCGCCGAGCGCCACAAAAAGGACAACGAGAACGAACAGCTGCGAACCGAACTCTCCCTGCTTCGCTCTCAGATCAACCCCCACTTCTTTCTCAACGTCATCAACAGCATAGTGGCGCTGGCCCGCCGACGGTCGGACAAGCTTGAACCTATGCTGCTCGAGCTGGCCGGCCTTATGACCTATATGCTGTACGAGCCGGACAACGAAAAGGTCCCGCTCGACGACGAAATAGAATACCTCCGCAGCTACGTCAACCTCCAGCTGCTCCGCTTCGGCGACGACGTCAATGTCAGCTTCAATGCAGAAAAAGAACCCACCGGCCACCTCATCGAGCCCATGCTGCTCATTCCCCTGGTGGAGAACGCCTTCAAGCACGGTATCGACCCCTTCGAAAAGTCTACCATCGAAATAAAGATCGAGGTCACGGAAGCAGGCCACCTCGCCCTCTTGGTAAAAAACAAATTAAACGACCAACCCAACAGCCCCAAAAAAGACGGCATCGGTTTGACAAATCTAAAAAAACGACTTACATTGATCTACCCGGGAAAATTCCAGCTGCAAACCCAAAAAGAAGCCGGCTGGTTTATTGCTTCACTCAATATGCAACTACCATGATCCGATGCATCGCTGTAGACGACGAAACACTGGCCCTGGATATTATCGAAGACAATATCCGGCAGATACCCTTCCTTCAGCTGGTCGCCCGATGCAAGAATGCCTACGAAGCCATACAGATGCTGCAGACCGGCAGCATCGACCTCATATTCCTCGATATCCAGATGCCCGGACTACTCGGCACACAATTCCTCCGCGGCCTGGCCACCCGCCCCATGGCCATCTTCATCACCGCCTATAAAAAATACGCCGTCGATGGATTCGACCTCGACGCCATCGACTACCTCGTCAAACCCGTATCCTTCGACCGGTTCCTCCGGGCTGCACACAAAGCGCTGGAATACCACCAGTCAAGATCCAGGACATCCCCTGCCCCCACCTCCCCCGGCTATATATTTATAAACACCGAATACCGGCTCGTAAAAGTCTTCCTCAATGAGATCGTCTACATTGAAGCCCTAAAGAACTACATCCGCATACACCTCTCCACTCCTTCCCGCCCGATACTCAGCCGCAGCACCCTGAAAGTCTTCGAAGAAAAATTACCCGCAGCAGACTTTGCCCGGGTACACAAATCCTTCCTCGTCGCCATCGACAAGATCACCTCGATCGAAAACGAATGCATTAAGATTGGGAATATATCGATCCCTTTAGGAAAATCTTACAGGGAAGAATTTCTTCGGAACATCCAGGCCCCCCTCACCCCACCCTAAACAATTTGTCAACCAGTAAATTCAGCACCTCGACGGCGATGAGGATAATGACGATCCACTCCAAAAAAGTGCTGTTTCGGTATTGCAAAAGATCTTTAAAAAGCTCAAGATTCTCCTTCACGATCTCCAACCCTTCCCTGATATCCCTGTACCTTTCCTGCAGGTCGAAGGTCCGCTTCAACCCCAGATCGATCCGGTTCAAATTCTCATCCTCCCAGGTCTCGGGCGGACTGTCGAAGATATACAGGTTTTCGGCAATACGGTTCTTCAGGTTCAGCGTCTTCCCGATATACATCTTCAGGTCCTGCCGCGACATGCTCAGCCGCCCCTTCTGTTCAAGCCGCATCGTATATTCATTGGTCTCCTCCTGTATCAGATTCGTCTGTTCCTGGAAATAATCCAGCGCCACCGACTGGCTCACATTCAGCATGATCAGCCGGATCACTTCCACGTCCGGCTTCGTCACCTCTATTTTATTATAGCCGAATTTGTTCTCCTTAGCATCCGTCTCCACCTCAAACTCCTCGCTTAACTTCAGCTCAAATACATTCTTTCCAAACGGCGCTATCCGTTGCAGGAACACCTCCATGCTCGCCTCGCTGCAATTTGTAAAACAAACCACGCCGTATTTAAAGATGTATATGTAGGAATCATCTGCCACCTTATAGAACAGCTCATCAGCATCATAATGAAAGATCCCCTCCTTAAAGGCAGTCCGGAATGCTTTGACATCAATACTATCTGCCATCTGATAGGAAACTACATGCAGCATACACCCAAATTACTCGATTTTCCGCAAACCGAACAATCCCTGTATCAAATCCGGACATTTTCCACAAGCCTCTGACCAGTATTACTTTGTCCATCAGGTTCATCGCATTTCGGCATACATTTGGCGGCTTGTACTGCAAACCCGCCTCATGCTGAAACATACGAGCTTTCTTTGCCTCCTGATACTCGGTCTCTGCTCCCGGGCAGAGCTGTCCGCCCAAACCGCCAGCAACTCCCGGGCACAGCTGTCCGCCCAGACCACCGACTCCTCCCAGACCCGCATCGACCAGCTGAAAAAAGATATCCCCGACCTGATGCAAAAAGCAGACATCCCGGGCCTCTCGATCGCCCTCATCCACGACGGCCAGCTCGTCTGGACAGGCTCATTCGGCTATGCGAACACCGAAACAAAAAAGCCCGTCACCGACGAGACCCTCTTCGAAGCCGCCTCGCTCAGCAAACCCGTCTTCGCATATGGCGTGCTCAAACTGGTCGACAAAGGACAGCTGGACCTCGATACGCCCTTAAATAAATACCTCGGGAATAACTACGACGTTGCTCCCGGCGACAACCGCATCAACCTTATTACCGCAAGACGCGTTCTGAGCCATACTTCAGGCTTCCCCAACTGGCGACCCCAGGACTCCAAAACCCTGCCTATCAATTTTACCCCCGGCGAAAAGTTCAGCTATTCAGGCGAAGGCATGGTATATCTCTCGAAGGTCATCGAAAAGATCACCGGCCTGTCCCTCGAAGACTATATGCAACGAGAGGTACTACAACCCCTCGGAATGCGATCCAGCAGCTATATCTGGCAGGATCGCTTTGATACACTGAAATCATACAAGCACGACGAGTTTGGCCATCCCAGCGGAAGATGGCAGCCCAAAGAAGGCAATGCCGCAGCAAGTCTCGCAACGAATGCCACAGACTACGCCCGTTTTCTCATCGCCATGCTCAACGGCAACGGGCTGAAAACGACGACCTGGCGCCAGATGTTCACTCCCCAGATCAGGGTCAACGAAAAATACCCGCAGGTGGCCTGGGGCCTCGGCTGGGGACTGGAGACAATGGACAACGGCGTTTGGTTCTGGCACTGGGGCGACAACGGAGACACAAAAGCCTATATCACCGCACAGCTCGACACAAAAAATGCCGTCGTCTACTTTGCCAACGGGGCCAACGGACTCTCCATTACCCAGGAGGTCCTCGCAGACGCGATCGGCGGAGAACATCCCGCCCTCGCCCACCTCAGCTATCAAAGATATAACTCCCCGGCCCGCACCCTGCTCAAATCCATCCTCACAGAAGGAGCAGCCCCGGCTCTCGCCCGCTACCAGCAACAACGGCAGCTGGACACAACACAAAAGATCAGTGAGAACGATATCAACAGCATGGGTTACTCCCTCCTGCGGCTCAAACACATCGACGACGCCATTATCGTCTTCAAAACGAATACCCAGGACTTCCCCGGCTCCTGGAACGTATGGGACAGCCTCGCAGAAGGCTACGCCAACAAAGGCGATAAAAAGACGGCAATAAAATACTATGAACAATCCTTATCCCTGAATCCCGATAATAAAAATGGCGCCGAACAGCTAAAGAAACTCCGCACTCCATAACACAACCATTACCGGTCCACCCCAAATAACCCGCTGCCATCACCTTCATGTTCCAGACCTTTGAAAGCCTCGGCGACACGCTTCCCGCCATCAGCCGCCAGGACGGAGGTTCACTCCTGCTCTATATCAGGCTACCCCATACCCGGGATTTCTTCGGCCAGATAAAAGACAAGGTCAACGTCGTACAGGACCTCCAAAAAACCTTCTACGGCGCCACCGAATTTTCGATCACCGACAACAACAACTATGTCCTGACCTTTGCCGAAGACGAAGCCTGGTCGCAATCACCGGGACCAACCACTCCACCCGGACCATCCACTCCACCCGGCCCCAACCCCTTCACCCGGACCAACCCCTCCATCCGGACCTAATCCATCACCTCCACCTGGACCTCTTTTTGGATAATCTCTTTAAAATTCTTGTCCCAGGGCTGTCTTTCATAGAACGTGATCACAGCCGTCCCCTTTCCGACACCCGTTACCCTATACGTCACAGGCAGGCTGTCTCCGGGCGCAACGGTCCTGGCAGGATCCGCATCGACCCGGTCAACCTCCACAACCCCATCACCATTGGTTCGATAGGACAGCTGCAACCCCAACCCTCCCCGGCTTTGCAATACCAGCTCAAAACTTTCCCTGAGTTTGATCGCCCTTATCTCAACACCCTCCATAACAGGCTTATTTTTTGACGCAATGGTACAGGATAGCCCCGCACAAGGCAGGGCTATCCCGAACACAAAAAAGGATTTCCACATAAATTTATTGAAACCATTTATGATACATCGCTGAATCTGTTCCCTCCACAAAGCAATCCAGCCGCCCCGAAGCCCAGCTCGATACGCCTACCTCGGAAGAGAGCACCCCGCTAAGATCTTCATCGGCACTCCAATGCGCGCCATCCCACCATTTATGCCCCATCGCATAGTGCTGGTTGGGGAAGAAGACGTCGATACGATTCGGCCCCCAGGAGACCGCGGCCGGACCACCATAGATCTCGGACCCGAGGTCTTCCCATCCGTGCCAGCCATTATCGAACCACTTGTGCCATAAATGATTGTTTTGGCCGCGGGCAAAGCAATCCAGCCTCCCTGAAGCCCACGAGGATACCGCCGGAGCCGTATTGATGATCCCACCCAGGTCCTCCCATCCATGCCACGTGCCATCCCACCAATAGTGTACCATCGACGAATTCATTCCTTTTGCAAATATATCGATCCGGTTAGGTCCCCAGCTCACACACGTCGGCTCGGAAGACAAAAGCCCCCCCAGATCTTCCCAATTACTCCACCCACCCTGGTACCACTTATGGTGCAGATGATGATCCAGACCCAGAGCGAATATATCCAGCCTTCCGCTTGCCCACGAGCAGATAGCCGGCGCTCCCTGTATCTGTCCACCAAGGCTTTCCCATCCATTCCAGTGAGCTCCATCCCACCATTTGTGAAAGACGGCAGAATCCGTTCCCCTGACTACTACATCGATCCTGTTGGACCCCCAGCTCACCGCATTCGGCCTGGAAGTAAGTATTCCACCAAGATTCTCAAATCCCTTCCATCCGTGCTGAGGCGCCACTACGATCACACCTGTAACACCGATCTTCTCGTAGGAATCGATACCACACTGACCATATGCGATCTGAAAATATCCCGACATCCCCCAGCTGTTCCCCCAGGAGTTCTTACATATCCAGCACTGGGACGCTTCATTGTACCCGATCACCTCCACACAATGATAACCGGCAAGGCCCCCGGTAACATGATGATATATGCCGCTGCTATAGTTAAAGAAATCATCGTATACGGCAAACGAACAAGACACGGGTCCCGTATTGGCCAGATAGTTCTTAATGGCCGTCTGATCGGCGGCCAGATTATGTATGTCCGCGATCTTCACCAGACTGTCATTGCGGTTGGCGCACACCTTACAGGTTGGATTGGGCGGCGCAGCGTGGTTGTAATAGTAATTGGGATCGTTATTGGGAAAGGCCGTTGCATAAGGGAAACAGACTTCGCTGCAAACACCCCTCAGCTTTATCTGTTCGAAGGCAGAGGCATCATCCCATCCTCCGCAATTGGCGCCGTGCGATGAACAAAAATGTTGGTCCGCTTCTGAAAGGTCCAGTAGCTGCCCTCTCTCGATCGACGCCATGGATTCCAATACTCCTACGGTACAAAAGGAAACGCACGAGCCACAGGACGCCTGATTCTTTATCGGCGTCACGTGATTGCCATTTCGATTACGCCAGTCAACGGCCGGGACGATCCCCGCAGGCGGCGCGGGAGCACCAGCGCCGGCAGCCGCTCGCCTTGGCTCATTCTGATTTAGTAATGCTCTCTTCTTGTCGTCTTCAAGGAGGCTAAGCTGCGTTTCCTTAGCTACCCATTTCGCCTGCGACGACAGCAAAACACTCGTTAGTTCTGCAATTCTTAGTTGGGGCATAAGATAAAATTAGTGCCTACTCTAAATCCCGTTTTCGGCTAACCGGTGGATTCATGCTGATATAGGATCTCAGCGACAGGAAATAGAAAGGGCAAAAAAAAACCAGATGCAGGTCTGGCACTGTACGCGCGCCGAACTTCCAGCGGCTCCTGGAAAATGAGAAGAAATGATCGTGAGGGTGTTTCGATGTGAGACAGGAAATTCCCACATCACGACTAAGCTAGGAAATAAATATGATAACGCCACTTTCAGGTATGAACACGATATACTGCCGGACGGACCTTGCTTATACGGCGACCAGTCAAAATCACTTAACTTACAGCATGCTTCGTCAAAGACAACAAATTTTCCTCCACATCATCGGCTGTATCGTATTCCTGTCCCTACCCCTTCTCTTTTCACCCGAATCCCTAAGCCTCCGCTCGTACCTCACCAACCCTCCCACACAGCGGGACATCATCGCCTATACCCTGGTCCTCGCCGCCTTCTACATCAATTTCTATCTGCTCATACCCCGCCTGTATTTCCGGCGTCACTACCCCACCTACATACTGACCAACCTCCTCCTGTTCCTGCTCATCGCCTTCGTGCCCTACCTCCACCGCCATCAACCCCCACCCCCGCAAGACCAATTTATTACACCCCGTCCCGGCCCCCATGGTCCCCATCATCCTCCCTCTGTCTTTTGGGATATCAGCCAGCACCTCTCCCTCTTTCTTCTCATCCTCTTCTTCGCCCTCCTGATCAAGGTCCGCGACCGGCTGAAAAAGACCGAGGCGGAAAAGCTCCACTCCGAGCTGGCCTACCTCAAAACACAGATCAACCCGCACTTCCTCTTCAATACACTGAACAGCATCTATTCCATGGCCCTCGAACGGTCCGACCGCACCGCCGACGCCATCGTCCGGCTCTCGTCCATGATGCGCTATGTCCTGCTCGACACCGGTCGCGAAAAAGTTCCCCTCGATCAGGAACTCAACTATCTTACCGACTATATCCAGCTGCAGCAAACCCGATTCGAAGGCAGCAGTCATATCCATTTCTCGGTCGAAGGCGCGCCAATAGGACATACCATCGTCCCCCTCCTTCTCATCCCATTCATAGAGAATAGTTTTAAGCACGGCATCAACCCCGAAGAGCCTTCCGATATATACATCAACATAAAGATCCATGACGACCAGCTCTCGCTGCAAACAACCAACAAAAAGCTAAGCCTCTCCCCACAAATACCCCACAGCGGCCTCGGCATCCAAAACACCCGCCAGCGTCTGCAACACCTCTATCCCGGGAAGTTCACACTGCACATCGAAGACGGACCAAAAGATTTCGCCGTTTTCCTAACTTTGAAGCTGACATGATAAAGGCCATAGCCATAGACGACGAAGCACCCGCACTAAAAGTGATCGCCAATTTCTGTAGCCGCACGGAAGGCATCCACCTCGAACAGACTTTTCAGTCGCCGGCCGAAGCAATCCGCTGCCTGCACCACAATCCCGTGGACCTCCTCTTTCTCGACATCCAGATACCCTCCCAGACCGGACTCGATTTCTATCAGGCGATCGGCGCAGATATCCCGGTCATCTTTACCACCGCACACAGCGAGTACGCCGTAGAAGGTTTCAACCTCAATGCCATCGACTACCTGCTCAAACCCTTTACCCTCCAGCGCTTTCAGCAGGCCGTCGCCAAAGCCGCCGGCTCTCTCTCCTATCGCCCGAATCATACCCTCCTCATTCGCTCGGACTATAGGCTGGTCCGCATTCCCGCTGCCGGGATACTCTTCATAGCCGCGGCAGACGACTACCTGAAGATCCATTGCGAGAACAGACCAACCCTCCTCGCCAGGATGACCATGAAAAATATGCTGGAAATGCTTCCCCCCGAAGACTTCATACGCACCCACCGTTCGTATATCGTATCGCTCCGCCGCATCGACAACGTCCGCAATAAAACCATCTTCCTCGCCGGCCACGAGATCCCCATTAGCAACAACTACGAAACAGTCTTTTTCCAACGATTCAAACATTGATGCCATTCACCGCAACAATCCCCCCATCCACCTCACACTTTCCGTTAAAGAGAAAAAAACAAGCAACCCGCCACAACCCCCTGTCGTTCCGTAAATAAACATCAAGCTATGGAACAATCACGTGCCAAATTCCTCAAAAATCTCCTCTTAGGCGCTACCTCAGTCCCCATTCTCGTCGAAGCCTGCAACAAATCAAATGGATCCACCAACCAGGGCAGCACCACCGACACCACAAGCTCCGGCACCGGCGGCACTACTCCCACCGGTTGTTCTGCCACCCCTTCAGAGACTGCCGGTCCCTACCCCTACGACCTCAGCAGGAACTCCGCTATCTTCCGGCCAGACATCACCGAAGGCAAAACGGGTGTTCCCCTCACACTAACCCTTACCATCGTCAATTCCAACAACAGCTGCGCAGCCATCTCGGGCGCGCGTGTCGACATCTGGCACTGCGACAAGGATGGCTATTACTCGGAATACAGCGAGCCCGGCTATCTCGGTACACAGGACAACACCGGCAAAACATTCCTGCGCGGCATCCAGCTCACAGATACCAATGGTCAGGTAAAGTTTACGACCATCTATCCCGGCTGGTACAGCGGACGAGTCACCCATATCCACGTAGAAGTTTTTGTCAACTCGGTCCTCAAGCTGACCACGCAGGTAGCCTTTCCCGATAGCCTCAACACGACGGTTTACAATACCTCACTCTACTCTGCGCACGGCCAGAACTCGACCACCAATTCGAACGACCAGGTTTTTTCAGATTCATATAACAGCGAGCTGGTCGCTATCACCGGCGATACTACCAACGGTTACACAGCCACCTTCAAAGTGGGCGTACCCCTCTAGCAACGCGAATGCCCCCGGCGCACGCCGTGAACAGGCGTTCATCAGCGTCGGGGGCACTCAATTATTTTCCCCAAAGCGGTGCTCGCCTCCTCACTTCATCGCTTTGACCTTCTCCAGCTCAGCCGGGCTCATCTTCTCCTTCTCCATCAGGTCGATATCCCGGTTGATCATCACCATATCCCCGGAGTCCAGCACTTCGGGCTCATTATCCGTATCGGAATGATAGGACTTTTTTACCCTTAATTTCCCCTCCAGCAGGTCTACCTGCTCGCCGGCATTCTTCCGGAACGCATCCACATGGAACAGGGTGCCCAGCACGGTTATCTCCAGGTTCCGGGTACGAACCACCAGCGGCCGCCCTGCCCTACCCACTATATTGAAGATCGCCTCCCCATCCAGCTCCAGGTCCCGGTTGTCCTTCCCAAACCCCCTGGCAACGGATAGCTGCGTGCCAGGCCTCAGTACGACCCGGCTCCCGTCCGGCAGCTTTACCTCGTGGGAATCACCCGAACTATTCGTATACTGTGCCCCCTCGCCGAGGGTAATATTTCGGCTCGTCCCGCCATTGCAGGCTGCCACCAGTACAACCAGCGCAACTAAGTAAGAAAGCTTCATAAATGCGAATCTAAATAAGTTTCCGGTAACATCTATCTTTGCACCATGATCCGAATAGGCGAATACAATACGCTCACCGTAAAAAAAGAATTGAATTTCGGCCTCATCCTGGAAGACGGGAAGGAAGGCATACTCCTGCCCAAACGTTTCGTCCCCAAAGGAGCAAAGCCCGGCGACACCCTGAAAGTCTTCCTTTACCACGACAGCGAAGACCGGCTCATCGCCACTACCCAGCACCCCCTAGGCGTTCTCGGCGATATCGTAAGACTCCGCGTCGTCACCATCACCCCACAGGGCGCCTTCCTCGACTGGGGCCTGATGAAGGACCTCTTCGTACCAAAATCCAAACAGCTCAGCGGCATGCGCCTCGGCGGCGACTACCTCGTAAAGATATACCTCGACGAACAGACCGGCCGCCTGGCCGCAACGGAGAAGATAGAACCCTTCCTCAGCAACGAAGACCTCACCGTAAAAGAAAAAGACCTCGTAGACCTTACCGTCTACCGCCGCACCGACATCGGCTATGTCGTCATCATCAACAACCGCCACACCGGCGTCCTCCACTTCAATGAGATATTCCGGGACATCCGGGCCGGCGACCGCTTCAAAGGCTTTATCAAAAACATCGTCCCGGCCGACCAGTCCCCCTCCGGCGAGACACAGATCGACGTCGTAGCAGGCGCCCCCGGCTACGAACGCACCGAAGACGCCTCCGAAAAGATCCTCCGCCTTCTAAAGGAGAATAAAGGCTTTCTGCCCTACCACGACAAGTCGGAACCCGACGCCATCTACTCCTTCTTCGGCATGAGCAAAAAGACATTCAAGATGACCACCGGCCGCCTCTATAAAGAAAGGAAAATAAAGTTCACCGACTCCGGCATCGAGCTCGCCTGACCACCGCGAAGCCCACAACATTCACCGCGGCATCAACAACCTACCCCTCAGGGATAGCTCACCGTATTATTCATTTTATGCAGAAATTTTTATCTTCATAGAATGACGTTTAACTGAACAAATACGCTACATCCTCCTGCGTCAGCTGCTTTACAAATCCCCCCTCATCGGCCACCAGATCCGCCGCCAGCGCCTTCTTCCTTTCTTGCAGCTGCAATATCTTCTCCTCCACCGAATCTTTACAGATCATCCGGTACGCAAACACTTTCTTCTGCTGCCCGATACGATGACTCCGGTCGATGGCCTGCTGCTCGGCAGCCGGATTCCACCAGGGATCAACAAGATATACATAGTCCGCCGCCGTCAGCGTAAGACCTACACCCCCCGCCTTCAGACTGATCAGGAACACCCGCATATCCGACGATTCCTGAAAACGCTCCACACTCTCCCGCCGCGCCTCCGCCGATACACCCCCATCCAGGTACAGATACCCGATGCCCCTCGAATCCAACGCCTCCCGGATCAACCCCAACATGGAAGTGAACTGTGAGAAGACTAATACCTTATGCTCTCCAGTATTCTCCTCTATCTCCCGCACCAGCTCTTCTAACTTCGCCGAAACATTCGGATACTCCCCATCCTTCAGCATCGCCGGACTATCACATATCTGGCGCAGCTTCGTTAGCCCCTCCAATATATAAATGCTGCTCTTCCCAACTCCCTCCTCCGCGATCCTGTCCAGCAGACTCTCCCGGTAGTGCTCTTTATGACTGTTATATATCTTCCGCTGCTCATCGCCCATCTCGCACCAAAGGATCATCTCGGTCCTGTCCGGAAGATCACGCGCCACCTGCTCTTTCGTCCGCCGTAGGATAAAAGGATATACCAGCCTGCGAAGACGCAAAGCCGCCTCCTTATCCCCATTTCTGTCGATCGGCGTGGCAAACTCGGTCCGGAAGAACTCGGGACTACCCAGCATCCCCGGATTGAGAAAATCCATCTGCGCATAGAGATCAAAGGTATTATTCTGTACCGGCGTCCCGCTCAACGCCAGCCGGTTGCGGGCCTGCAGCTGCTGTATGGCCTTTCGCACCTGCGAAGCAGGATTCTTTATCGCCTGGCTCTCGTCCAGGATCACATACCCGAACTTCCACCTGGAAAAATGCTCGATATCATTCCGCACCATCCCATAGCTGGTAATGATCACGTGCGCCTGCCGAAATCGATCCTCGTCCAGCTCGCGATCTGCTCCATAGTGTATATACCAGTCCAGACCCGGAACGAATTTCTTCAGCTCCCCCTCCCAGTTATACAGCAACGAGGTCGGACACACAACAAGATGCGTCTCATCGGGATAGGTCTCCACCAGGTGCTGTAAAAAACTGAGGGTTTGAAGGGTCTTCCCCAGACCCATGTCATCAGCCAGACACCCTCCCCAGCCCATATCATCCAGCAGGCACATCCACTGAAAACCGCCCAGCTGATAATCCCGTAGCTGCGCCTTTACCGCGGCAGACAGCGGCCAGCGGCGATCCCTGTCCACTTCCAGCAGCCGTTGCTTTTTCCCGGCAAGCTCCCGCTGCAGCTCCTCATCACCACCTCCCGACTCCTGAAGTATTGCCCAATGCACAGCCGGCAACCGCATGCCCCCTTCGCGCATCTGACCCATCCGCAACAACAGGGAATACTTGTCCAGCCACTCCTTTGGCAGCAATCCCAGGCTCCCGTCCGACAGCAGGATATACTCCTGCCGGCCCAGAATGGCCTTCCGCAGTTCGTTCAGGGGAACCACCAGGTCGCCATAGGTAACCCGTATGGTAAGATCGAACCAGTCGATGCTACGGCCGGTAATGATCTCGAACTGGGGTACATTCGTGTTGTATTTGAACTTTCGCAGCTTGTTCATCCCCAGTACCGGGATATCCATCTGCTGCATCTGCTGATAGAACCGTAGGAACCAGCTCTTCTCCAGTGCTTCCTTAAAATTCAGGTAGAAATAACCGTTAGTCTGTCCCTCGAACTTCATGTGCAGCCCCCTCAGCACACCCATCAGCCGCTGCTCCTCCTCCTTCTTACGCGATATGATCGTTATCTTATCGTCTTCCTCGATCCTTGTCTCTGACTCTTCGGCCTCCTCCAGCTCGTGCTCCGCATATAGCCACTTGGGCTTGATCAGCAGGAAATTCTCGTTCAGCTCGCTTACATATACCCGACCCGAAGGCGCCACATCGACAGCCTCCTTCCGGATCACCGCATCCATGTCCACCGGATACCGCTCCGCCAGCGGTCTGACCACCGTTGTCAAAAATCGTGGCAACCCTTCCTCGCGAACTTCCATCTCTCCCGCCGCCAGTTCATCCAGTACGGCACTATCCTCCCGCTTCAGCAAAAAATATTCGTTCCCGCTCTTCAGAAAATACGGCGTCCGCTGAAATTCCTCGAGGGGGAAAACGCCATTATTGATCCTGACAGAACAACGCAGGCTCAGATAACCGCTCTTCCTTTCCAGCACCCAGTTCAGCGAAGGGGTCGCGGTGCTGATGGACGCCGGCCGGATATTCGCGCTCATAAAGGGCTCCCCGGCCGGCAGATAGAACAGCAACGGTATCGCCGGCGTCAGGGGCTTCAGCTCCTGCAGCGTATCGCTCATCCACTGCCGCAGTAGAGCATAGTGCCGCTCATCGAGGCTGTCGAAAGGTTTATCCGCATCCCTGATCCACGCAAAGCCCCCCTTCGCTAAACATTCGATAAGGGCCTCATCAGCTAATTTCCTGATCACCAGGGCGACCGCAGGGGGCAGACTAGGCAGATAAGTTTTATATAAGGCGCCCGTCAGCGGTATACGTTGATAGCTGCGCCCGTCCTTCTTCTCCATGACCAGCAATAGCTCAACCGACAATCCTCCCTTCTTCTCCTGACCAAAATTCAACAACAGTCCGATCTTGACAGGCAACTCTTTCTTTCTCGCAGCCGCCCCCGCGGGAGCAGCCGAAGACGAGGTGACAATGATCGTTTTCTTAGGCGTATTCACGTATTATTCAAATGTTAAGGGTGCGTAAATTAGCGATAAAGAATCATTTCTTCGCAGTATCTTTGTACACTCCATTACTGACTTCACGATTGCCTGCCAGCCCCGCCAGAACCCTATTAAAAAATTGATTATGAGCACGCTTACAACCAAGAAGTCCAGCATTTCATCCAGGGTGAGAACCATCATCCACGAAAAGCTCGGCGTAGAGGAGTCAGCAATTGTAGACACGGCATCTTTCTCTACCGACCTGGGCCTTGACTCCCTCGATGTCCTCGAAGCATTTATGGAAATGGAAAAATCATTTAATATAAAGATCAGCGACGAAGAAGCCGAAAAGCTCACAACCGTCGGTTCAGTCATCGACTACATTACTGCTCATGCCATTTGAGCGCAACCAACCAGATGAGCGCCGCAAAAACCATAGGGAATATCTTCATCCGCATCTTTAAAGCGATCTTCATCCGCAAAAAAGATTGCTGCAAGTGACCTGTATTTTACCCAACCACCCTTACCAGGCCCCTCCACTCATCTTGCTAAAATTCCGCTAGTCAATATTTTAGCTAAAAAGCAACATTCCCGTTGATATTTGTACTATACTAGTGCATGATTAGCGGGAAAACCTTGTTCATATTACCTCTATTTATCATGGCAATGGCTGCCTACAATACCGGCCAATCACCAACCCCGGACCTGTTGGTCCAAAACCTCGACACAACCATCAGCCCCGCGACCGACTTCTTTGCCTATGCCAACGGCGGATGGATCAAAAACACCCCCATCCCCCCCGAAGAGAGCAGCTGGGGCATCGGCCAGCTCGTAAGAGAAGACATCTACCAACGGCTCCGGACCATCAGCGAACGCGCCGCCGCAAACCCCTCAGAGACCCCCGTCTCCCAACAGATCGGCGCCCTCTGGTACTCCGGCATGGATTCCATCGATACCGACAAACAAGGCCTCAACCCATTAAAACAAGACCTCGACTCCATCCGGGCCATCCATACCACAAAAGACCTTCTCCGGATAACCGCAATGCTTCATAACAAGAACATCGGCGTCATCTTCAACGACGGCGTGGGACAGGACGCCAAAAACAGCGACCTCATGGCGTTCCAGCTCGGACAAGGCGGCCTCGGCCTCCCCAACCGGGAATACTATTTCAATACCGATCCCAAATCCGTACTCGTACGCGAAGCATATAAAAGATACATCACCCTTACCCTCCACCAGCTGGACAGCGTCTATCACACACCCGCGACAAAACCCGGCAAAACCACCAACGGCGGCCACACCACCACCCCCGCCGGGAACACCACCAACGGCGGCAACACCACCCCGGGCACCACCGCAGCCGTCTTCAACCTCGAGACCCGCCTGGCAAAGGCCTCCCGCAAACTGGCCGAGCTGCGCGACCCCATAAAAAATTACAACAAATACAGCTGGTCAAAATTCCAGCAGATGACCCCCACCATCTCCTGGGCCGACTGGTTCCGCAACACCGGTATCAAAAAGGTCGACTCCATCATCGTCGGCCAGCCCGAATTCTACACGGCCCTCAACACCCAGCTCAGCCAGACCAGCCTCAACGACTGGAAGAACTATCTCCAGGTCCACCTCGTCCTTTCAGCAGCACCATTCCTCGATAAGAACACATTCAATAATTATTTCGAATACCGCCGGACACTGACAGGAGCCGCCATCCCCCGCCCCCGCTGGAAGCGGGTCCTCGACGCAGAAGAACGCGCCATGGGCGAGGCCCTCGGCCAGCTGTTCGTCAAAGAATACTTCCCGCCCGCAGCCAAACAACGCTATACCGACCTCGTCGAAGCCATCCGCGACGCCTACAAACAACGGATACAAAAACTGACCTGGATGAGCGACCAGACCAAAGAACGTGCGCTCAACAAGCTCGCCCATATTACCAAAAAAGTAGGCTACCCCGATAAATGGAAAGATTTTAGCGCACTGCACATCGATCGGGGTCCTTTTGTTCTCAATATGCAGCGGGCTGCTGCCTGGTGGCATGACTATGAATTCCGTCGCCTGGGAAAGCCCGTCGACCGCACCGAATGGGATATGACGCCCCAGACCTACAACGCCTACTATAACCCCAGCAACAACGAGATCGTCCTCCCCGCCGGCATCTTCGCCGTCCCCGGCAAAAGAGACAGCGAGCTCGACGACGCATTCGTCTACGGCTACGCAGCCGCCTCGACCATCGGCCACGAGATCACCCACGGCTTCGACGACGAAGGCCGCCAGTTCGACGAACACGGTGACCTGAAAGACTGGTGGCAACCCGAAGACGAAAAACAGTTTCGCCAGCGCGCCACCCTGATCATAAAAGAGTTCAATGAATTTAACCCCGTGGACACCCTCCACGTCAACGGCGACGCTACCCAGGGCGAGAACATCGCCGACCTCGGCGGCCTCCTCCTCGGCCTTGACGCCTTCAAGAAGACCGCGGCATATAAGAGTGGTGAAAAACTCGGGGGCCTGACTCCCCTCCAGCGCTATTTCCTGGGCTATGCCTACAGCTGGATGTACCAGGAAAGAAAGGAAGCCCTCGCCTCCCAGCTGATGACGGACGTACACGCACCGTCAAAGCAGCGGGTCAATGGCCCCGTAGTCAACATTCCGGAATTTTATCAAGCTTTTAATGTCAAATACGGCGATAGGATGTACCGCGCCGACAGTCTTCGTGTTAACATTTGGTAGTCACACAAGGTCACACAACGGAATAGGTAGCCTTCACCGGCTGCCTATTCTATTTCACCACATCCATCCCCCATCATCTCACCCCATCCCCCCACCTGTTCCCAATCACCACATCCCCCCTCACCGCGCGCAATCGGCTATCCCCGCAAGCACCTTGTCAAGGGGACAATTCCCCGACGGGGCTCCATCTACTATCTGCTGCAGCCGGCTCTTGATAGTACTGAGCTCCCGTATCTTCTGATCTATGCGCTCGATCTTCCGTTGAACATACCGGATACCACGCTGAGGCTCCAGCACGCCTTCCTCGAAAAGGACAAGCATACTGAACGTCTCCTGCAGGGTAAAGCCAAACTCCTTTATTTGCCGGATAGCCAGCAGCCGGCTGAGGACCGTGTCCGGGTAGTCTTTGAATTGATAACGGTCGCGGCCGTCCTCAGGCAGCCGGATCAGTCCCTTTTTCTCATAAAAACGGATGGTATCCCTGCTAAAACCAGACATCCTGGACAATTCACCGATGCGCATAGTCGTAACTTTACGTAAATGAAGAAATTTTTTTGGCTCCATTGATGACCATGGAGTATACTCCAGCATCTAAATTTGTCTACCCAAATTACGCAAATATGGAAAAAACACCCATATCAAATTATACCGTACGGTTCAACGACTGCGACCCGCTCGGCCACCTCAACAACAGCAAGTACATCGACTACTTCCTTAACGCCCGCGAAGACCACCTGAAAACACACTATGACATCGACCTCAAGGAATGGGCGCAACGCGGTGACATGTTCGTCGTCAGCCAGCACGAGATCCGCTACCTGCGTCCCGTATTTTATAACGACCGCGTCGACATCCAGTCCGCGCTCATCGGCTGGGGCGAAACCTGGCTCACCGTGGAGATGCTCATGATGGACGAGGCAGGCCAACCGAAAGCCATTCTCTGGACAAAGTTTACAAGGATCAACGCCCGGACAGGAAAGAGTCAAACCCATCCCGCCGACTTTATGACCTGGATACACGCCACCCTGGTCGAAGGAATAGACGTAGAAGCCGGAATGAAAGCAAGACTCGAACAATTAAAACAAAAAGACCGCCTCAGTTCCTGAGACGGTCTCCAAATTTATCCGGCGACTACCATTACCAATATACCGTATACAACGTGATCAGCAACACGCAGATGACCAGCGCGCCCACCGCAAAACCTTTCGATACCCTGAACATACTCGTGTCCACCAGCAGTCCCTTGTTCTTAACACCCCGGCTGTTCTGTATGAAATTGATGATCGCCATCCCGATAACGCAGAAGACGAAAACAAAACCCATCCGGTCCATAAACGGTATCTCATACTTGCCTTGATTGTCAGGATTGGGCTGGAAAAATCCATACGGAGTCAGCCAGCTCAGATCTACCCACATGGGCAGGAACTTCAGCACACACGACATCACGAACCCGCCAATCGTCGCAAACAAGGCTGCCGCAGACGTGGTCCGCTTCCAGAAGAATCCGAGCAGGAACATCGCCAATATACCCGGCGAGAAAAAGCCTGTATACTCCTGAATATAGTTAAAGCCCTGCTTTCCTTCACCCATCAGCTTCTCACCAATGGCCAGTGACATGATCACGGCCAGCAGCATGGAGACGACCACCGTGATCTTACCAGTCATAACCAGGTTCTTCTCGTCGGCATTCCGGTTGAGCGCCTTCTTATAAACATCCAGCGTAAAGATCGTAGCGATACTATTGGCCTTACCCGCCAGCGAGGCGACGATCGCCGCAGTCAACGCCGCAAACGCAATTCCCTTAAAACCTTCCGGAAGCAGTGTCATCAGATTGGGATAAGCCTTGTTCACATCCACCGCACCCGCAGAGCTCAGCATAGTCGTATGGAACATCCCCTTCTGATACAGCACATAGGCGCCGATACCAGGCAACACCACGATCACCGGCATCAGTAGCTTTAAAAAGGCAGCATACAAAATACCGTTGCGCGCCGTTTTCAGGTCCGCTCCCAACGCGCGCTGCGTAATATATTGATTACATCCCCAATAGTTCAGGTTCACGATCCACATCCCTCCCACCAGCACAGACAGACCCGGAAGGCTCACATAATTGGGCGAATCCTTCTTAAAGATCATATGGAAGTGATCGCTGGCTTGCGTCGTCATAATTTTAAAACCCGCGAGCAAACCCGATTGACCGGACTTCTCAGCCACCAGGTGCAACGCAATATAAGTAGCCACAAGTCCACCCAGGATCAAAAAGAATACCTGAATAACATCGGTATATCCGATGACCTTCATCCCACCCAGGGTAATCACAATCGCAAACAAGGCCAGCAAAAAGATACAGGTAACAATGTTGATTCCCGAGATGCTGCTCACCGCCAGCGCTCCCAGGTACAAAATAGACATCAGGTTGACCACGATGTACAACGCCAGCCAGAAGATCGCCATGATCATCGCTACCGTACCGTTATACCGCTGGTTCAGGAACTGTGGCATGGTGTATATCTTATTCTTCAGATATACCGGGATAAAGAAGATTGCAACGATAACGAGCGTTGCCGCCGCCATCCACTCATAGGTCGAGATAGCCAGCCCAAGCCGGAAACCAGATCCGCTCATCCCGATCATTTGCTCGGCAGATATATTGGAGGCGATAAGCGAAGCGCCGATAGCCCACCACGTCAGAGAGCCTTCCGCTAGAAAATAATCCTTCGAACTCGTCTGGGCAGCCCTTTTCCGGTTATATACCCACCAGCCGTAAAACGCGACAATTAAGAAATAGATGAAGAAGACAACGTAATCCAGCGATTGTAACATTTGCATATGGTAGCGATGAGGTTGAGTTAAGTCCTAAAAATAATGCAAAATAGCCGACCGCAGCCAGCTACCCCACATATTTACTAAAATATTATATAAGTCGGTTAATGATATTCTCCAGGTATTCCTGCCTCCCGCTGGTCGCCTTCGGCTCGCCGTTAGAAATGGCATAGTCCCTCAGCTCTTCCAGACCGACCTGACCCTTCTCGAAGGCAGCTCCCTTCCCATTGTCAAAAGAAGCATAACGATCCGCACGCACCTTCCGATAGTCCGATCTGGTAAGCACCGCATCCGCTATCACCAGCGCCCGGGCGAACGTATCCACGCCACCAATATGCGCATAGAACAGATCCGCATCGTCCGTAGAATTTCTCCGGCGCTTGGCGTCGAAATTGATACCACCTCCCTGGAAACCGCCCCCCTCGAGGATGATCAGCATGGCCTCCGCCAGCTCGTTGATATTGGTCGGGAACTGGTCGGTGTCCCAGCCATTCTGGTAGTCCCCGCGGTTCGCGTCCATCGAGCCCAGCAGCCCCGCATCTATCGCTACCTGCAGCTCATGCGTAAAAGTATGCCCCGCCAGCGTTGCGTGGTTGACCTCCAGGTTCAGCTTGAAATCCTTCAGCAGATCATACTGCCTCAGGAACCCGATGACCGTAGCCGCATCATAGTCGTACTGGTGCTTGGTCGGCTCGCATGGCTTTGGCTCAATAAAGAAGGTCCCGGTAAAACCCTGTTTGCGGGCATAGTCCTTGGCCGTATGAAGAAAGCGGGCCAGGTGTTCCTGCTCACGCTTCATATTCGTATTCAGCAGGCTCATATATCCTTCCCTGCCTCCCCAGAAGACATAGTTCTCACCCCCGAGGGCGATCGTTGCATCCAGCGCAGCCTTGACCTGTGCACCCGCATGCGCCAGCACGTGAAAGTCCGGGTTGGTGGCGGCGCCGTTCATATACCTCCGGTTGGAGAACAGATTGGCCGTACCCCACAATAATTTAACCCCGCTGGCAGCCTGCTTTTCCTTCGCATAGCTGACCAGCGCCTGCAGCCGCCGCTCGTTATCCGCCACATCGTTCGTATAGTCCACGACGTCAACGTCATGAAAACAATAGTAAGGCAGACCCAACTTGGTGATAAACTCAAAAGCCGCATCCATCTTGTCCTTGGCCCTGGCCACCGGATCAGACTTTTCATTCCAGGGGTATAAATGCGTAGGCTCTCCGAACGGATCGGCGCCATTACCGACGAAAGAATGCCAATAGGCGACCGCGAACCGCAAATGATCCTTCATCGTCTTCCCCGCCACAACTTTTTTCTCGTCATACCAACGATAGGCAAGGGGATTGTCAGACCCGGGTCCTTCATATTTTATCGGTCCGATTCCTTTAAAGAATTCCTTCTCTCCACTGATGACTGGCATAGCTGATTATTTATTTGATTGTTTATTTTTTTAAAAAAAGTTCCAACTTCTCTTTCCACCGGCGGTACAACGAATCATAGACCTCCGCCGCCTTCGGCTCTACCAGCGACAACGGCTTCAATCCCGCAAACGCCTCCCTGGCATTCTTAAAAACACCCACACCCATACCAGCTCCAAGCGAAGCGCCCACACTCCCATCGCTGTTATATAGCTCCACCGGAACACCCGTTGCATTCACAAAGGCCTCCGTAAACACCGGGCTCAGGAACATATTCGCCCTCCCCGCCCGGATGATCGATGGATTCATCCCGTTCTCCCGCATGATATCCAGCCCATACCGGAAGGAAAATGCGATCCCTTCCTGCCCGGCCCTGTATAAATGCGCAGGTCCATGTACATTCAGATCAGCATCCAGTACCTGCGCACCGATAATTTTATTATAAAAGATCCGCTCGGCGCCATTCCCGAACGGCAGCACGCTCAGCCCTTCGCTCCCCGGCCGGATAGCCGCTGCCTCTCCATTCAACCGCGCATACTCGCGCCCTCCCGTCAGGTCCCTGATCCACCTGTTCAGTATTCCCGTACCATTGATGCACAACAGCACCCCGACGCGTTTGGCATCGGGCCGGTAGTTGACATGCGCAAATGAATTTACCCTCGACCCCGGATCATAGGTCAGCCGGTCGCTGACCCCATATATAACGCCGGAGGTCCCCGCCGTCGCCGCAACTTCCCCGGGCTCCAGCACATTCAGCGACAGGGCGTTATTTGGCTGGTCCCCCGCCTTGTAGGTCACTGGTATCCCAGGCCTGAGCCCCAGCACCGCCGCCACATCAGCCTTTACCTCGCCATGAGACGAGAACAGCGGCCTCACCTCGGGGATCATCCGCTCATCAAAACCAAACACACCAAACACATCCGAAGACAATTTATCCTCCTTAAAATCCCAGAAGATTCCTTCCGATAGAGCAGAGATATGCGTCGTCGCCTCACCCGTCAGCCGCAGGGAAATAAAATCCCCCGGTAACAGCACCTTGTCGATCTTCTCGTATATGGCCGGCTCCTGGGCCTTCACCCAGGCCAGCTTCGCGGCAGTAAAATTTCCCGGGGAGTTCAACAGGCGGTCCAGGCTCCGGGCTTCGCCGATGGTCTCAAAGGCCATGTCCCCATAAGGCACAGCCCTGCTGTCACACCAGATGATGCTGTCCCGCAATACCCGCTGCTCCTTATCCACCAGCACCAGCCCGTGCATCTGGTACGCGATCCCAATGGCGCCGATCTCCGAAGGATCATAGGCCCCGCTGGCATGCACCCGCCGTATAGCTTGTTGTACGTACTCCCACCAGGTCTCGGGAGACTGTTCCGCCCAGCCAGGCTGCCGGGCTATAATGACCGCCTCATTGTCCGGATACTGCGCTGTAGCCAGCACTTTATGGGTATCCGCATCGGTCACGGCCACTTTTATCGAAGAGGTTCCCAGATCAATACCTAATAACAACATCTAGCAAACAATTTTTCATATGCAATTTAACTACGGCTCGCTTCCCGCCAAGCACGACCCATCCGCGAGTCCCCCGCCAACACCCCCTTTCCCCGCGGCAACCCTGCTCCTTCCCGCCCAGCCTGCTCCTTCCCTACGCAGCCCACTCCTCCCCCGCGCAGCCTCACTCCTTCCCCCGCGCAGCGGTAAATATAGCAAACATTAATTAAAATGCAACCGATTGCAGCAAATTTCATAATTTTTGCCACTTTTACCCTCAATTAGATAACTTGCCATCACAATGACAGGAAAAAAAGAGATCACGATCTATGACATCGCCAAAGTGCTTAGCCTCTCCCCGGCTACCGTCAGCCGCGGGCTGAAAGACCATCCTGCCATTAATATAAAGACCCGCAAACGCATCATGGACGCCGCCAAAGAGATGGGCTATCGCTCCAATTCCTTCGCCAGCAACCTCCGGATGCAAAAGACCCATACCATCGGCATCATCGTACACGAGCTCAAAAGCCAGTTCATCAGCTCCGTACTGGCAGGCATCGAAAAAGTCTCTACCGAAGCCGGCTACGACCTCATCATCGGCCACTCCTCCGAAACCTATACCAAGGAGGTCGCCAACGTCCACAACCTGTTCCACAAACGCGTGGATGGTCTCATCGCCTCCCTCGCCTTCGACACCGCCGACCTCGACCATTTCGGACCCTTCGTCCAGAAAGGCATCCCCGTCGTCTTCTTCGACCGGGTTGAGGAATTCCCATACGGAACCCGGGTAGTCATCGATAACGTCAAGGCCGGCTACGAAGCCACAGCCCACCTCGCCGCACAGGGCTGCCGCCGCATCGCCCATATCACCGCAGACCTGCACCGCAACGTCTACGCCGGCCGCCTCAAAGGCTACAAACAAGCCCTCGCCGACTACGGCCTCCAGTACGACGCAGACCTCCTGATGGTCAATGACCTCTGCGAAGTATCCGCCGTCCGTACCGCCCGCCAGCTGCTCGGCATGAGCACGAATACACGCCCCGACGGCGTCTTTATCACCAATGATTTCTTTGCTGCCGTGTTTCTTCAGACACTAAAAGAAGGTGGTATACGCATACCCGAAGACATCGCTATCGTAGGATTTAATAATGACGCCATATCCAGGCTCATCCAGCCTAAACTATCCACGATCAACTACCCCGGCGAAGAAATGGGTGAACAGGCCGCCCGCAGCCTCCTCGAACAGCTCGGCGGCTCCCCCAGCGCCCGCACGACGGACACGATCATCATCCGCAGCGAACTCATCATCCGCGATTCCTCCATGCACCGGAATATCTAACCCCCCCCACACACAACCCGCGCTAAGCCCTCTGCTTCGCCCACTTCTCCAACAACCGCATCAGCTCCCCCAACCTCACCGGCTTGCTGATATAATCATCCATACCCGCCTGCAAACACTCCTCCCTGTCCCCCTGCATCGCATTAGCCGTCAACGCCACAATGATCGGCTGCTTCACCAGCTCCGCCCTGATCTTCCTCGTCGCATCCAACCCATCCATCTCAGGCATCTGCACATCCATCAGTACAAGATCATACTCACTCCCGGCCGCTGCCTCCACAGCCAACACGCCATTCTCCACCGTATCTGGCTTGTATCCTAAGTTCCCCAGTATCTGCTTCATCAGCTCCTGGTTGATCAGATTATCTTCCGCTATCAGTATCCGCAATGGAAATTCTTCGGCAAACTCTGTCTTCATCACCTCCTGCGCCACTACCTCTTCTTTCGCCGGCCCCATCGGCATCTCCCCTACCCGCGCCTGCATAGTGAACATAAACTGCGTCCCCTTCCCTAACTCACTCTTCACGCTGATCTTCCCTCCCATCAGCGCCACCAGCTTCTCACTGATCGCCAGCCCCAGACCGGTACCACCATACTTCCGCGTGGTCGATGAGTCTACCTGCGAAAAAGGCTTGAACAACGTCTCGATCTTCTCCGCCGGTATCCCGATACCCGTATCCCTTACCTCAAAGACCAGCTCGAGCCCCCCGGCCGGCTCCGCTTTCATCACACGCACCACAACAGTAACCTCCCCCTCATGCGTGAACTTTACGGCATTGCTGACCAGGTTCATCAATATCTGCCGCAGACGCAACGCATCTCCCACAATATAAATGGGCACTTTCAGATCGATATGATACCCCAGCCGCAAGCCGGATTTGATCGCACGCTCATAAAAAAGCCCCAGCACTTCCTCGATACACTGGCGCAGGTCAAAATTCCGCTGCTCGATCTCCATCTTGCCGCTGTCGATCTTCGAGTAGTCCAGGATATCATTGATCACGCTGAGCAGACTTTCCCCGCAATTGATAATAGTAGCATTGTATTCCTTCTGCTGCGACGTCAGCGGGGTCTGCGCCAGCAACGAGGCCATCCCGATAACACCATTCATAGGTGTCCGTATCTCATGGCTCATGGTCGCGAGAAACACGCTCTTCGCCTTGCTCGCCTGTTCCGCCTCTTCCCTGGCCCGCTCAGCCTCCTCCCTCGCATTCCGCTCTTCCTGGCTCAGGGTCGTCAACAGTTCGGTCCGTTCTTTGACCTGCCTTTCCAGCTCGCGGTTCAGCTGGTTCATGGTCCTCAACCGCAGACGGTAAAAGACAAAGACACAAGCCAGGATGACCAGGATCAGCGATGACCTGAACCACCAGGTCATCCACCAGGCCGGCGTGATCACGATCTTCAACGTAAGTATCCTGTTAGACCATTCCCCGTCATTATTCAGTCCCCTGGCCTTAAAGGTATAGGTCCCCGGATCCAGGTTCGTATAGGTCACAGAACGCTTCAGGTTCACATAGTTCCACGTCTTGTCAAACCCCTCCAGCATGAACGCATACTTCTTCTTCTCCCGGTCGGTAAAGTTCAGCGTCGCAAAGATAAAAGTGATAACAGAGTTCTGATAAGGCAGCGCGATCGATCCGGTCTCCCCGATAGCCGCGCTCAATGGCGAGGCCTTATCCCCATCCCGGCCGATCGGCACCTCCCGGTTGAAGATCTGGAAGCTCGTCATCACCAGCGGCGGGTCAAAGGGCTCAGACCGCATATGCTCGGGCGAAATGACGTTAAAACCATTCCCACCCCCGAAGTACATCAGCCCGTTGCGGCTCCTGCACCAGGCATTCTCCTTGAACTCATTGGCCTGCAAACCATCATATACCCCGTAGTTCTTTATCTTTCCACGCGCAGTGTCCCAGCGGCAGAGCCCCTTGTTAGTGCTGATCCACCTCACACCCACCGAGTCTTCCAGAAAGGCGAAGGTGACGTCGTCAGGCAGCCCGTCACGTGTCGTATAGGTAGTAAAACGGCCCGTCCCGGACTGCATCCTGGATAAGCCCTGGGTTGTGGTGAACCATAGGTCGCCTCCCTTGTCCTCGAATACCCCGATGACATAGTTGCTACAGATACTGTTGACCCCGTCTTTATGCCGGAAATGCCTGAACTTACCGCTCTTCGGATCCAGCTGGTCCAGTCCGCCGCCATCCATCCCGATCCAGATACGCCCCCTGCTGTCCTCGAAAACAACATGTATCTTGTCGTTGCTCAATGAGGTCGTATCGTCGACGTTATGCTGGTAATGGATAAAGCCCCTTGTCGCCGGATCGTATAGCTCCAGCCCGCCCCCATAGGTGCCCAGCCACATACGATGGCGGTTGTCCTCGCACAATGCCCAGATATTATTGCTTCGGAGACTGTGCTTGTCGTCCGGATTATTCTTAAAATGCGTATAGGTATTCCTTTGCGGGTTGTAGATCGTCAATCCGTCCGCCCAGGTTCCGACCCACAGATTGTGCCGGCTGTCCTCCAGCACCCGTAGCACATAGTCCCCACAAATGCTCGCAGGGTTTCCCGGGATATGCCGGAAATGTTTAAAGTGCTCGGTCTTCCGGTCGAATAGATTCAGACCGCCGCCATCTGTCCCGATCCATAAATTGTCCTTGCTGTCCTCGTAGATACAAAGGACATGGTTATTGCTAAGACTATACGGAGAAGAATTGTGCTTGTAGTGGGCGAACTTGCGCGCATCCCGGTTGACAAAGTCGACCCCGCCGTTGAAGGACCCCACCCACATATTCTTTTTACTGTCCCTGCAAATGCCATACAGTGAGTTGGTCCCGATACTCGACGCATCCACCTCGTCATGCAGGTAATGGTTCCATGTATTGGTCTTCGGATCGAGGATCGCCAATCCATCATTCTCCGTGCCGATCCAGATATTGCCATCCCCGTCTTCCGTAAGGGAATTGATGGTATTATTGGTGATGCCAGTAGCAGAATGATTACCCTTCTGATAGTGCCTGAAGCCACCAGTCGACCGGTCATAGCCGTCAAGTCCGCTATATGTCCCGATCCAAAGAAGATGACGGCTGTCTACAAAAAGAGAAGTAACAGAGTTGTTGTTAATAGAAGAGGGAATATTGGCGTCATGCACCCACCGGTAAAAGGCCCCCGTCTGCCTGTCCAGCCGGCAAAGCCCATTTAATGTGCCCGCCCATATCTGGTGATCGGCATCCTCGCACAGCGCCTTCACGTAATTGGCCGCCAGACTGTGCTCATCCTTCGGATCATGAAAATAATGGACACAACGCCCGGTGGAATCCATCCGGTTCAGTCCGCCATCCTCCGTGCCTATCCAGAGATATCCCCGGCTATCCCGCACTAACGACAATATGAGATTGCTCGAAAGACTGCCCGGATCAGCAGGATTATGCCGGAAATGCACGAACTGATCGGTCCGTCTGTCATAACGATCCAGCCCGCCACCCCAGGTGCCGATCCACAGATACCCCTTGTCATCCTCCACGATGGCATTGATAAGGTTATTGGCCAGACTCCTGTCATCCCCTATCTTGTTCTTATAAACTGTGAAAAGATATCCGTCGTACTTATTCAACCCCTCCCTCGTCCCAAACCACATGAAACCCCGGCTGTCTTGCAGAGTGCACATGACATTGCTATGCGACAAACCCTGCGCCGTCCCCAGATGCTCAAAGGATAGATGCTCTGATTGTGGAAAGGCCAGGATCGAGTGGAACAGTAGCAGTAAAGCACATAAAAATCGGTCAGGGACCATAGTACGTTCAATCCGGTTTCATAACGTTGAACGCATTTACGTTCAGTTTATTACAATATTTAGTAATTTCCCCCTTACGTCCCGCTTACTTTCAGCCAAGGCAGCAAGCGCAACAACCACCGGCAACAGGCCCCGATTCTCAACCACCTAGTACTGGAATCCCAATTTGAACATGAATACCCCTCCGTCGGTCCCCTGACCATAGCTGGCCGAGACCACCAATTGCTTCAACGGGCTGATCCATAAGCCGCCTCCATATCCATCGTGCCACTGATGACTGCCCTCTCCGGTTACCCACACCCTGCCTAGATCATTAAAGAACAACAACCCCAGGGACCCGGGAAATAAATAGGTTTCGAAATCCGCCACCTTCACCCGCAGATCGATATTGTGGTAAAATGCTTCATCCCCCAGAAACCTATCCTTACGGTAGCCACGAAGATTCTCCGTGGCCCCGAGGAACTGCCCCTGATAGAACTCATACCGGCCAAAACTCTTGCCCCAACCCACCCGGTTGGCGATGACAAGATTCGCCCGGGAATTAAAGCTGGCATAGAACGCCAGGTCCGTATTGAGCCGGGAATACGCATGACTCGCGTCACTGAGCCCACCATAGCTCTCAAAACGCGTCTGCCAGAAGATACCACGCGAAGGATTGAGGAGATCGTTCCTGTTGTCGATCACCACCGCAGCACGCCCACCCGCATAGGTCTTGCCGCGATATAGATCCCCCTTGTCCAGGCCGTTGATCGCCGTCTGATTGACGAACCTGTCAAAATTTTGTGCACTGTCCAGCGTAAAATACTCGAACGCCGGACCCGCAGCAAACGAAAAGACCTTTCCAAAACGCTTCCTCAGCAGCAGATCCACATCATAGCTATTGTAACGCGCGCGGTAATACCGTATCCCATCCTTTGCCTGCTTGTTAAAAAAGGTCTCATTCCCAAATCCGAAATAATTGATCGTATTGTTCGGCGCCTTTACGTCAGCATTTACAAGAAGGTCCAGCCGGCCAATCGCCTCCACCCCCACCAAATTATAACTGAAATCATAGGCCTTCGTCGACAGGGAATGCGCTACCGACAGTACCTGCATGGTCTTGTACGGATCTTTGTGAAAACCCTGCGTCGTGTACCGGAAACCGGCGCCGATAAATACCCCGTCATCGGGGTTGTACGAGATACTGGCCAGCGGAGCCAGAATATTGTATTTATAGCCCAGTGAGGAATTGCCGACATAACCATGCCTTACCGCCTCATTCACCGAAGGATCGCTGGAAAGGAATTTCCGCTCAGACCCGCTGCCCTCGAAACGATTATTCTCCGTGCTCAGATCGTAGATGCGCGTCTTCCCGGCAGGAGCCTTCACCTCATTGCGATAGTCATCGTTACCGGGCCCACCGATGATCCGCACGATCGTCCGCCCCCCGCCCTCGCCGTGAACATAGAACCGGTCATCACCCCCCTGGCCATATATCCGCAGCTCACCCGTCGTCTCCGCATCAAAGACCCGGCTATAGAGCTTCTTTCCAGCTTCACCCTCCTTGTTTAGTTTGTAGACGGTCACAACCACCGTATCCGAACCGCGCCGTTCTATATCGAAAAGCTCCCGCTTATCACTCCCATAAACGCCCACGGTCTTGCTGATAAACGCATAGTATTGCATCACATCCGAGAGAAAATAATTCCGGCGCGCTTTCAGATTCGCGATGATCCAATTCATCGAATGCCGCTGTATCTCCGGCGGCTGACGCCGCAACGCCGTCCCTATCAGCGTATCGGTCATTGTCGCTATCACAGCCTCGGCAGCGTCATGCCAGTCCTTCCGGGTCAGCTCGTTCAGATAATTCCGGTCAAAATTCCGCGCCGCATAGTTGAAGCCCCTGATATTTCTTGCCTTGGGCCGCAACCCCTGCAATTGCGGCACGGCCCAGGCCGAGGCGACCAGATAGCTGAGCGCTCCGTTATTGATAAAGAAAGGCTGGTCCCGGTCCCGGGGGACTGGTGACAGCGTCTTTCCCTTCCCGTTATCTTCGGCCATCCACCGCCACTGATCCTCATGCCGGTCAAAATCCATCACGAACATATCCAGCAGCCGCGCCCGCAACGCCGCCTGCTGATCCACCATATTGTCATTGTCCTTCTTCAACAGATCCTCCACATCCCACATATTGAAGGTCTTCTTTCCATTGCCAGGCTCCCGCTCTTCCAGAAAAGCAAAGAGATTTCCAAAATCCGACCGGAAACGGCCCAGCCTCGGATCGTCGGGAACATACACCAGGCGCGGGGTCGCATGCGGAACATGCAACGCCTCGGCAAATGGCGGTATAGACAGTGCAGCATAAGGATAGGACGCGGATACACCGTCGGTCACAATGTCTCTCACGAACTGGTCACCGTGCAGGGCCGCCGGCAAGGCCAGATCGGTCACATTTTTCTTTACGCCCCGCAACACGTACTGCTCACCGTTGGAATTGCGGATCCTCAACGATTTGGTTTCCGTCCCCCCGCCACGCTCCAGAGGGGTCCAACCCGTCATATCAAATACCTTCACCCGGACCGGGTCCGCCCATTCCCTGCGATAAGTGCTGCCGAGCAGCCACCGCTGGAATCCTCCGGCCACAAACTCCGCATCCCCAACCGCAGTTACCGAATCGGGCCAGGTCTTCGCCAGCTCTTCCACCACCGGCTTGGGCTTCAGCGGAGGCAAACTCGCCGTATAAAAGGACTCGCCCTCCGGAATAGAATAGAACTTTATATCCGCCTTCCCGCCTTCAGTCACTTCTATCACAGAAAACCCATGCCCCTCCCTGGCCATAAGGGAATACTTCCCCATCTTCACCCGAGTGTTCTTGGACCCCGAACCGCTGACGACATAGTAGACACTGTCGTGCTGCAACAGCTGCAGGGTATGCTCATGCCCCGCCACATGGATAACGTTCGGATGCCCCGCAATGACCGACTCTACCGCCTCCCGGAGGTCTTTGTAGCGGGGATTTTTTACATCCTGTACATTTCCGAATACGCCCCGGGCGATAGGATAGATGGACCCGATCAGCGGCAGAGGTATCCAAAGCCCCCGCTTCAGGTCCGTCAAAGGAAAGATATGCTGCTTGATCGTATAGTATCCTCCATGCTCGCCATGGGTATACAAAGGATGGTGCATGGCCACCAGGATCAGCCTGTCCGGATACGTGCTGACGATATCCCTCAACGCATTGGTTATACCCCGCGGGTCTTTGCATTCGCAGGCCGACTCCATTCCCGGACGCTCGCCATTCTCCTGCAGCCACCACTCGCTGTCCATCGCCACCAGCACGACCTTATCCCCCACTTCCACAGCCACCGGCCCCGGACAGCCGCCCTTCGGCAAAAAATCCACGTTCGGCAGACCGACAGAATCGATATAGTTCTCCTCGTTCTTCACCTGCTGCCAGCCACCAGGCTTGCCCTGTTTCCAGTCATGGTTGCCCGGTACGAAAAAGGCCCTCGCCCTCTTCCCAGCCACCACGGACAGCTGATAGTCGATTATTTTCTTTGCCTCGTCCACCCCCCGGGCGCCCTCCGACGGCATCCCATGCGGGTAGATATTGTCCCCCAGATAGACCAGCACATTGCCGGTATCATTCCAGTCCACATGGTCCTTCAGCCAGTCACAGACAGGATGATGGCCATCCTTCAGCTCCCCCGCGTCCCCAACAAGATAGATCCGCTGTACGACCCTGCCACTCTGCGCATACCCCTCCCCGCAACTCGCAAAAACAACTAAGACCAGGCTAACGATTCTTAATATCCGGCTCATAATCATGGCTTATAATTGAATAACAAAACATTCGCGTTACCCCCGTGCCCCTCATTGCTGATATACATATTCCCTTTGCTGTCAAATGCCAGTCCCTCCGGCTGCTTGAACAGGATTGGATCCAGCTGATAGGTCTTCTTCAACTGCCACTGCCCGTCCAGCACGAGCAAGGCCTTGTTGACGGAAGAAAGGATATACCACTCCTTTGTCAGCGGATGCCGCGCCAGCGCAGAAGGATGAAACTTTACTTTCTTATGCTCCTCGCTACGCAGCTTCGAAGCCTTCACCTGCACCAGGAAATGATCCGTGACCGCCAGCTCGTGCCGCGCATTGTATTGCAGCACATACGCAGAAACCTCATCCCGCTGGTCGTCGTCCGGACAGTTCTTGCACATGGCGATCAGCTTACCCCCCTCATCCGCAAACAGCCCTTCGTATTCTCCCGTCGGCAGGATATGCTCATAGACCTTCGTCGCCGCCTCACCCCTATCCACCTGGTCCATGGGTATGACAAAAAGGCTCCCGTCGCTTCGCAACACCACGAACTCCCTATCGTCCAGTATCGCGACGTCCTCATAGTCTCCGTGCTTCCCAAACTTCCAGTAAGGAAAGCTGCGGTCCCCCGGATGAAAATGGAATAGCTTGCCCGCCTCGTCCTCGATCGCATACATCGTATCCGGCTTCCCTTTCAGGAATACGATACCCGATATCTCGTGGAGCACTTCGCCCATCACAAACTTCGTCGGAGCAGACAGATCATAGCCGGGCGGTGAGGACACCGGCGCCGGCTCCCTGCAACCCGTAAACGACATCAACAGTACTATAAAAATGAAATGATACATCGTGGTCGCTAACCGTCTCTAACCCTTCACCCGATCCATCTCGACCCGAATCGCCGCCTTCCCTTCTTCGCTCTCTACCTTCACCCCTACCCGCAGCGCCCGCAATCCGCTGACGCCCTGTAATTCTTCCAGCTCCAGGTTCTCTACTTCGGATGTAAGGACACCCTTCTCCTGCATATACCGGATATATCCCCGGTACTCATCCGCCTCCCGTTCGTTGAGATAGATAATGGCTATCTTACCCGGCTGTGTAAGCCTTTCGTTGGAGTCCCGCACGTGCACCTTGTCGATCCGCTTTTTCACCACCTGGTAGCGGATATTGTACCCCCCCTCCACGTCAAACCGCCGCTCGTCCTTGCGAAAACTGATGTCGATCGACGACGAATGAACAAAGATCAGCTGCGTCGTCTCCAGCTGCTCGGGCATCTGTGGCAGCAACGCATGCGTCAGCCGCACGATCGTAGCCATCGAATTCAGCTGCCAGAGCCGGAGATTGCGCAGGTACAGCAGGTCGAATGGATGGTCGGGAGCGATAGACTGCCCGATGTAAATATCGTATTCGATGCCATCCGTCCTGAACTTCTCGAAATAGGAGGGATAGGACTTTTGCAGCTCGTCCGCCGCCACCTCAAGATGCCGGTTGATCGTCTTATTGACCAGCTGAATGGAGACCTCCAGATCCCTGCGATTGGAAAAAGCAACTCCTTTTTCCTCATCGATGGCGTCCAGATAAGGCTGTACAATTTCTTTTACTTCCGGCCGGCTTTCCGAAAAATGCTCCAGGAAACCGCCGATCTTGTCCTTTAAGAACGCGTTCAGGCTCAGCTCATCGGCAGTTGTCAGCGCACCGGTCAGCGCCTTCTGCCACCTCTTTGACTGAAAAAGCAGCTCCTCTATCAGCTGCAGGTTCACCGCCTCATGCAACCGGGCCAGCGTGGCCGTCAGGATATCGAACTGGACCTCCATGTCCTTCCGCAAAGCGCCGTTCCGTCCGATAGTGGAATTGCGGATATCAATGGCCCCGTACAAAGGATAAACGTCCTTGAAATAGATCGTCTCGATCACCGGCGGATATTCCCCCAGATCCTGCATCTCCTCATAATGCCAGGCGGCCTCATTGAATTTCCATTCCACCGCCGGTTGTATGGAAGTAAAATTTTCCTTGACGGTCGCCTTGATACGGGCGTCAAATTCATCCACGCTCCGCTGCAGCAGCTGGGCCAGCAATGGCTGCACGACATCCAGCCGGGTCAGCAGCTCGTTGTCTACCTTCCCCTCGCTCCTCGAAGACACTTCCATAACACCCGCCAGGCGGTTGTTATAAAATACCGGTACCAGCGCATAACATTTTACCCCAATTCTACGCAGAGGCTCGAGAACAAATGGTTCCCCGGGCTGCGCATCGGCTATCGACGAATATACCAGCAGCTGGGGATGCAGGAAATAATCCTCCACCATGCGCTGATAGGTCTTCACCATGGTCTCGTCGCTCAGCGCCTCCGCCAGAACGCTGTGACTACACAGCTCCCGCGAAAAGACGGGCTTGCCATTCACCTTGAGAAAGGGCACCAGCCCGATCTCCAGGTCGGTCCTGCGGGCCAGCACTTTGATAATATGGATCACTTTCTTCTGCCGCGCCTCTTTCTCGAGAAGATGGGTATCAAGAATTATATTTTTAAGACTGTCTACCACATATTCGGTAGTGACATCCGTCAGCGTCAGCGCATTGATGCCCTCAAATCTCACCAGGCTCAGCGGCACGTGCTCCTTCAGCCAGTCCATGACCTCCGAATGCGGCAAATGGTCTTCGAACAGACGCGGATCGAGCTCCGGCATCGGCCCCTTGGGCACGACCCGTGTGAATCGGGTGTCGATATTCATCCGGTAAAAAGTGCTCAGCCCCGTCTCCTCATTCACCCAGGACCTGACCATGCTATTGCCGGCCGGAAAGTCGATATTGTATACCTGTCGCAGGATCAGCGAATAGACCAGCTCGAATTTCAGCTCGTGCCGCTCCTTACCCTTCTCCATCATACAGGCCTTTATCTCCTTCGTACGCGGATCACGCAGAAGATCGTAAAAAGGCTCCGTGCCATAAAAGACCGTCGGCCTCACCGGCACAGCCAAAGCCCACACCAGCTCGCTCTCATCGGAGATCGCCGGCGAGATACAGGTATAGATCAGCTCCAGCAGGTCGCCATACTGATTCAGCTCGTCCAGCTCGATCAGGTCCTTCCCCTGGAGACGCTGCTCGAAATGCTGGATAACATAATCCAGGAACTTGACCCGCATAGTCCCCTCTTCCCGACGCCTCTCCTTCAGGAAATTGATAAATCCCCGAAAGGACAGACGGGAGTCCAACAGCTCGGCCCCCTCGATCCCTTTGATAATATGGACAACAGTATTCTGCATATAAACCTCATCTTTGTGGAAAGAATAGTGCTGCTACTAAGAACGCCAGTACAGACGCAATTAATCCGTACATGAACACATTGTATGACCACCTCAGCCACAAATATTTTTTACCCAGGGCGATCCCCTGGTAGTATACATCCCGGATCAGACTTCCATAAAGAAAGTCCGCGTCATCCATCATCACCAGCATGCCGCCGGCATACTCCTCCAGGCTCATCCGGTAAAAATTGCCAAAAAATAGAAGATTGACCTTTTTGTCGTCAAGGTCACCCTTCGTAAACGTACCCGGCGGAATATGCGGCCGCGTCGCCAATATGGAAAAAATGATCGTGACCAGGTTCACGAACAACAACATGGTGGCAGGTATGGCCAGATTGGTATGATCCTCGATCTTCCTGAGCAGCAGGCTCAGCAACACCGAGATAATGATCGCGTTCACCTGTATCAGGATATGCGCCTTGCTATCTGCCTGCGAGCTCAGTCGCTGGTTATTATTCGACGTGATCCGAAACACCGTGTCGATCCCACGCCCCGGATCCTTTTTCTTATTCTTCTTTTCCTTCGCCGCCTGCTTTTCCCCATTCCCACCACCAGGGTCATCCGAAACCCCAGCCTTGCGCAACAACCCCTCCAGCGGATTCCCATTCCCTCCGACGGACTCCAGCAAACCATGTTGCCGTAATAAGCCGTTCAGTACGTGCTCCTCGTCTTCCGGCTCCTTCGCCTTCAGCTTTTCCAGGTTCTCCTGCTGCCTTTCATTCAGCAGCAGCCGGCAGTAGTCCGTATAATAGTGATGACTTTCCAGCAACCGGATCGTGCCCTTCCGCCATTCCTCCTTGCTTATCTTCCGTTGACGTACGGCCTCTGCCTCCTTTCGCATCAGCTTGTTCCGATCGGGGAATTCTTCCGTTCCCAGATGATACAGGTCCGCGTCACAGACGATCTGCTCCACCAGCGTAACAGCCCGCTGTGGCAGCTGGGTGGCAAGGATACACTTCCGGATGGAATCGATGATCCCCCTGTCTACTCCCGTCCCTTCCAGAAAAGCCTCCGCCATACGCGCCCCCCTTTCTTCATGCCCCGGACCATCCCCGGTAAGATAGCCGATGTCATGGAACCAGGCCGCAATCTTAACAATAAAGAACTCAGCATCATTCAGTTGATAATGCTGCGCAATCTGCACGGCGGCCTCTACGACCCGCTCCGTATGCTTCCTGTTGTGATAGATCAGCTTGTCATTGACGTGCGTGTCAAAAAAAGATCGGACATAATGCTGCGCCTGTTCTAAAATATTGCTATAGTCAATACTGGTTTGGTCCATGGCCGGTGTTTTGAAGGGATTTCCCTCCGGCCCCAAATTACCAAAATATCTCCTAATCAGCAGCCACCAATCTCCTCTTTTCCTGCCGGTTCCCCGCAACTGTACGATATTTCGATAAATTGATCAACAAAACGCTCGCCAATATCACCGCCAGCCCCGTCAGCTGCAGCCAGCTCATCCGCTCTCCGGCAAATAACGAGCCCAATAATACCGCTACCACCGGGTTGACATAGGCGTGGGTGCTCACCTGCGTAGCCGGCCGCACCTGCAGCAGCCACACAAAAGCGCTATAGCCCACCAGCGAGCCCATCGTCACCAGGTAGACGATCCCCATCCACGAGCTCATCGGCACCTCCGCCGGATGAAACTTTCCCCACTCGCCGCTGATCAGGCTCGCCGGGACAAAAGCGATACCCGCCGCCAGCATCTGCCAGCCCGCATTCACCGCATTGCTGCTCCCTTCTACCGTCCTGTACTTGGAATATAGAGAGCCCGCAGCCCAGGATATCGACCCCAGCACGAGCACCACCAGCGCAACCGTCTCCATATGCCCCCCCGACAAACCGCCGCCCAGCTGCTGCGCAAACAATAGCGATACGCCGATAAACCCGACGACCAATCCAAAAATGGTCGACCGGCTCCGGAAATTCTCCCGCCACTTTTTCTTATCCAACAGCACGAACCACACCGGCCCCGCCGCCAATAGAATGGCCGCTAAAGAGCTGGGAATATACTGCTCCGACCAGATCAGCGCGCCATTCCCCGTCCCCAGCAACAACAGCCCGCTCACAATGGCCGGCCGCATGACCTTCCAGGAGAACAGCTCTTTCTTTGTGAACAGACACCACAATAACATCAGGGTCCCCGCCAGGAGGAACCGGAACGCACCCACCATCATCGGCGGAATATGCAACACCGACAGCCGGATAAAGAAATAGGTCGAACCCCAGACAATATATACGATGGCGAAGGCTACCACCACCATGATCGTGGAGGCAGGCCTGTTAGAAGAAGAAGACATAACAACTATTTTTGGGAATCTGGAATATTTAATCGCTGTTCCTCTTTCACGGTCTCGAGCACGATCGTCGTCTTCGTGGAGTGGATCGTAGGGATCTGTGCAAACTCATTTCGCATCAGCGACATCAACGCCGCCGAATCAGACGTCCTGACCTTGACGAGATAACAGTCATCCCCGGCAATATTGTGCACTTCCTGCACTTCCGGGATCTTGGCAAGCGCCGGACCGGTCACGGGCGATCCAAAACCGTCCGTGGTTTTTATAAAAATGAAAGCCAATAGCCGCTGACCAATGATAGTCGGATTGACCTGGGCATTGTACCGAAGGATCACTTTCTTCTGCTCCAGCTTCTTCACCCGCTCAAGCATAGCCGAAGGGGCCATCTCCATCTCTCTCGCCAGCTCCACATTCGAGATACGGGCATTCTCCTGCATCAGCCGGAGTATCCGCAAATCGATATTATCCAAAACGACTTCCATATTTTATTATGTAAAGATAAGAAATTTTAGAATAAAATTCATTTTACGACACCTCAACCTGCACTTCCTTCTCCCTAACGATCCTTTTCCGGTGACTCAGATAGTGTATCACCTTGTGTTCCAACCAGTGATGCAGCGGCACCAGGACGGCCGCCAGCCCGATCTTGATCACCAGCACTTTCCAGGGTTCCTCGTGCGTCCACCGCTGTATCGACTTGTCCGCCAGCAGTATGATGAACTCGAAAAGAAAGATAAAAGACACAAAGCCCAGCGCCCGGATAAAACCCGCCGGCACCGCAAACCACCCCGCCATCACCAGAAGAATGAAAAGTACGACCAGTCCGATGGTAAAACCCAGGTACTGCAGATTATGCCGGTGTTCCATTTTCTCCTCCTCCTCCCTCGCCAGCCGCTCGCGCCGCTGGTTATCATTCTCTACTTCCAGTTTCAGCAGGTCCGCATCCCGGCTCATATCCCTCAGACTGTCCTTCACAGTGTGATAACGAATATTATAGAAATGCGCCGCTTTGTAATCGCCCGCCAGACTGTACACAGAATCCAGCATCTGCGCAGAGGCCTCCTCCATGTCGAGGTCCCTTATCTTCTCCCCGATGCCATACGCTTTCTGATAGTAGGCGATCGCCTGCGGATAGTCCTTCTTCTGGACATTGTAGTCTCCGACTGCAGAATAGAAATTATAGTGCTGTTCAGGATTGCTTTTTTTGTCCATATCCGGCTCTGCCTTCCGGAAATAGTAACCCGCACTGTCATACTCCCCCCTCTCGGCCAGCGTCATCGCATACAGCTGGTCGAGAAAATACTGATACCCCACATTCTGAAGGAAAATAACGATCGACTGGTGACTCATCAGATAGCGATAACCGGTTGAATACTGATGGATGTCGAAGTACATGTTGAAAATGCGGAAATAGGGATCCACCTTCAGCAGGTCGTAGTGCATCGAGTCGGCAAATGCAATGGCCTTCTCATACATCTTCAAAGCCAGGTCCTGCTGCTTGCTGCGCGTAAAAAGGTCACCTATGCTATAATCGTCCCTGGCGATGTCGAGAGGACGAAAGGCCTTTCGATCCTGTTCGTACATCTTCATCCGGTAGTCGATCGCCTTGCTATATTCACCGATACTCGAATAAAACCTCGAAAGATGCTCGTAGGCATCGTTCAGCAGGCTTTCCTTGTCGCTCTTCTCCGCCACCTGCAGCGCCTCCAGAAAATTCCGGAAAGCAAGCAGCTTCTCGTCGGCCGACAGATAGTAGTCACCCATGGAAGTATAAGCCACGGCCTTCACCGTATCGTTCTGGCTGTTGCCTGCCATCGATAATGCCTGATTGCAGTATTCCAGGCCCTTCTGCTTGTTCCCCTTGTAGATCCATGCCGTCGACAGCCCGGAATAAGCCTTTACCAGCAAAAGCTCCAGGTTGTTCGCCTTCGCAATACCCGCCACCCGGTCGAAATTGACGACGGCCCGCTCGAGATTATCCGACAGCCCGGGGTTGTTCATATACCGCCTCCCGACAGTCATATAGGTCGTGCCCATCAGCCTCCGGTCCCTGCTCAGTTCGGCCGTCTCTACCGCCCGGCTGATATAGATATCTCCCATCAACGGGTCCATATAAGAGGACAGCGCCAGTTCGAGAAGATACTTCACCTTGTCGTCCGCCGTCTGTGCCCTCGACAAACCTGACTTGAGACTGTCAACGAAACGGTCGACGGTCTGACCCTCGGCCTGAGCATAGCCCCCTCGACCATTCAGGCGTCCATCCCCAACCTGGGCATATTCCCGTCCACCACCTCCCGACTGGGCGTACTCCTTCCCACCCCCGGGCCGGGCATATTCCCCTCGACCTCCCGCCTGGGCGTACTCCTTCCCACCTCCGGGCTGGTCATACTCCGTTCCATCTCCCGACTGGGCATACTCCCTTCCACCCCCGGGCTGGTCATACTCCCTTCCATCTCCGGGCTGGGCATACTCTCTTCCACCTCCCGCCTGGGCGTACTCCTTCCCACCTCCGGGCTGGGCATACTCCCTTCCACCTCCGGGCTGGGCATATTCCCGTCGACCTCCCGCCTGGGCATACTCCCTTCCACCTCCGGGCTGGGCATATTCCCGTCGACCTCCCGCCTGGGCATACTCCCTTCCACCTCCGGGCTGGGCGCACAATAAAAAAGAGGAAAAAATACAAACAGGGAAGAAAATCAGAGAATAAAGTCTAAACATAGGCCAATACTTGAAAATTCAGCGGCCTAAAGATAACTTCTTCCGTCAATAAACATTTGCGAACAGAGCGTTCCCATCAAATAAGACAGTCCCTAAGCCCCTAAAAGTTCCTGGTCGGGATCAGCAGCTCCCGGATATCCACATCCAGCGCAAGAGCGATCTCCCGCAGCAGCTTTAAAGTAGGCTGAAATTCATTGTTGCAGATGCGCGTAACGCTGTTTGGCGCGATGCCGACTCTGGTAGCCAGCTCCTTATGTGATATATCTTTTTCTGCTAGGACGGCCTTGATCCTGTTGATCTTTAATTTTTTTTCCATTTGTTCTGCAGCGGTTTGAGGGGCAGGGTAATTTAAGTTATTTCCGTCTAACATAAGTGGTAATTTTGAATATAAGTTTCTATGAATCAATACTTTCCAAAAACAACAAATACGGAATTGGTATTCTATGATCCGTAAAAAGTATCATAGCATAATCTTTACGTATCGTAACCCTCTTCCTTTAAACAAGACCGCATTTCCACCCGATAGTCCTAGTCCCCCGTCAAAAATATTCTACACGTCCCAAATCTACCCCCCCGGCGCGACGATCCATGCTTCCCACCCTTGGAGCGACGATCCCCTGCTGCCCC